>VFSW01000986.1_pt1 | contig 42370 bp, 59 predicted proteins | sample 5358111 | NCBI WGS metagenome assembly VFSW01 (sample SAMN11554181, study PRJNA540505) | mine drainage metagenome | isolation source: sediment from site ElyBrook_90M | place: USA: Ely Copper Mine, Vershire, VT | collected 2017
GGTACAACTTATCCGCAGCCGCTGCACGCTTGGCTTGGAAGCCACCGCCCCACGCACCCTGCCGCTTGGCAAGGTCGTCAAAAGTTTCATCCTCTGGTGTTTTCATAGCATTCCGTCCTTTGCTGTGATGCAGGTGCCCTCAATCAAGGCAACCATCTGCCCAGCTTTGAGTGACATCTCTTGCAGTTTTTTCTTTTGCGCTTCCACCACTGCGCGGCACTCCGATTCGCGGGTGTAGTAAGTGCCCTGGATGAAGTTGCACTGGTTGCCGATGCAGGCAAACAGCACGGGTATGTAAATCACTGAAACCATGAAATCACTCCCCCGACCATAGCGGCCATTGCGATAAGGAACAGCACAAAACAAAGCAGGGCGACCAGCGTTTTCATCAGGTCAAAGAAGAAGTCATCGTCGTCGTTCATGCCTTGCTCCTTGCTCTGATTGCGTGTGCAGCTTCAATGGATGGCCTGAACGGATGCGGTGGTGTGACATCACACAGCTTGGCGCACTCTTCACGCTCATGCGCGGCTACCAAGGCGACCAATTCTTCCAGTTCTGTTCGTGTGAACAACACTCCGTCATGTCGCCCTAAAGCAAGTACGTCAAATACACCGCCAACCTGCTCAACAATTTCTTGGAGGTTCATACCTTGTCCTCCTCCACTACTTGTACCCAGTAATGCAACTTCACCATCTCAAGCACACCCATCACCGTTGCCACCGTCATGTGGTCATACTTGGGCGCGTTGATAACTTCCCTGATTTCGTCCATCAAGTCTTTACCTACAACCTTTTGGTTTGCGGAGGGGATGTCCAGTAGTGTCACGTTGTTCATTTCGCCCTCGCTTTCAGCATTGCATCTGCCGCTTGTTGAGCCTCTATTGCAAGCAAATCAAAATTCCGCACATAATTTTCCAGCATCCCCTGCATAGCCAGCCCCGCATACCAATCACGCAGGGTCATGTCCTTGGCAAAGCCGCCGGTCTTCTGCATCCATGTCGGGTCGATGGTTGTGGTGTCTTCTTTCATGCTTGCTCCTCAACAGGTTCGTAGGTCATTTCAAAAATGTCAGGCTTGCAGGGGTAGTGTTCGCCCTTCACGCCGGTGATAATCCAGTCGCCGGGGGTTACGGTATGACCGCCTTCTAGTGTGTCAATCCATCCCTCGCTTGGGCTATACGCTGTCCGCACTACTTCAGGGTGGTCGCCGTGCTTGAACCACTGCACGGCCTCAACGACCACGGGCTTTTTGCGGTACTTCATTTGCATTGCTCCGTAAACAGCGCCGCTACGGTGCGGCACTTAGGTTGATAAGTGGTGTAGCCAAGATAGAACCCAGCTACGATGATGGTGGCGCATAGGCCGACCAGTGCGAACAAATCAGCCAACATCTTCATTTGGACTTCTCCCAAGACAACTCAGTTTGCAAAGACTTCAGTTCCCCACGCAGAATCTCCAGCTCGGCCACCAGACGTTTCTCAGCAGACTCAGCGCCACGCGCCCAGCCAGCTAATGCAGCCTCGGTGCAAGCCGTGTGCAGGACAGTGGCAAGGTCAGCGCGTGACAGGATGCCAAAGTCGCCAACCGCTGGCAGGTGCGCGTACACCGTCTTCTTGATTTCAATTTCTAGCGGGTTCATGCTGACCACCATTGCATCAGCACATACATTAGACCGCTAAGGATTGCGCTAGACAGCAGCGCCTCGCAAATTGCTTGTTTCATCCACCTACTCCAATTTGGTTTGTGTATGTCAGGTAATGGTTTTGTGCCATCACCTGACGTTGCTCCTCAATACGCTCCTGCTGGCAGCGTTGCTCTTCAAGTTCAGCAATGGTGCGGATTGCCGCCTCCATTTCTGGTGTCAATGTGCTGATGTCCATTGTGTGGTTCCTAGTGGTTAATGACGTAGGCATCATATCATCAATGACTACTGAGTCAACAACATATATTGTTAAATGCGTTAGGGAAAACACCTAGTCATTTCGTTGTATAATCCGTCAACTTGGAGATGATAATCTAATCATGGAAACGCAATCACAAACCGCCATTAGGGCTATCCGCGAAAAAGCGGAACGCTCGGGGTTCAAGCTGGCCGATGTCGCGCATCGGGCTGAGATTGACCCTGCTCAGGTATCGCGTTGGGCTACCGGCAAGACCATTCCGCTGTATTCCAGCGTCATCAAGCTAACGCAGGCGTGCGACGATTTGGCCGCAGAGCGCCTCAAGATGATGGGGATGGAAGAATGAGTTACGTCATTGGCATTGATCCAGGCATCAGCGGAGCCATCAGCGTTTTTGATTGGTGGACTCAGAGCTTGTTGGAAGTGATTGATATGCCTACGCTTGAAGTGGACTCGGGTAAGACGAAGAAGCGGCATATTAGCGCGGCAGGGTTGCGCGACATCTTGGTTTGCTACCCTGACTCGCACGTTGTAATTGAAAAGGTGGGCGCAATGCCAGGGCAAGGCGTCACCAGTATGTTCAACTTCGGGCGATCAGCAGGCATCATAGAAGGCGTTGTAGCCGCCTTGCGGATGCCAAGCACCTACGTTACGCCTGCCGCTTGGACAAAGGCTGTAGGCCGTGCAGCGGGCAAGGATGCCAGCCGTATGCGTGCGATGGAACTGTTCCCGACACGCGCTGAACTGTTCAAGCGTGCGAAGGACGATGGCCGCGCAGACGCTGCTTTGATTGCTTACTGGTACATAACACGCAATGCTTGACGAACTTAAAACCATGCGCGAACACATCATCTGGTTGGGGACTCAGCTAGAAAACGAGCGCGAATCATCACGCGATAAGACTGTGCTGCTCAAGCGCCTGCTTGATCCCGAGGATTTAGGGCACGCAGTCACCGCCGAGGTACGCAAGCAGGCTTACGCAATCATCAGTAACGAACATGAAAGAGAAAGAGAAAAATGGAACGTATCAAACTAAGGCCGAGCGCCGCATCCCGCTGGATGGCGTGCCCTGCAAGCGTCCACCTGTCAGTTGGCATACCAGAATCGCCATCAGGCGAGGCAGCGCAGATTGGCACGGCTATTCACTCGCTGGCTGAGACTTGCTGGCAAACTGAAGATGACCCTAAGAACTACATTGGCGAGTGGGTGGAAGGCATCTGCATCACCGAGGAAAACGCTGAGTTCGCGCAGCTACACCTAGACACTATTACGCGCCTAGAGAAAGAGTTAGGTCGGGTGCTGGTGGAGCAGCACGGTACGGTGCTGGACACCATGCAAATCTCGCTATCAGGCACCTGCGACGTGGTGGGCTACAGCGTCAAGGACAGCATTATTGAAATTGTGGACTTAAAGACGGGTCGCAATTACGTCGATGCCGATTCTGCCCAACTCAAGATTTACGCGCTGGCGATGATGCGGACGTTGGGCGAGTTCAAGACCATTAGGCTGACCATTGTTCAGCCGCAGGTAGGCGCTAACCGCACCCATGTAATGACGCTGGAAGAATTGTCCGAGTGGTCTAACAAGGAATTGGGCAACGCCATTGTCAAGATTTCCACGATGGATGCGTATCCAACACCTAGCAAGGATGCCTGCAAGTATTGCCCAGCCAAGCTGCATTGCCCTGCCCTCAAGGAGAAGGCGGCAGCGGTGCCAATCAAGCCAACCAAGGAATTAAGCGAGACTGAGATTGCTTACTGGTTGGAACAGGCAGACTTGGTGGAAGGCTTCTACGAGGAACTGCGTAAGTTTGCCACTATTCAATTGGTGATGGGAGCGACAGTACCAGGATGGCAGTTAGTGCCAAAACGCGCTATCCGCAAATGGAAGGCAGACATTGACATCAGAGACTTGCCGATTGAAACCGCAAAGCTATACAACAGCGAACCAATCACGCCAGCGCAAGCTGAGAAATTACTGAGCAAAGATGACCGGCATCTGCTCGACGATTTGACAGAGAAGGTCTCAAGTGGGCTAACTCTGGCAAAGATGGTGGAATCTGCCACCATCTAACTTTGGGCGTAAGCCCGTAACTTTAGGAACTGAAATGCTTAATCTTTCAAACAACAACGGTAGTGGTAACTCTTACATCCGCTTTGCACCGCAGGCTAATGCTTGGACTAACCGCGATGGCGAGGAAATTCAACTCAAGAAGGTGGTGATGGACTTGGACAGCGTGCAAACAGGCTGGCTGATGATTGGTGCTGGTGTACGCGATTGGCAGCCTGATGAGGTGCTGGGCGCCAAAAGCCAATCCCCTGGTGAGGGCTACAAGAGGGGCTTTGTCGTGACGCTGTACAGCAAAGAACTCGGGCTGGTGGATTGGAGCGCGAACGCTTACGGGCCATGCAAGGGGTTTGAGAAAATCTACAACGAGTGCGACAAAGCTGCTGGTGATAACGAGGGCAAGCTGCCCGTCATTGAATACGTTAACTCTACCGCCGAGAAGGTTGGCAAGGGCAATACCCGAGTGCCGAACTTTAAGCTGGCGGGTTGGGTTGCGCGTCCCGCAGGCATGAATGCGGATGGCGAGGACTTTGTTGAGCCGGAGCCAGCGTTTGTCAATGTACCAAGTCGCAAACCAATGTACAAAAATGCGCCTGCGCCCGTGATGGATGATGAAGAATTCTTTTAACCAGTAGTCTGGTGGCCGGTGGGTTGATCTCCACCGGCTTTTTTTTCCTTTAAAAAAGTACAAGTATGAAATTTCTATCAGTTTGCAGTGGGATTGAGGCGGCGAGTGTCGCTTGGCATCCATTGGGCTGGGAATCGGTGGCGTATTCGGAGATTGAGCCGTTCCCTTGCAAGGTGTTGCAGCACCATTACCCAGACGTGCCCAATTTGGGCGACATGACAAAATTTAAGGAGTGGCCTGATGCAGATGTCGATGTTTTCGTTGGAGGAACACCATGCCAATCTTTCTCAGTCGCAGGACTCAGAAAAGGACTGGATGACCCGCGTGGCAACCTCATGCTTACCTATCTTGCCATTGCTCAACGATATCGCCCCAACTGGTTGGTCTGGGAAAACGTCCCCGGCGTTCTGTCCTCCGCTGGAGGACGGGACTTTGGTTCCTTCCTCGGAGGGTTGGCAGAACTCGGGTATGGGTTCGCCTACAGGGTGCTTGACGCTCAGTACTTCGGAGTGGCCCAGCGCCGCCGACGTGTGTTCGTTGTCGGATACCTTGGAAACTGGCGACCTGCCGCAGCGGTTTTTTTTGAGCGCCACAGCTTGCAAGGGCATCCTGCGCCGAGCCGAGAAAAGGGGCAAAGAATTGCCGCAAGCACTAGCGCAAGCACTTCAGTCGGTAGCTTGTGCGCCAGAACAGGTCAAAGCATAAGCGTGCAGGATGCATCCCAAGGGCATCTGATGCCAATCATGCATTCGGAAGTGTGCCCAGCATTGAAAGCGCGTGACCATAAAGGGCCGTCAAGCGATGGCGATGGCGATGGCGCAATACTCGTGCCAATGCAGCCCATTGCTTTTGATGCTTACAACCAAACAACATCAGAAACTGTTGCCGCATTGCGTTGTGCTGCTGGTGGCGTATTTGATAACACGGTAGCGCACGCATTCAAGGTGCGCGGTGGATGCGAAGGTGGCGGCAAAGGCTATCTTGGGTCGGATGATGTGGCATTCACCATCAGCACAATGCAAGACCAGCAGGTGGCGCAGCCTATTGCTTATGCTTTTGATAGTTTGGCATCCAACTCTATGAAAAGCGCAAACCCCGCTAGTGGTTGCAATCAAGTTGATGTTTCAAAAGCATTGGATACATCAAGAGGTCTTGACCCATCCTGCAATCAAGGTGGTATCGGTGTGGCTCAAGCAATGGCAGTACGCCGCCTAACTCCTGTGGAGTGTGAACGCTTGCAAGGGTTCCCAGACCGCTACACCGACATCCAGCCCAAGGGCAAGGCAACCCCTGACGGGCCTCGATACAAGGCGCTGGGCAACTCAATGGCTGTGCCTGTTATGGCATGGATTGGCAAAAGAATTCAAGAGGTGGACGCGATATGCAAGACTCAACAGAAACAATAGCCAAAGCCCTGGGCAACGCCAAGAAGGTGAACGGGAACTGGCTTGCAAGCTGCCCTGTGCCTGGGCATGGCAGGGGCAACGGCGACAAGAACCCATCCCTTTCCATTACGGAAAGTAATGGGAAATACCTGTTTCATTGCCACGGCGGGTGCGACCAGCATTCGGTGTTTGACGCAGTACGGGAACGCAACCTGTTGCCAAGCATCCAGCGGCAGGAGTATTCTCTCGCGCTCATTAAAGGTGAATTGATGACTATGCCAACGCTGGAGCAGGAGTGGGAGTACAAGGACGAGGACGGCAACACGCTATTTGTTAAGCGCAGATTCAAGACAAACACCGAGAAGGGCAAGACGTACAGCTTGCATAAGGTAGATGCCGCTGGCAACCGCAAGGGCAGCATGACAGGTGCGCGGATAGTACCTTATAGGTTACCGGAACTCATTAACGCCAGAGAAGCTGGCCGCGCCATTTATTTAGTGGAGGGTGAGAAGGCAGCGGATGCTTTGGTCAGCATCGGTGCCATTGCCACTACGAGCCACGCTGGTGCAAGCCACTGGCCGGCAGACATCACCCAATACTTTACTGGCGCGGTAGTGATAGTGGTTCCGGACTGCGATGCACCGGGTTGGAAGTACGCCAAGCGGGTGGTGGAGGCGCTGCTACCTGTAGCCAAAGCGGTGCGCGTGCTTGACTTCAACTTACCCGAGTTAGGTGACGATGCCTACGAGTGGGTTGCGGATGGCGGGGACAGGGCAAAGCTGGCAGAACTAGCCAAGGCGTTGCCGGTTATCACCGACATCAATCAGGTACAGACACCAGAGTGGATTGTTCCACGGGAAACGATTGACCCAATAGAACACCCAATTGAACCCGATCTGGATACGAATGAACCCATCCTAGTCCCGCGTCAGCTACTTAACATTGAGCCGTGGGACTCAATTGAGGATGAGCCAGTTGAGTGGCTGATTGAGAATGTGCTGCCAAAGAAGGCGTTTGCCGCCTTGTATGGCCCGCCAGGGTCATACAAGTCATTCGTAGCATTGGACATTGCCGAGGCGATAGCAACGGGCAGGACGTGGATGGGGCGGGAAGTGCAGGCGGCAGGGGCTGTGCTGTACATCTGCGGGGAAGGCTTCGGCGGCATCGGCGCACGCATCAAAGCCTGCAAGATGCATAACGCCACTGCTGCTGGTGCTGAAATCTACGTTATCAGGGCAGCCATCAACATGAGAAGCAGCGCGGAAGACTTCGATTTGCTGGTGGCCTCAATTTGTGACCTCATGGAAAAGACTGGTGTCCAGTTTGAGTTAGTCCAGATTGACACCTTAGCCAGAGCGTTTGGCGGGGGCAACGAGAACAACTCAGAGGACATGGGCGCTTTCATCCATAACGCAGGACGAATACAGCGGATGCTTAACTGTGCCATGATGGTGTTGCACCACTCGGGTAAGGATGCCACTAAGGGATTGCGGGGACATTCCAGCTTGCTGGGTGCCGTGGACACGCAGCTAGAACTGCTCAAGATTGACGCTACGCCTAACCCGTCCAGCCCGATAGCTGGCAGCGGAATCCTCACCATAAGTAAGCAGAAGGATGGCCAGGACGGGCTGCGTATTGGCTTTGAGATGGTCAAGGTGGAAATTCAGAGCAGCCAGCTAGGCATTGCAGAAGCCCAAATCAGCCTAGCGGTCAGGCCGAGTGATGAGGCTATTCAGCAGCAAGAACAAGCCAGCGCAATCCAGCGGCAAGAGAAGCCACGCAAGCTACAAGAGAACCAGCAGGTGGCTTTGAACGCTATCCACAAGGCGATAGAAAAGAATGGGCACATGACAAATGTTGGGAATGAGCGCCACAAGACGGTGACTGTGAACGAGTGGAAAGAGGAATTTGTGAAGCTAAAGGGTGACAGCCAGAGCATTAACACGGACTTCTACAAGGGCAAGAAGTCGATGTTTGCTAAGGAATTGGTGGGCTACCACAAGACGGATGTAGCGGAATATTGCTGGGTAATCTACCCCGATAAGGATAAAGATGAGCCGTTTGTGGCACCTTTCTGATAGCCGACTTGTGAAGTTGGCTATAAAAACATGGCAAGCTGGCTATGTAATTTTGTTTGAGAAACATAGCCGACTTGTAAAAACATGGCAAGCTGGCTATCGTGAAGTCGGCCAGAAATAGGTGGTCGGATAGCCGACTTGCATAATATTGCTTAATGCAATATGAAGTCGGCTAGTCGGCTATCTCGGGATTTTGGAAGTTGGCTATGTTTAAAGTCGGCTATGGAAAGGATTAGAGATGGCATTAAAGAAATTGTTGGAGGCTGACGTTTATCCATCCGACCCGTTTCAGGTTTGGAATCAGGCGTTGGCGGTTGAGGTTGAACTGGCAAAGTTGGAGCATGAGAAGGTTTATGGGATTGGGCGGGTGCTCGAATTGGTGGATGCAGAATTCCGGCGCAAGTTTGCCGCGCAGCGGGAACGGATTGCGGAGGCTGTGAAGGCGCGGGATGAGGAAAGGTTGGAGAAGGCCAGCAAAGGGCTTGTCGCGGCCTACAAGGCGTTAACGCGGTGGGCTGAAGGGGTAGGGCTAGAGCAGATGCCTAAAATCGATTGCATGGAGCATAGGATGCAAGATGGCAGCTTGATGGTGGTTGTCAGGCAGGACAAAGATAGGATTTGGTATGAGCAGTTTCGGAAAGAGCCAAGCCCACGCTCAATCTGGACGCTGGAAGAATTGGAAACGGTGATGAACGCTCCGACGCTTAAGCAGGTGCGGGAAATCAAGGCAGCTTTGCCTGGGACAAAAATGGTGCCAGTGCAAGCTACAGGATCAAGCGGTTTTGAAAACATGGAGAACGACATTGACATCAGCAAACCATTCCGAGGAACAAAACTCTTTGACACGGACAAAGCGGAAATACACGCGCAAGGCGGTAAGCGGTGAAATGTCATTCGCAGGGCAATCGGAAACAAAAACAGCACAACGTACCGCGAAAGTGGCATTCGGTAGTGCATTTGATAAGTCGGAAGGCGGCAAACGCGCACAAAAATCTGAGATAGCTACGCGTGTGAATAAGCCAGGCGCTGGCCGCCCGCCCGTCTACACCGCCGAAATGTGGAAGGGCATCTTTGACCGAATCGGTGCTGGCGCTTCACTGACCACGGCGCTTAAGGAGCCAGGAATCAGCTATTCGCACGCGCAGCGGCTGATAGACGCAGACCCAGCCTTATCCGAGGCTTATGAGACGGCGAAGAAGACTAGAGCCTCGCGGCTGGCAGAGGAAATCATTGAGTTGTCGGACGCGCCTATCCCTGACCACTTGCAAGGCGTGGAGATTAGCGCCTGGGTGAACCAGAAGCGCCTACAGGTGGACGCACGCAAATGGGTAGCAGCCAAGCTATACCCTCGCGTTTACGGCGACAAGATCGACGTTAGCGTGCGTGACGAGCGCATCAGCGTGCTCGATGCATTGGAAGCTGCACGCTCTCGCGTCCAGATTGGCATGGACGTAACGGACATCACGCCAAAGTTACCCACAGACCAGCGTTGAAAGTTATCCACAGAATATGGCATTCTGTATAAAGTTTAAGCAGAAACAGGCAAAACGACCCTGTTTTACTTCACATAATGGACACTGTATCAAATACACCATTGTGATTTAATGCATGGCGCATGGCGAATACCTAATGGAATCAATGGGTTACGCCAGCATCTGCGTCGTGTCATAGGGACAGCGCAAACGCCTGACTTATGCACAAGCACACCAATAATTTGCATTTAATATTTGCAACCAAAGTTGGTTAATGATTGGTAGGCTTCGGCTTGGCCTCGGGAAATCCTGCGAGGGGGAGGGGGAGGGCCGACGCGAAAGGTCACGGAAAACGGTGGCCCCGCGCACAATTTTTATTTTTTTATGCTATAACGCGCCCACTCCAACCACTTGACGATAAATGCAACTCCCGATTTACAAAGGCGAGGAAGAGCAAAAGCTGATGACGGAACTATGGTCACCGGCAATTGCTGATGACCTAGAGGCGTTTGTAAGGTTTGCATTTCCTTGGGGTGTAAAGAACACACCGCTAGAACGGTTTACTGGCCCGCGCAAGTGGCAGCGCGAGGTGCTGAGAGACATCACGGCCCACATCAAAAAGCAAAAGGGTTTGATTAACTTTGACACCGTGCGAATGGCGGTGTCATCTGGTCGCGGTATTGGCAAATCGGCATTGGTGAGTTGGTTGATTTTGTGGATGCTGACAACGCGCATAGGCGGCAGCGTAGTGGTCAGCGCCAACAGCGAGAATCAGTTGCGTTCGGTCACTTGGGCTGAGTTGACAAAGTGGGCGGCCATGCTGATTAACTCGCACTGGTGGGAGATAAGCGCCACCAAGCTGGTGCCTGCGAACTGGTTGACGGAACTGGTTGAGCGTGATTTGAAAAAGGGAACGCGCTACTGGGCTTGCGAGGGTAAGCTGTGGTCTGCGGAGAATCCTGATTCTTACGCTGGCGTGCATAACCAAGACGGCATGATGCTGATTTTTGATGAGGCCAGCGGTATTGTGAATCCGATTTGGGAGGTGGGCGCTGGATTCTTTACGGAGAACACGCCTGACAGGTATTGGTTTGCGTTCTCCAATCCTCGGCGCAACGAAGGATATTTCTTTGAGTGTTTTAACGCCAAGCGGGATTTCTGGAACACGCGCTGCGTAGATGCCAGGACGGTGGAGGACACCGATAAAGCCATCTACGAGCAGATTATCCAAGAGTACGGCGAGGATTCAGCGCAGGCCAAGGTTGAGGTGTACGGTGAATTCCCGTCCGCTGGCGAAGACCAGTTCATCTCAGGGATGCTGGTGGATGATGCCGCCAAGCGTCCGAAGTACAAGGATTTGTCCGCGCCAATCGTGATGGGCGTTGACCCAGCTAGAGGTGGTGCGGATTCAACCGTTATCGCGGTACGGCAGGGGCGGGACATTGTGGCGATTAAGCGATATCAGGGCGAGGACACCATGACGATTGTTGGTCGCGTCATTGAGGCGATGGAGGAATACAAGCCTGTTTTGACAGTGATTGACGAGGGTGGATTGGGCTACGGGATACTGGATAGGCTGACCGAGCAGCGGTATAAAGTGCGGGGCGTAAACTTTGGCTCCAAGGCGAAACACTCCATTGCGTTTGGCAATAAACGTGCCGAAATGTGGAACGATATGAGGAACTGGCTAAAATCTGCTAGTATTCCCACAGACAGGCAGCTTAAGGCTGACCTGACCGGGCCTATGAAGAAACCGAATTCGTCGGGTACTATTTTCCTAGAGGGGAAAAAAGAGATGCGTGCAAGAGGATTGGCTTCACCTGATGCGGCAGACGCAATTGCCGTTACCTTTGCTTTTCCTGTGGCACATCGTCAGTATGTTGAACCGACCCGCCGCGTGAACGCGCAGAATGGCGGCGTTACTACATCATGGATGGGGGCTTAATATGGCTACGAAACCTGGGCTTTATGCCAACATTCACGCCAAACAAGAGCGCATCAAAGCAGGCTCTGGCGAGAAAATGAACAAAGTTGGCAGCAAAGCAGCGCCGACAGCTAAAGATTTCAAAAATTCTGCCAAGACGGCTAAGAAAGGTAAGTGATGCCTTTAGTCAAGTCAAAATCACCCGAGGCTTTCCGCAAGAACGTGAAAGCTGAAGTGGCCGCCGGTAAGCCGGTGGCTCAAAGTGTTGCAATCGCATACGCAGTTAAGCGCGAGGCGCAGAAACCTATGCCTAAAGGTAAAAAGTAATGGCTGATTACACCGGCATTGCCGCTGCTGGCGCGGTATCCAACGGCGGCGGTCAGAAGGACACCACGGCCAATATTTTGGCGACCGCCCGCAGCCGTTTGGATATGGCGATTGGCGCGTTGTCCGAGTCCCGCGAGGATGAGATTGACGACCTGAAGTTCTACGCCGGTTCGCCCGACAACCATTGGCAGTGGCCTGCCGATGTGCTGGCGACTCGCGGCGCGGTGCAGGGTCAGACGATTAACGCCCGTCCATGCCTGACAATCAACAAACTGCCGCAGCACGTCCGGCAAGTGACCAATGACCAACGCCAAAACCGCCCAAGTGGCAAGGTTATTCCAGCCGATGACAAAGCCGACATTGCCGTTGCCGAAGTCTTCAACGGCATGGTCAGGCACATCGAGTACATCTCGGACGCAGACGTTGCCTACGACACGGCCTGCGAGAACCAAGTTTCCTACGGCGAAGGTTACATCCGCATCCTGACGGAATACTGCGACGCGGATACGTTTGACCAAGACATCAAGATTGGGCGCATCCGCAACAGCTTCAGCGTCTACATGGATCCCACGATTCAAGACCCGTGCGGGTCTGATGCCAAGTGGTGTTTCATTACTGAGGACATCACCAAAGAAGACTACGTTCGGATGTACCCGAATTCAGCGCCCATCACGACCTTGCAGTCATTGGGTGTTGGCGACCAGAACCTGTCGCAGTGGCTGAATGAGGACACTATCCGGGTTGCAGACTACTACTACGTCGATTACGACCGCGCAACGCTGAATCTGTACCCTGGGAACGTCACGGCGTTCGAGGGTTCGCCCGAAGACAAGCTGCTTAAAGACCATTTTGGCAAGCCGATTAAAAAACGCGAGTCCGACCGGCAGAAAATCAAGTATTGCAAGATTAACGGCTACGAAATCTTGGAAGAACGTGAGTGGGCGGGCAAATACATCCCCGTGGTTCGCATTGTCGGCAACGAATTTGAGGTCGATGGCCGTTTATATGTGTCCGGGCTGGTGCGAAACGCCAAGGACGCCCAGCGGATGTACAACTATTGGGTGTCTCAAGAGGCAGAAATGCTGGCTTTGGCCCCGAAAGCGCCGTTTATTGGCTACGGCGGCCAATTTGAGGGCTACGAGAACCAGTGGAAGACCGCAAACACGACCAATTGGCCGTATTTGGAGGTCAACCCTGACGTAACCGACGGTTCTGGCAGCATTCTGCCTTTGCCACAGCGTGCCCAGCCGCCAATGGCCTCCAGCGGGCTGTTGCAGGCGAAAGCTGGCGCGTCCGAGGACATAAAAGCGTCAACTGGTCAATATAACGCTTCTTTGGGCATGACATCCAATGAACGCTCAGGAAAAGCGATTCTTGCCCGCCAGCGCGAAGGCGATGTTGGGACTTACCACTTTGGCGACAATCTTGCCCGTGGCGTGCGGCACATCACCCGCCAGTTGGTTGACCTGATTCCGAAGATTTATGACACCCAGCGCGTGGCGCGAATCATTGGCGAGGACGGTGAAACCGATATGGTCAAGATTGACCCGACGCAAGCCGAACCAGTGAAGAAGATTGTTGACCAGCAGGGCGTGGTCATTGACAAGATTTACAACCCGTCTGTCGGCAAGTACGATGTGGTGGTCACCACCGGCCCAGGCTACGCCACCAAGCGCCAAGAGGCGCTGGAAGCGATGGCGCAGTTGCTGCAAGGCAACCCGCAGCTATGGCAGGTGGCTGGTGACCTGTTTGTGAAGAACATGGACTGGCCGGGCGCTCAAGAGATGGCTAAACGATTTGCCAAGACGATTGACCCCAAGCTGATGCAGGACGGCGATAAGCCGCCTGAGTTGCAAGCCGCCGAGCAGCAAATCCAGGCGATGGGCCAAGAGATGGAGCAAATGCACCAAATGATTATTAACGCTGGCAAGTCGATTGAGGCGCAGGATATGCACCGCAAGGACTTTGAGGCGCAAGTTAAGGCGTATCAGGCTGAGACTCAGCGGATTTCAGCAGTGCAGGCATCCATGTCGCCTGAGCAGATTCAAGACATCGTGCTGGGCACCGTGCATGGCATGATTACGTCTGGTGACTTGTTGGCTGAGATGCCAAGCCAAGATGTTGACGTAGGTATGGAAATGCCGCAAGAGGGAATGGAACAATGAACGCCGCACAACTCATAGGCTTGCTGTTTTTGGGTCGAAACGTGGCCCATTCGGTGCATCTAAGCACCCGCAGCTTTTCCAAGCACATGGCCTTAAACACGTTTTACGACGAAATCATTGACCGTGCAGATGCGTTTGCTGAAGCCTACCAAGGTCGGCATGGCCTAATTGGGCCAATCGCCATTCCTGCGTCAAAGAAAACAGCCAACATCATTGAGTTTTTGCAGGAGCAACTTGATGAAATTGAAAAAGGCCGCTACGAGGTTGTGGACAAGGCCGATTCCTCGTTGCAGCAATTGATTGATAATATTGTCGAATTGTATCTATCGACCCTGTATAAACTACGCTTTTTGGCATAAGGAAACATCATGGCAAACTATGTGCAACTGTCGGCCACTACGCAAGTCAAGGTCGGTGCGGGCAAGCTGTTCGGAATTTTTGTGTCGTCATCTAGCAGCGGCACAATCACCATTTACGATTCGCAAGCATCCAGCAACAGCGACCCGAAAATTGTCGATACGTTTAGCGTGTCGGCTGGCACTACATACGTCAACATTCCTGCGGGATTGTTTTTCAACAAAGGTCTCTACATCGTAGAGGGCGGCACTGCGTCCTTTACCGTAGCTTACGAATAACCCAAAAACCGTACTGGTGCGTTCACCAGGGATTCTATGGAATCATCAATGTCAGAAGAAAACCTAGCGGTAGTTGACCCCGCGCCGGAACAGGTGGCAACGGCTGCACCTGAACCCGTAGTAGAAGCGCCGGAAGTAGCTGAAGAACAGCAATCTAAGACTTTCACACAGGAAGAATTGGACGCTGCAATCGGCAAACGCCTTGCAAGAGAGCAAAGGAAATGGGAACGGGAACAAGCGCAGAGACAAGCGGAAACGCAGACTCTCAGAGCAGCGCCGGTTCAGTCTGTAGATCAATTTGAAAGTGCAGAGGCTTACGCCGAAGCATTGGCTTTGCAAAAAGCCGAACAGTTGATTGCACAGCGCGAAGCGGCAAAGCAACAATCGCAAGTTCTTGAAAGCTACCACGAGAAGGAAGAAGAAGCGCGGAGTAAATACGAAGACTTTGAACAAGTCGCGTACAACCCCAAACTTCCGATTACCAACGTGATGGCTGAAGCAATCCAATCCTCGGAGATTGGGCCTGAGTTGGCTTACCACCTCGGCACAAACCCCAAGGAAGCGGAACGCATTTCTAAACTGACGCCACTCGGTCAGGCAAAGGAAATTGGACGGATTGAGGCCAAATTGGCCGCAAGCCCTCCCGTGAAACGTACATCGTCAGCGCCAGCACCGATTTCACCTGTCACTGCCCGATCCACTGGATCACCGGCCTATGACACTACGGATCCACGGTCTATCAAGACCATGAGTGATTCGCAGTGGATTGAAGCTGAACGGGCACGGCAGATAAAGAAGTTGCAAGCGCAGGCTATTCGCTAATTTTTTTTCAAAGGACTTTTTCCCATGTCTAATAGCATCCTAACGATTGACATGATTACCCGGAAGGCTCTCGAAATTCTCGAGAACAACTTGGTACTCACCCGTAACGTGAACCGCCAGTACGACGACAGCTTCGCTGTTGAAGGTGCGAAGATTGGTTCGACCCTGCGTATTCGCCTGCCTGACCGCGCTTTGGTCACGGACGGCGCTGCGCTGCAAGTGCAGGACGACAACGAGCAGTTCACTACCCTGACCGTTGCCAGCCAAAAGCACATCGGCGTGAACTTCACGTCTGCTGAATTGACCATGCAATTGGACGATTTCGCAGAGCGTGTTCTCAAGCCGCGTATCAGCCAGTTGGCCTCCAGCATTGACGCTGACGTTGCCAATGCTTACAAGACCATCGGCAACAGCGTCGGCACTCCTGGCACTACCCCGTCCACTTCTTTGGTGCTGTTGCAAGCCCAGCAGAAGCTGAACGAGAACGCCGCCGTGATGTCGCCCCGCTACGCAACGGTTAACCCCGCTGCCAACGCTGGTCTGGTTGAAGGCATGAAAGGCTTGTTCAATCCCACCGACACCATCAGCAAGCAGTTCAAGAACGGCATGATGGGTACTGGCGTGCTGGGCTTTGATGAAGTCAACATGTCGCAGTCAATCAAGCAACACACCACCGGCACTCGCGCTGCTACCGGTAACACTACCGGCGCTGCTGTGACTTCCGAAGGTTCGTCTACCTTGACCCTGACTGTTGGCTCTGGCGAAATCATCAACGTTGGTGACGTGTTCACCATCGCTGATTGCTACGCTGTCAACCCGCAAACCCGTGAGTCCACCGGTTCGCTGTTCCAGTTTGTGGCTTTGGCATCTTCGACCAGCACCACCACTGCTACCGTGACCGTTGCACCCATGTACTCGGCTTCGCACGCTTTGGCGACCATGCTGACTTTGCCTGCTAACAGCAAAGCCGTCGTGTTCACTGGCACTGCAAGCACTCAGTACCCGCAGAACCTGATTTACCACAAGGACGCAATCACGTTCGCTACCGCTGACTTGTTGCTGCCCCAGGGTGTTGACATGGCTGCGCGTTCCGTCCACAACGGTATCAGCTTGCGCGTTGTTCGTCAGTACGACATCAACAACGACCGTATGCCTTGCCGTATCGACGTTCTCTACGGTTACAGCACCATCCGTCCGCAGATGGCCTGCCGTATGTGGGGTTAAATTGAAATGGGGCTTCGGCCCCTTTCAGTGTTCAATTTTTTCAAAAAAGGAATTTCATCATGGCTCTCCCTAATGGCGCAGGCGGTTACCAAATTGGTGACGGCAATCTGAGTGAAGTCAACATGGGCGTTCAATCTGCTCCCACTTCCAAAAGTGCGGCTGCTACTTTGACCGCTGCTGAGTTGACCAATGGCATCATCCAATACACCGGTGCAACAGCTTCGCTGACGTTGCCCACGGTGGCTGATACTGAGGCTCTGGTTTCCAGCGCCAAAGTCAACAGTTCGTTTGATGTCAATTTCATCAACACGGGTGCTGGCACTCTGACTATCGCAGCCGGAACCGGCTGGACTTTGGTCGGAACTGTCACTTCGGCTACTCTGACTTCCGCTGCATGGCGCGCCCGCAAAACGGGTGACGGTGCTTGGTCTTTGTACCGTATTGCCTAAATTTAACGGGGGCTTCGGCCCCTGTTTTCTAAGGAAACATCATGTCAAACACCAAAGCTACCGGCGTTGCGTATCTTGACCCTGAATTCAGCACGATGTACGCAACCGATGAAATCGGTTACGCAGCATCTGCTCAAGGTGCAGTTACGCAAGCGACCAGCAAATCGACAGCGGTAACGCTGGACAAGAGCATGGGTCGCATTACCATGAACAACGCATCGTTGACTACCGCCACCAATGCCACGTTCACGTTGAACAACTCGCTTATCAGCGCAAATGACACCGTGATTTTGACTATCTCTGGTGGACAAGCAACCGCTGGCTCATACAACGTATTTGCCAACGCGCTTACTACTGGTTCGGTCAGCATCACGCTGCGAAACATCTCTGGCGGCACACTGTCGGAAGCTGTTGTCATCAACTTCTGCGTCATCCACGGCGCGGTCTAAAAAGGAGGGGGCCACAAGCCCCCTTTTTCACCTATGGTCATTTATCTCAAACATCCCATCCACGGCGCTAAAGTCGCAACTATGCACCTTGAAGCAGAGGCCGACGAGAAAAACGGCTGGGTGCGCTATACTTTGGATACGCCCACTGAATTGGCGGCTCCCGTGAACGTCCTGGAAGTAAAGCGGCGTAGAAAAGTTGAACTAGAAGGAATCTAGCTATGGCAACCTACACTGCGGGCGACCAAATCAATCGTTCATTGCGGTTGCTCGGTGTATTGGCTGAAGGCGAGACTCCATCCGCATCGGTATCGCAAGACGCGCTGATGGCGCTGAATCAGATGATTGATTCGTGGAATACCGAACGGCTTTCCACTTTTGTTACCCAAGACCAAATTTTTACATGGCCTGCCGGTGAAATCACCCGCACGCTAGGCCCGTCCGGCGATTTTGTCGGTTTGCGGCCCATTTTGATGGATGACGCGACCTATTACCGCGACCCAGGTACAAACGTCAGCTTTGGCATTAAGTTCATCAACCAGCAGCAGTATGACGGTATTGCGGTCAAAACCGTAACGTCTACCTACCCACAGGTTTGCTGGGTAAACATGGGCTTTCCTGACATCACGCTGACAATTTACCCCAAGCCCACGCGGGACTTGGAATGGCATCTTGTGAGCGTGCAGGAACTTAATCGGCCAGCTAACCTGTCCACGGTTATGTATTACCCGCCGGGCTACCTGCGGGCGTTTACCTATAACTTGGCGATGGAATTTGCTCCAGAGTTTGGCGTTGAACCCAGCCCGCAAGTGACACGCATTGCCATGACCAGCAAGCGCGATTTGAAACGCATCAACAATCCTGACGATGTGATGTCAATGCCTTACGCCATTGTGGCTACCCGCCAGCGGTTCAACATCTATTCTGGCAATTATTAACAAATATAGTCGCTATGTTTGCCAGCAATAAAACCTTTGGTTCCTTTAACCGCCCGCAAAAGTCCTTTGGCTTTATAAGCGTCAATTGCGTGCTGAATGTTTTGTTGATGGGTCACCAATTCCAAATTAGTCAGTTGATTGTTAGAGCGATTAAGGTCTTTATGGTTAACCTCCAATTTGCTTTTGATTGGGCCATTAAATGCTTCCCACATCATGCGATGTACGCTTCCTCTAAAATATTTTCCATTTTTGCACAAATCAACAATAGAGTAACCCTTAATCAACCGATTCTTAACGGCTCGATGTGTCGATTCACCAGCCCAAGTTTTGCCCAACTTAATGGAATGGGCTGTGGGTATGCTAGTGCTCAAAAAAGTAGCAACTTGTTTCAAGGTCGCACCCTGATTAAACATATTTTTTGCTTCTGGAATTTTTGCAGCATCAAGCGTTTTGCCTCTAGAAATACGGCGCACATTTCCAAAATCGCTAACTTCGTACAAATTTTCAAAGCCAAGAACTGGTTTCCATGTTTCCATAGTTTTACTCCATTTAAGGTGAATAGGAGTATAGCGTAATGCAAACACCAATACTCGGCGCGTCCTACGTCGCCCGCAGTATCAACGCTGCGGACAACAGGATGGTCAACCTGTTTCCGGAAGCTACGCCGGACAACGGGCAGACCGCTGCATTTCTAAACCGTGCGCCTGGGCTAGAGTACCTGCAAACGGTAGGCACAGGCCCAATCCGCGCATTGTGGGCGCACCAAACCAACGGCAGCGACTTCTACGTTGTGTCTGGCAACGAGGTCTACAAGATGGCTACCATGACCGGCGACCCGGTGCTGCTGGGCACGGTGTCGGGCACAGGGCCGGTGTCCATTGCGGACAACGGCACGCAGCTATTTTTTGCTTGCAACCCCGACAGCTACATCTACAACGAGGTCACCAACGTTTTTCAGCAAATCACCGACCCTGATTTCCCAGGTGCGGTGACGGTGGGCTACCTTGACGGCTATTTTGTATTCAACGAGCCGGACAGCCAGCGTGTATGGGTGACTTCCCTGCTGGACGGCTTATCGGTTGACCCGTTGGACTTTGCTAGTTCTGAAGGTTCTCCAGACGGCTTGGTCGGCCTGATTGTTGACCACCGTGAAGCATGGTTGTTTGGCACCGATTCGGTAGAGGTCTGGTACGACGCTGGGCTTGCTGACTTTCCGCTTACACGCATTCAAGGTGCGTTCAACGAGATTGGCTGCGTAGCGGCATTCTCAATCGCCAAGCTGGACAACGGCTTGTTCTGGCTGGGCACGGATGCACGCGGCCAGGGTATTGTCTACCGCGCCAACGGCTACACCGGCCAGCGAGTGTCCACCCACGCCATTGAGTACGCCATTGCCCAATACAGCGACATTTCTGACGCTGTTGCGTACACCTACCAGCAGGAAGGCCACGCTTTCTATGTGCTGACGTTCCCCACGGGTAACGCCACTTGGGTCTACGATGTGGCTACGCAAGCATGGCACGAGCGTGCTGGATGGCTCAATGGTGCGTTCACCCGCCACCGCAGCAATTGCCAATGCAATTTCTTTGGCAATACCGTTGTCGGCGATTTTGAGAATGGCAACATCTACAAGATGAGTTTGGATGTCTATTCAGACAACGGCGACACTCAGAAATGGTTGCGTTCATGGCGTGCATTGCCCACTGGCACAAACAACCTTAAGCGCACCGCGCACCACAGCTTGCAATTGAACTGCGAATCAGGCGTTGGCCTGATTGACGGCCAAGGCTCTGACCCGCAAGCTATGCTGCGTTGGTCGGATGACGGCGGCCACACTTGGAGCAACGAACATTGGTCGCCAATGGGTAAGATTGGGGCTTATTACCAGCGCGTATTTTGGCGGCGGCTGGGAATGACCACCAAGCTGCGCGACAGGGTTTACGAAGTGTCTGGCACCGACCCCGTGAAGGTTGCCATTATGGGTGCCGAACTAATTTTGAGTCCAACCAATGCCTAGTCAACTCAACATCACAAACATCCCAAGTTCGCGTGTCGAATTCATTGACCCGCGCACGGGTTTGATTTCGCGTGAGTGGTATCGGTTTTTCAACAACCTGTTTGCCTTGACGGGTGGCGGCAACAACCAGACTTCTTTGGACGATTTGCAGCTTTCCCCGCCAGCATCTCCAACCATCATCACTACTACGAACACTTCTAGTAGTCCGGCAATCTATGCTTTTGCTGCGGCGCATGGGTAAATTATGATTAGACTCGACACCGTAAATCGGTCACTTGCGCTGTACTTGGGCGGGGCACAAGCCACCGCGCCTTTGCAGGCTGTCGTGTCCTATTCTGACCAGACCGCCACAACCTATTTGGGCGGCACCAAACTCACCAATTCCAACGGCACGACAGCAGTCACCATCTGCTCTGCGCCTGCTGTAGATGTTATCCGCGACATTGACATGGTGACCATCTTGAACACCGATACGGTGTCTCAAGTGGTGACGGTGGAAATGCTGGATACGTCCACGCCATACCTAATTAGCACGGTCACCCTGCTGGTGGGCGAGAAGCTGACTTACACCCACGGCAGCGCATGGCAAGTTGTGGATAACTCGGGCAACGTTAAATACGTTGTCTTGTCCACATCGGGCGTTAATTCGTTTAGCGGCGGCTCCACGGGCTTAACGCCTGCCACGGCTACCACGGGTGCCATCACCTTGGGCGGCACGCTTGCAGTGGCATCTGGTGGCACTGGCACGGCAACACCATCCCTAGTGGCTGGAACCAACGTCACTATTACTGGAACGTGGCCCAATCAGACAATCAACTCAGGTTCTGGAAGCGGCACAGTCACATCGGTTGCGGCTACCGTCCCAGCCTTTTTGTCGGTAACTGGCAGCCCGATTACGACCAGCGGCACATTGGCAATCAGCTACTCGGGCACAGCTTTGCCTATCGCCAACGGCGGCACAGGGCAAACGACAGCGCCTGCGGCCATCACCGCCCTGACCGGCACGCAAACATCGGGTTACTATCTACGTTCTGACGGAACAAACTCTGCCCTAGCGGCCATTGTGGCTGCGGATGTGCCCACACTGAACCAGAACACCACCGGCACAGCGGCTAACGTTACTGGCGTGGTTGCCGTAGCTAACGGCGGCACAAACGCAACTACGGCGGGCGGCGCTAGGACAAGCCTAGGCGCAGCAGCCAGTGGCGCAAACACCGACATTACATCGGTTGCGTTGACCACTGGCACCATTTCAACTGCGCCTAGCGCCAGCACGGATATTGTCAACAAGTCTTATGCCGACAGCATTGCCAGTGGCATCAACTTTCACGCGGCTTGTAACCTTGCCACCACGGCTGCGCTGCCTGCAAACACCTACAACAACGGCACTGGCGGTGTAGGCGCTACGCTGACGGCTACGGCTAACGCTGCATTGGTGGTGGACTCGGTAACCGTCATCAGCGGCCAACGCATTTTGGTTAAGAATGAGGCAACAGGCGCAAACAACGGTGTTTACACCGTAACCCAGGTCGGCAGCGGAGCGTTACCCTACATCCTCACCCGAGCAACGGATTACGACACCAGCGGCACGGGCACAAACGAAATTGACATTGGCGACTTGCTGCTGGTGATTTCTGGCACGGTCAACGCTAATACGTCTTGGGTGCAGCAGACTCCGCTGCCTATCACGGTGGGCACCACCGCATTGGTGTTTATTCAGTTTGCTGCTGTACAAACGTACACCGCTGGAACAGGGTTAACCCTAGCCACCAACCAGTTTTCCATCACCAACACCGGCACGGCGGGCACTTACGGGTCGGCCAGCCAAGTGCCGGTGTTTGTGACCAACGCCCAGGGCCAAGTCACCAGCGTCACCAATACGTCGATTGCCATCTCGGGCAGCGCAGTCAGCGGCAACATCTCAGGCAATGCAGCCAACGTGACAGGCACGGTGGCTATTGCCAACGGCGGTTCGGGCCAGACCACCGCGCAATTGGCGATGAACGCTTTTGCTGGCGCGGTCACCAGCGGCTCATACCTGCGCGGCAACGGCACAAACGTGGTGATGAACACGATTCAAGCCGCCGATGTGCCCACGCTGAATCAGAACACTACGGGGTCGGCTGGCTCTGTTGCCAACGCGCTGACATCGGGCACCGGCATATCGTTCAGTTCGGGCACAACCTACAACGGTTCTGCGGCCATCACCATCAATAATTCCCTGCCGATGGTGTACCCAGGTGCAGGCATTCCCAACTCTACGGGTTCGGCTTGGGGCACTTCGTACACCACCAGCGGCAGCGGATCTGTGTTGGCTTTGGCAACTTCGCCGGTGTTTGTCACTCCTACGCTTGGCACGCCTGTTAGCGGAAACTTCAGCACGGGCACGTTTACTTGGCCTACATTTAATCAAAACACCACAGGCACGGCGGGTAACGTAACAGGCACAGTAGCAATCGTAAATGGCGGCACTGGCCAAACCACGGCATCAGCGGCGTTTAACGCCTTGTCGCCCATCACAACTACCGGCGATCTGATTCTTGGAAACGGCACAAACAGCGCCACCCGGCTAGGCATTGGAACAAACGGCTATGTTCTGACATCCAACGGCACTACAGCGTCTTGGGCGGCGGCCACCGGCGGCGTGTCGCAAATTGTTGCGGGCACCAACGTCACCATTTCTCCCGCTGGCGGCACCGGCGTGGTCACCATCAACGCCAGCGGTAGCGGCGGCGCAAGCGCCTACACTCGCACATCGTTTACCGCTACGGCAGGTCAAACCGTGTTTACCGTCACCTACGCCGTAGGCTATTTGCAGGTGTACGTCAACGGCGTGTTGCTGGCAACTTCGGACTACACGGCCACTAGCGGAACCGATTTCACGCTGGGCGTGGCTTGCTCTGTTGGTGACATTGTTGAGGCTTTGGTCATCACTACGTCGGTGACAGGCATTACAACCGGCAAGGCTATAGCTATGAGTATGATTTTTGGGTTTTAGCGTCCAAATGCTACAATGTGGTTTTTGGAAAGTAAATGATGTGGACAAATGAACAAAGGCAAGCAGCAAGCGATAGAGCAAAAACAAGGTGGTCTGACCCCAACTATAAAATTAAACAAGGCCAATCAATTTGCAAAACGCCACAATGCCCTATATGCGGTGAGTCAAACATTGCAAATTTTTATGTTGATAAAAATGGCCGAAGGACAAATAAAAAATGCAAAGAATGTCATAAAAACGAATGCAAAGGAAGATGGCACAAAAGAACATGGCTTGATCGTTGGGCTTCTAGGCATTACAAATATGGCGTAACCAAAGAATTTTTAATAAAACTTTATGAAAAGCAACAAGGTAAATGTGCAATCTGTAATGAGATTCCTCAATCTGAAAGAGGATTGCACGTTGACCATTGTCATAAAACAAACAAAGTTCGTGGATTGCTATGCCATGGGTGCAACACTGGAATTGGCGCGTTGAAAGAAAACGTTAATGTTTTATTGCAAGCAATTAACTATTTAGGATAGAACATGGCAAACCCGAATATCGTCAACGTCACAGCCATTTATGGCAACACGGCGTACCTAATCCCAACTGGCACCTCGGCTACCACTTGGACGGGGCTTACACCCGCTACCGGCACGGTCAACAAGGTCGGCACAATTATGGCCACTAACGTGACCGCAACCGCTGCAACCGTCACAGTGTCTATCAACAGCGCAACAGGCGGCGGTGGCACAGCATATCGGCTTGCGTACCAGATTAGCGTCCCAGGCAATTCATCCTTGATGGTGGTGGACAAAAGCACGTCTATCTATGTTGGCGAAGCGCAATCCATTGTGGTGACATCAGGCACCAGCAGCGCCATCGAAATGGTCGCTACCTATGAGGCCATCAGCTAATGAATCGGTTTAAGGGTTCAATTCGATCTGCTACGGCTGCGGCTACCAGCCTTGGCGCAGCAACGGGAATATGGACACCTACGGAAGCCATGCAAGCAAAACAAGCGGGTGTTTGGCCTAACGCCGGTGCAGGTGGCAGTATTTTGTTTAACCAATCAACTGCGTCAAAACAGTCTTTGACAATCTCTACCGCACCGCTTCCAAGCACTTCAGAATTCACAATTGAAGCCTACGTTAAGCTGTTGAGCAGTTCATTGGCAACGGTTGCAGCATGGGGAACAGGGGCGGGAAATTTTCGTTTTTTCATAAACGACCCATCCAAAAATTTATCTGTCTGGAGTGGTTCGACCACGCTGCTAACCTCTTCGACGTATCCAACATCTTTGGTTACGCTTGGAACTTGGAATCATGTCGTAGCGCAACGCAGAGTGTCAGGCGCGAACAGCATTATCGAAATATTTTTGAACGGAACTGTGGTCGGTACTTTGACTACCACTACTGCGTCCACAAACAATTTTAACGCTGGAACTATGCAAGTTGCGACTGATAGTTCAAACCCCGCGTGGGCGAACATGACAAGTTTTCGATATGTTCTTGGGTCAGCCGTATATACGTTGGGAAATTTCACGCCGTCAACCACTCCTTTGACCGCCGTCACAAACACTCAGTTGCTTTTGCTTGCAGCTAGTAGTGGAACGGTAACGACCGATTCAAGTTCTTTCGCCAGAACCGTAACTAACAACAATGGCGCAACTTGGAGCGCATTGACGCCTTTCTGATATGTATTACAAGACCCCAACAAACGCTTTGTATTGGTACGATACTGGCACTCCTTTGACGGGTTTGCCAGACGGGTCTACGCCTATCAGCATTGACGAGGCGCGGCAAATAAATGGCGGCGAGTTGCACAGCGATTCGCCGTATCCAAGCTGGGTATTGCATGAAAGCGAATCCTATTGGGTTGCACCTGTCGCCTATCCCACAGACGGCAAAATGTATGATTGGGACGAGGCAACATTGTCTTGGATTGAGGTGACACTATGAGCATCCCACGCAACCTATCCCAGCTTGCGGACAACTACGACCCAACGCTGAACGTGCTGACCAACGGGGCAAATGCGTCATCTAACGGCATCACGCTCAACGCCACCACGGTGTCGGTTAGCTATTCCATCCCAACAAGCTACAATGGCTTGTCCGCTGGCCCTGTGACGGTCAACGCCGGTATCACGGTGACCGTACAGTCTGGTTCAACTTGGGTTGTTGTATGACCGTAACTGCCAAAAATCTAGTGCCAGCAAAGTTTGTCGCGGCTACGCAGACAACGCAATACATTGCCAACAACGTCACAACGATTATTGACAAGTTCACGGCGACCAACATCAGCGCGTCCACGGCAACCATCAGCGTCAACTTGGTCACGCAGACCTACACGGCAGACGACAGCAACCTGATTGTGAAGGAAAAGTCGTTGGTGGCGGGCGAAACGTACATTTTCCCTGAGTTGGTGGGGCACATCTTGCCATCTGGCGGGTTTATCTCCACAATCGCCAGCGCGGCCAGCGCCATCAATATGCGCGTCAGCGGAAGGGAAGTGTCGTGAGTTTTATAGACCCCGAAATTAAGCATCATTTTTCTAGCGGCGTATACGCCAAGGAAACGCGCATTCCTGCTGGCGGTTGGCTGGTTCAGCACACCCACAAGCATAGCCATTTGTCTATCTTGGCAAGCGGTTCAATTGAGTTGATTGTTGACGGCAAAACATCTGTTTTGCACGCTCCTGCTTGTCTTAGCATCATGGCGGGCAAACACCACGGCGTAAAATCCCTAACGGATGTTGTTTGGTATTGCATTCACGCAACGGATTGCACGGACAAAGATGAAATTGACGAAGTTCTTATAGCGCCTATGGATGTTGTCCAAATGCGCGATATTGCTCAAGTTATGGGCGAAGGGGTTTAATATGGCATGGCTTACCGCAGCAATCATTGGGTCAACTTTATACAGCGCAGACCAAGCCAGCAAGGCCGCAGGCGAACAATCTGAAGCTGCGGGCCGTGCGGCAGATACGCAAGCCGCTGCGTCACGTTACGCAGCAGACTTACAGCAAAAGCAGTACGAAGAAAACGTCCAACGCCAGCAACCGTTCTACCAAGCTGGTGTCAATGCATTGCCCGAATTGGTACAGGCATCTCGTTATACGCCGTTTGGGAAAGAGCAATTTCAAGCTGACCCAGGCTACGCTTTTCGATTGTCGGAAGGCCAAAAGGCGCTGGAGCGTTCAGCGGCTGCCCGTGGCGGTTTGATTTCTGGCAGCGCGATGAAAGCTGCTACCCGTTACGGGCAAGACATGGGTTCGCAAGAGTACACCAACGCTTTTAACCGTTATCAAGCTGAACGCCAAGCGCGTCTAGGCCCGCTGCAATCACTGACCGGCATGGGGCAAACTACAGCCCAACAGCTTGGGTCTGCGGGTCAAGCCAACGCCACCAACATTGGAAATTATGGAATGCAGGGCGCTAACGCTACCGCCGAAGGCTACATGGGCGCTGCTAATGCCCGTGCATCTGGTTATATGGGAACGGCTAACGCCATCAATAGCGGGTTGTCTAATTACTTGAACTACAACAGTCCAGTAAATCGGTTGCTGACAACGCAAGTGCAAGGTGTCCCACTGGTTTAAGGAACAATCATGCCTCTTGATACACGAATTGCATTAACTGGACAACCGCTTCAGTTGGAAAGTCCATTGGCTCAGTACGGTCAGTTGATGAACGTAATGAACGCTGGCACTCAAAATCAGTTGGCGCAAATGCAAATTTCTGCGGCTCGACAAGCTGCGGCAGAAGAATCAGGCGCTAAAAATTATTTGACCACCGCCGACTTAAACACTCCCGAAGGTCAACGTGGCTTGTTGGCGTATGGCAAAACAGGTTTAGGTTACGCCAAAGCATTTGCCGAACAAAGGAAAGCCTCGTTAGATGCAGACGAGACTACCGCCAAAATCTTAGGTTTGGCGCAAAAGAATTTTGCCTCACGCTATTCGCCGCTTGCGGCTGCTGCGGGGGGAGAACAAGGCGTTGCTGAGTATGTCGACGCAATGTACAAAGATTCTATGCTTGGGCCTTTGGCGACCAAAGTTAAACCGAAAGAGAAAGCCCTTGCGGACAATTTGGCTATGTACAAAAAAGACCCTCAACAATGGGTCACCGCGCACGCCAATTTGGAAGGCCAGCAACTGCTTGAAGCATTGAGGGCGGCTGAAGCCCGCACGGCTGAAACCCGCCAGTTCTCGCAAGCGCCCGCTGGCGCAACACCTGCAACTCCAACTGCACCGGTGAACGCTGTTGCTGCGCCTATGGCCAGCCCAACTCAAACTGCCGTACCGCTAGATAGGTTGAACGTAGCGCAAAATGCAGACGGCACTAAAGCATATTATTTAGATAACACACCAATTTCCGAAGCAAAGTTTGCTGAGTTGTACGCGGCTTCAGCGGCCCCCGTGCCTCTTGCCAATACCCGCGCAGCTTCACTTGCGTCTATGGCTCCCGCTGCTGCTGCTGCTGCACCTACGCCACCCGTTGCGCCTGCTGCTGCGCCTATGGTTCCAACAGCCACCGCACCTGTTGCTGCAAAGCCTGATGTGTTGAACAATTTAGCCTTACAAATTCAAGGTATTCAAGAACAGCGCAATCGTCTATTGCCAGATATTGGGAAGTCTGCTGCGGTGAAAGCCCAATGGGAAGATTTGGGCAAGCAAATTGAAGATTTGAAAAAATCTTCTGAGACTGCTAGTCGTCTTGCGTTTGACCGTGAGAAATTTGCATGGGAAAAAGCTAACCCTGGCAAAACAATTAAAGAAGTTACGCAAGGTGGTGTAACGAAGTTTTTTGCAATCAATGACCGCACTGGAGAAAGCACTCCCGTTACAATTGCTGGCGGCAAAATTCTTACCGGAACCGATATGGCTTCTCAACGCCTTGCGTTTGACCAGGCTAAATTTGCATGGGAAAAGGCCAATCCTGGGTTCACAATTCAGCAGATTGAAGACGGCTCCATTGTTGGTGTCAATAACAGAACTTTGCAAGCCTATCCTGTTACCCTTAACGCAGGAACGCCACCATCTCCTACGCCGTTTACTGGTGTTGGCGGTGCAGCACCATCTGCCGGTGGTGGCCGTGGTTCAGTAGGCGTAACGGATAGCCGCTTAACTCCTACCGCGCCTGCTGTAGCACCTGCTGGAATGCCATTAAAAGGTAAAACTTCTGGCCTTACAGAGTCCCAAGGCAACGCTACGGCATTTGGCATGAGAATGAAAGAATCTCACGATTTGCTTACGGGATTGGAAAAGTCAGGCGCAACTGATACGGGTATTGCCCGAGGCGTGATAGGCGGCACTTTGGGGCTTACGCCATTAATTGGTGACAAGTTGGATGATGCTACAGGCAACATCTTTAACGCTTTGCCAACGGTGCTAGGGGGCCTTAACGAGAAACAACAGCAAACAGTTAACTCACGCATTAACTTCATCACGGCTGTGTTGCGTAAAGAATCAGGCGCTTCAATTTCTCCAGGTGAATTTGCAACGGCAGAAAAGCTGTATTTTCCGAAACCCGGTGACCCGAAATCTGTGATTGAGCAAAAGCAAAAGGCGCGAGAAACAGCCATTCAAGCTATGAAAATTCAAGCAGGCCCAGGCGGTAAAAACATTGGTGCAACAAGTGAATCTGATCCATTAGGAATTCGGAAGTAACATCATGCCAACTATTGCAGACATTCGGCAAAAGTACCCGCAATATGCGGATGTGCCTGACGTGCAATTAGCTGATGCGTTGCACTCAAAATTTTATTCGGATATGCCTAAAGGTGACTTTTACAAGTCAATCAACCTAAGTGGGGCAAGCCTAATCCCTGGAAGCATTACGGGCTTACCCAAGCCTGCTGAACCTACGTTAAGCGACAGAATTCTAGGGACGCTGGAGACTATTCCGGCCATGGCCTCAAGCGCCGTAGCTGTGCCAGCTTCTGCCGCAGCGCAACTCGCAAGTGACATTTACAGCGGCAAGCGGGATGTCAATCAGGCTACCGCTAAAGGCATCCAGCAAGCGATGACCTACCAGCCGCGCACCGAAACAGGCCAGCAGCTAACGCAAGCAATTGGTGAGGCGACAAGCGGGATGGCTGGTGTTCCAATGGGAACATTGCAAGCTGCTGGAACGCTTGGCGGCCCTGCGCTTAATCAACTTAGGACAACTGTTCAACCCGCCGCAAGCGCGACCAAAAATGCTATGTTGTCAGCAATTCCAAGCAGGCAGCCTGCAGCGGTTATGCCTGGCATGGGTGCTGCTGAAACTTCAGCCGCTACGCTGCGTCAGGAACGAGCACAACGCTTTGGCATACCGCTAACCAAAGGCGAACAAGTGCCTGAGTTGGGCTTGCAGCAATTTGAGTCTGACATTGTTAAGCAAATGCCAGATATGGCTGCTCCCATCATTGAGTTGAAAAAGACTCAAAGCAAAGCCATTGTTGACCAATTTGAAAAGCTGGCGGGGGAAACTGGCGCTGAATACGCTGACCCTACGGCGTACAGAAAAATTGGCAGCATTGTTGACAAAGCGTTGGTGGATGAATACGACAAAAAATTCAAAGCCTACAAAGCCAAATACGCTATTGCAGACACTTCTGGCGAGACATTGCAGCAAGTGCCATATCAGGATTTGGTTGATTACATCAACAAACAAACGCCGACCACAAAAACTTCGCTTGCGCCTATTTTGCAAGACACCGCAGAGCAATTGAAGCTGAACGACCCTAATGGCGCGGGCACTATTTCCATTCGCGCTTTAGAAGACATTTACCAAAACATCGGCAAAAAAGCGCAACCGGGTACGCCTAACGCCACCTTTGGCCGTGACTTGAAAAATCTGATTGACCAAACAACAGAAGGTGCTGGCGGTGACTTGTACCGTGAAGCGCGGCAATCTAGAAAACAATTGGCTAACGAATTTGAGAACAATTACCGCGTAGCCAAATTGCTTGGCACTAAAGGCGGCTATGCGGATCGAGCAGTTGCATTAGATGATGTGTTTGGGCACGTTGTTTTAGATGGCAGCTTAGATGAAATGCGTACTGTCACCAAACTGTTAAAAAAAGCAGGCCCAGACGGTCAGCAAGCATATGCCGAATTGCAAGGCCAGACTGTGCAATATCTTAAAGACCAGTTGACAAAAAACGCATCAGGTCAATTGTCATTTGCCAAATTGAAAACTGCAATTGATTCTTTAGACCGTGAAGGTAAGCTGGACTATATGTTTGGCAAAACTGGCCGCGATACTTTGGTTGACTTAAAGCAGACTGTGCAAGATGCATTGGTCAAAGACCCTCGCGCCGTAAATTGGTCAAATAGTGGCAATGTAGTGTTGCGCGGTCTGGAAACTTTGGCATCTATTCGATTCCCAGGTGCTGCTACAGCCGCCGAAGTCGCGGCTAATGCCGCACTTAAAAAGAAAGTGGCTGAGTCTGTGAATTACAACGCACTGGCTCCTAATGCTAAACCTGGAACAGTCAACAACCTACGGCCCTAAAATGGAACAGCAACTTATCAACATCCTGTTTGGCGCGGCTTTGGCTGTTGCTGGATGGTTTGCCCGCGAACTGTGGTCTGCGGTGCAGGAACTGAAGTCAGACCTGAGTAAACTACCTTTGACTTACGTTGCGCGGCAGGATTACCGCGACGACATGAAAGAGGTCAAGGATATGCTGAGTAAGATTTTTGATCGGCTGGACAACAAACAAGACAAGGGCTAACGATGGCACAACTTACCCCATCCCCCAAGCAGCAAATCTTTGGCACTGACGGCGCTCCGCTGGTTGGCGGGAAGATTTACACCTACGCTGCGGGCACGTCCACGCCGATTGCCACCTACACAAACTCTGGCGCGGGTACGGCTAACACCAATCCCATCATCCTAGACTCTTACGGCCAAGCAAACATCTGGTTGCTGGATACCGTCAGCTACAAGTTTGTGGTTAAAAGCGCCACCGACGTTCTGCTGTACACGGTGGACAACATCACAGTTCCTGCGGATTTGACCAGCTTTGCATCCCCGCCGCCCATCGGCAGCACCACGCCTAACACCGGCGCGTTTACTACGCTGTCGGCCACTAGCCTAACGCTGACGGGCACCGGTGCCAGCAAGCTGAACGTGGGATCAACCGCGCAGCGCCCCACCGGTGTTAGCGGCTTGGTTCGCTACAATTCCACCACGGCCAAGTTTGAGGGTTACGGAGCGTCTGCCTGGGGTGCCTTGGGTGGCGGTGCAACAGGTGGCGGTGCTGACCAAATCTTCATTGAGAACGGCCAAACAGTCACCGTGGATTACAGCATCACTAGCGGCAACAACGCAGGCACATTTGGGCCTGTGACTGTAGCCACCGGCATCACCGTGACCGTGCCTACCGGCTCCACTTGGTCTATTGTTTAAGGAGAACCCATGAGTTCAGTCGCAATCCAGGGCAACGCAGCGGGGGCTGGTGTATTCACCGTAGCTGCGCCTAACAGTGGCAGCAGCTACACGCTGACACTACCTACGGCCACCGGCACCGCACTAACTGATGCAGGCGCTCTTGTCATCTCTCCTACCGGCGCAATTGGCTACGCTACTGGCGCAGGCGGCGCGGTAACGCAAGCCACTTCGCGCACTACCACCGTAGTTTTGAACAAGCCCACCGGCGCAATCACCATGTTTTCGGCAGCGGGTTCAGCCACGGCGGCAACGTTCACCGTTACGAATTCTCAGGTGGCGGCTACGGACAACATTGTGGTGAATCAAAAATCAGGCACCAACCTGTATGTTTTGCTGGTGACCGCTGTTGCCGCAGGTAGCTTCAACATCACGTTCTACACCACGGGCGGCACAGCTACCGACGCGCCGGTGATTAACTTCTCGGTGATTAAAGGGGTGGCAGCATGACCGCTGTAATATCAGGCACAAACGGGCTGCTTCAGTCCTACGACTACCAAGTCCTCACCACAGGCTTTACCTATACCTTTGCTGCTGGCACTCAGGTGTTGGTGATAAATCCTGCTGGCACGTTGGCTACCGGCTTTATCACGATGCCTGCCGCGCCTAGCGATGGCATGACCATTACGTTTAGCAGCAGCCAGCAGATTACGGCGCTTACGCTGTCAGGTAACACCAGTCAGTCAATTGTGGGCGCAGTAACGTTTTTGCCTGCTAAGACGGGCGTGTCCTATGTCTACCGTTTGGCGAACACCACTTGGTATCCCACGGTGACTGTGCCGGGCACGGGTTCACAGTTGGTAAGTGGCACATCTCAAGCTAGCACCAGCGGAACAAGCATTTCATTTACGTCTATCCCATCTTGGGTAAAACGCATTACTGTAATGTTTAACGGGATGTCTTTAAGTGGGTCAGCAAATCCGTTAATTCAAATTGGTTCGGGGTCTACTGACATAACGGGCTATGTTTCCACAAGCGTGGCGGTTATTGACGCGGCATCCTCGGCTGCAAGTAGCAGCACAGCGGGGTTTATCATGCGTTCCGCTACTGCTTCAAACACAAATAGCGGTCATATGGTGTTGACAAATATCAGCGGCAACATTTGGATTTCTTCGCACTACATAAAAACCGCCACAACAACTACTTCTATTGGCGGTGGCGATAAAACTTTGTCGGGTGTTCTTGACCGAGTTGTAATTACCACAACCAACGGCACCGACACCTTTGACGCTGGCTCCATCAACATCCTTTACGAGTAACCCACTATGGCAACCACAATTAGCGGAACATCTGGGGTCACATTCCCTGCTGGTGGCGTTGGCAATCCTGCGGGTGCTGTGGTCGGTACAACCGACACGCAGACATTAACCAACAAAACGCTGTCCAGCCCTGCGATTACGGGCACTCCAGTGATGGGCGCTAGTGTCATTACTTCTGGCACTGCTGTTGCCAGCACCAGCGGAACAGCTATTGACTTCACCAGCATCCCTAGCTGGGTAAAGCGCATTGTCATTATGTACAGCGGCGTATCAACAAATGGAACAGCTAACGGGCAGGTGCAGCTTGGGACAGGCGCAACGCCAACGTACACCACAAGCGGCTATGCTTCCACGCTAAGTAGTCTCTTAGTGTCAAGCGCAGCAACATCTAATGCATCAACAGGTTTGGTTAACACCGGGCCAAGCGCAGCGTCGCAAGTGTGCAGCGGGCAATTCATTTTGTGTAACTTGTCAGGAAATTTGTGGGTATCGCAAGGCGTGATTGGCGCAAGCGCCGCTACCCGTACTTGGGTGCATTCTGGCAGTATTTCATTAGGTGCTGCGCTGACGGCGGTTCGGATTACCACCACTAGCACCGACACATTTAACGCTGGCACTATCAACATCCTTTACGAGTAAACATCATGCCAACACGAATTGAAGTCAACGTCCAAACTGGCGAAGTCAAAGAGATTGAATTGGAAGGCGAAGAACTTGCTGCATACGAGGCTGCATTGGCGGCCCAGCAAGCTGAATAAACCGATGTGCGCTGGCTCATTCCGCTATTCATCCTGTCGCTGGTGTACGGTGCGACAGCCAAGCGTGAGTGCAGCGTCAGCGATTTCGTAAGCGTTGCGTACAGCAACAACGACCCAAAGGAACGCCGTGACCGAATTCTTGAATGGCTGGGTGACTCGGGTCAAGTCTGCACTAAAGAGCAGTTGGGACTCATTTACGCAAATCTGGCGCAGGTTTTAGGTTCAGCAGACACCATGCAAATCAGAGCAAAGATTGAGCAGCTATATGAACGAGCAAAATGAATCCTGGTTAGCGCGGAACATCCAGCCGGTGACGGTTGCATTTCTGTTGTTCTCCTACTTCTTCTTCGCGCTGCTGTCGGTGTTTAATCTGGAAACACGCGGCGCTTACGTTGACTTGCTTGGGCAAGCCATGATTATCGTCATCACCGCCATCTTTGCGGGCAAGACTGCCGAAAAGATTGTTGACATTCGCACCACCAAGGGAAACACCAATGGCACTTGACCCCCTATCCGCGCTGCTTGACATTGGAGGCAAAGTCATTGACCGCGTATGGCCTGACCCCGAGAAGGCGGCAGCGGCCAAGCTGGAACTGTTCAAGATGCAGCAGTCCGGCGAACTGGCGGTGATTGCTGGTCAGCTTGACATCAACAAGGCCGAAGCCGCCAATCCGTCGGTGTTTGTGTCTGGCTGGCGACCGTTTATTGGGTGGGCCTGCGGCAGTGGGTTCGCCATTCAGTTTGTTGTCGGCCCGCTGGCTGAATGGGTTAGCGCTCTTTATGGTCACCCCGTCAAGTTCCCCCAGATGGATATGGGCACAATGATGCCGCTACTGGCTGGAATGCTGGGCTTGGGCGCAATGCGCACGGCTGAGAAGATCAACGGGGTGGCCGCCAAGTGATTTGGGTGCCCATCATGTACCTGTGCATCTTGGAGCAGTGCGAGTGGCTTCAGCAGCAGACCGTCTACACCAACCGCGATCTGTGCCAGAAGGTAATCACCGAAAAGGTTGAGTGGTATCAGCGGAACACCCACGCCCGTGTTGACGGGATTTGCGTCGATGTGTTTGTGGAGTTGAAGAAATGACTTTTGATGAATGCTTTGCCCACGTCCTCAAATCCGAAGGCGGCTACGTCAACGACCCGGCAGACCGGGGTGGTGAAACCAACATGGGCGTGACCATCGGCGCTTGGGGCGCGTACATGGGCCGTGCCATCAAGCCGGGCGAGATGAAGGCGCTAACGCCCAATGTCGTTAAACCGTTCTACAAGTCCATGTATTGGGATGCTGTAGGCGGTGACAGGTTGCCACCAAGCGTCGCCTACGCCGTTTTTGACTTCGCAGTGAACGCTGGGGTCAGCCGGGCCGCAAAGTTCCTCCAGCGGGCTGTGGGGGCCGTGGATGACGGTGTTGTCGGCTTGGGCACTTTGGGTATGGTCGCCAGAGCCGACCCTGCCAAGCTGTTGCAAAACTTCACCAGCCAAAAGATTGCGTTCTACACCGACTTGGCGCAGCGCAATCCGTCCCAGCAAAAGTTCCTAAAGGGGTGGCTGGCGCGGGTTGATGCAGTTGACAAAGTATCGCAGTCAGCTTCGGCTTAAATAGCTTAACTGACGTAGTGTTTCCGCAGCCTTGCGCGGGCGGCGGGCGTGGGCTGGCTTGTCTCTGATGCTCTCAGCCACAGACCATACAGCGGTATGGCGCGGCGGGTTAATCCACTCCACGACGTAAGCGTCGGCCATGTACCTGAGTTTCTTGCGTACATCACCAATAGACAAGTCCACGACATTGCAAATCTGTTGCGGCGTTAGCCCGCCAGGGGTGTTACGCAGCAACCGCCGTATTTCTTCTGGCTTGCTCAACTCGGCAACAATTTCCTTGGTGCTGAAATTGTGGTCGTTGAAACATTTATAGCGCCGGTAAGTTTCGTTATTGGGTTTGCCGCGCGTCTCAAGCACGTCGGCTGGGGCTTTGCATTGGGGGCATTTCATTTTTTCAGTCCTTTAATGTAAATAGCAAAGCTGTCCTGCGTGGCCTGCCCAAAGCCTTTGATTTCACCGATGCGTGCAGCGGCTTCGTCCAGTGCGGCGTTCCATTCGTTGTGCGCTGGCATTGCCTTGAGCGCATCCTTTGCCGCTTGAATGGCTACAGTTGTCATGTGAATAGGGCGCGTCTGTTCAACGTGGTACTCCATTGCATTGATAAGGTCTTCTATCAGTTGCTTCATGTGTTCTTCTCCAAAACAATGCGCTCAAGCACCGTCATTACGTTGGCGATGTCTTCCACTAGGTAGTCGGGAAGCCTTCTGCTGTCGGGTTGGCTAAATGCCCACGACTCCAATGCGCTCAACAGCTTGATGATGCGGAGGGCTTCTGCTTTAGTCAAAATTTTTCTCCTTGAGTTTGGCTTCAACCATCTGAGCAAAATTGACCGTTTTGTCAGCCTCAAAATCATCAATCTCTTGCCATCGAATTGGGTAGGCCATCTTAAGTATTTCCTCATCCGTCAGCCCTACCCACGGGCGCTTTGGTGGGGTGGTGTAGAGGGGGACAGAATCTAGATAAGGGTCAAAATGGATATGGCCTTTCGGACTAATCCACGCCACAGGCTCCTGCGCTGGCTGTGCCATTTGATTGACCGCCTTATCCACACTAGACTGGGCTTGTTTTTGCATCCCGTCAATAAACCCGCGCTCATAGTCAGATGCAAATTCTCTCCAGCTTTCCTGCGCTGGCTGCACTGGCTGCGTAAAATAAAACCTGACGATTTCATTCTCTATGTGAGGGTGTTTTACCTCCACAAAATTCTCGCACCAACGGGCTTCCGTTGAGTGGTACAACTTATCCGCAGCCGCTGCACGCTTGGCTTGGAAGCCACCGCCCCACGCACCCTGCCGCTTGGCAAGGTCGTCAAAAGTTTCATCCTCTGGTGTTTTCATAGCATTCCGTCCTTTGCTGTGATGCAGGTGCCCTCAATCAAGGCAACCATCTGCCCAGCTTTGAGTGACATCTCTTGCAGTTTTTTCTTTTGCGCTTCCACCACTGCGCGGCACTCCGATTCGCGGGTGTAGTAAGTGCCCTGGATGAAGTTGCACTGGTTGCCGATGCAGGCAAACAGCACGGGTATGTAAATCACTGAAACCATGAAATCACTCCCCCGACCATAGCGGCCATTGCGATAAGGAACAGCACAAAACAAAGCAGGGCGACCAGCGTTTTCATCAGGTCAAAGAAGAAGTCATCGTCGTCGTTCATGCCTTGCTCCTTGCTCTGATTGCGTGTGCAGCTTCAATGGATGGCCTGAACGGATGCGGTGGTGTGACATCACACAGCTTGGCGCACTCTTCACGCTCATGCGCGGCTACCAAGGCGACCAATTCTTCCAGTTCTGTTCGTGTGAACAACACTCCGTCATGTCGCCCTAAAGCAAGTACGTCAAATACACCGCCAACCTGCTCAACAATTTCTTGGAGGTTCATACCTTGTCCTCCTCCACTACTTGTACCCAGTAATGCAACTTCACCATCTCAAGCACACCCATCACCGTTGCCACCGTCATGTGGTCATACTTGGGCGCGTTGATAACTTCCCTGATTTCGTCCATCAAGTCTTTACCTACAACCTTTTGGTTTGCGGAGGGGATGTCCAGTAGTGTCACGTTGTTCATTTCGCCCTCGCTTTCAGCATTGCATCTGCCGCTTGTTGAGCCTCTATTGCAAGCAAATCAAAATTCCGCACATAATTTTCCAGCATCCCCTGCATAGCCAGCCCCGCATACCAATCACGCAGGGTCATGTCCTTGGCAAAGCCGCCGGTCTTCTGCATCCATGTCGGGTCGATGGTTGTGGTGTCTTCTTTCATGCTTGCTCCTCAACAGGTTCGTAGGTCATTTCAAAAATGTCAGGCTTGCAGGGGTAGTGTTCGCCCTTCACGCCGGTGATAATCCAGTCGCCGGGGGTTACGGTATGACCGCCTTCTAGTGTGTCAATCCATCCCTCGCTTGGGCTATACGCTGTCCGCACTACTTCAGGGTGGTCGCCGTGCTTGAACCACTGCACGGCCTCAACGACCACGGGCTTTTTGCGGTACTTCATTTGCATTGCTCCGTAAACAGCGCCGCTACGGTGCGGCACTTAGGTTGATAAGTGGTGTAGCCAAGATAGAACCCAGCTACGATGATGGTGGCGCATAGGCCGACCAGTGCGAACAAATCAGCCAACATCTTCATTTGGACTTCTCCCAAGACAACTCAGTTTGCAAAGACTTCAGTTCCCCACGCAGAATCTCCAGCTCGGCCACCAGACGTTTCTCAGCAGACTCAGCGCCACGCGCCCAGCCAGCTAATGCAGCCTCGGTGCAAGCCGTGTGCAGGACAGTGGCAAGGTCAGCGCGTGACAGGATGCCAAAGTCGCCAACCGCTGGCAGGTGCGCGTACACCGTCTTCTTGATTTCAATTTCTAGCGGGTTCATGCTGACCACCATTGCATCAGCACATACATTAGACCGCTAAGGATTGCGCTAGACAGCAGCGCCTCGCAAATTGCTTGTTTCATCCACCTACTCCAATTTGGTTTGTGTATGTCAGGTAATGGTTTTGTGCCATCACCTGACGTTGCTCCTCAATACGCTCCTGCTGGCAGCGTTGCTCTTCAAGTTCAGCAATGGTGCGGATTGCCGCCTCCATTTCTGGTGTCAATGTGCTGATGTCCATTGTGTGGTTCCTAGTGGTTAATGACGTAGGCATCATATCATCAATGACTACTGAGTCAACAACATATATTGTTAAATGCGTTAGGGAAAACACCTAGTCATTTCGTTGTATAATCCGTCAACTTGGAGATGATAATCTAATCATGGAAACGCAATCACAAACCGCCATTAGGGCTATCCGCGAAAAAGCGGAACGCTCGGGGTTCAAGCTGGCCGATGTCGCGCATCGGGCTGAGATTGACCCTGCTCAGGTATCGCGTTGGGCTACCGGCAAGACCATTCCGCTGTATTCCAGCGTCATCAAGCTAACGCAGGCGTGCGACGATTTGGCCGCAGAGCGCCTCAAGATGATGGGGATGGAAGAATGAGTTACGTCATTGGCATTGATCCAGGCATCAGCGGAGCCATCAGCGTTTTTGATTGGTGGACTCAGAGCTTGTTGGAAGTGATTGATATGCCTACGCTTGAAGTGGACTCGGGTAAGACGAAGAAGCGGCATATTAGCGCGGCAGGGTTGCGCGACATCTTGGTTTGCTACCCTGACTCGCACGTTGTAATTGAAAAGGTGGGCGCAATGCCAGGGCAAGGCGTCACCAGTATGTTCAACTTCGGGCGATCAGCAGGCATCATAGAAGGCGTTGTAGCCGCCTTGCGGATGCCAAGCACCTACGTTACGCCTGCCGCTTGGACAAAGGCTGTAGGCCGTGCAGCGGGCAAGGATGCCAGCCGTATGCGTGCGATGGAACTGTTCCCGACACGCGCTGAACTGTTCAAGCGTGCGAAGGACGATGGCCGCGCAGACGCTGCTTTGATTGCTTACTGGTACATAACACGCAATGCTTGACGAACTTAAAACCATGCGCGAACACATCATCTGGTTGGGGACTCAGCTAGAAAACGAGCGCGAATCATCACGCGATAAGACTGTGCTGCTCAAGCGCCTGCTTGATCCCGAGGATTTAGGGCACGCAGTCACCGCCGAGGTACGCAAGCAGGCTTACGCAATCATCAGTAACGAACATGAAAGAGAAAGAGAAAAATGGAACGTATCAAACTAAGGCCGAGCGCCGCATCCCGCTGGATGGCGTGCCCTGCAAGCGTCCACCTGTCAGTTGGCATACCAGAATCGCCATCAGGCGAGGCAGCGCAGATTGGCACGGCTATTCACTCGCTGGCTGAGACTTGCTGGCAAACTGAAGATGACCCTAAGAACTACATTGGCGAGTGGGTGGAAGGCATCTGCATCACCGAGGAAAACGCTGAGTTCGCGCAGCTACACCTAGACACTATTACGCGCCTAGAGAAAGAGTTAGGTCGGGTGCTGGTGGAGCAGCACGGTACGGTGCTGGACACCATGCAAATCTCGCTATCAGGCACCTGCGACGTGGTGGGCTACAGCGTCAAGGACAGCATTATTGAAATTGTGGACTTAAAGACGGGTCGCAATTACGTCGATGCCGATTCTGCCCAACTCAAGATTTACGCGCTGGCGATGATGCGGACGTTGGGCGAGTTCAAGACCATTAGGCTGACCATTGTTCAGCCGCAGGTAGGCGCTAACCGCACCCATGTAATGACGCTGGAAGAATTGTCCGAGTGGTCTAACAAGGAATTGGGCAACGCCATTGTCAAGATTTCCACGATGGATGCGTATCCAACACCTAGCAAGGATGCCTGCAAGTATTGCCCAGCCAAGCTGCATTGCCCTGCCCTCAAGGAGAAGGCGGCAGCGGTGCCAATCAAGCCAACCAAGGAATTAAGCGAGACTGAGATTGCTTACTGGTTGGAACAGGCAGACTTGGTGGAAGGCTTCTACGAGGAACTGCGTAAGTTTGCCACTATTCAATTGGTGATGGGAGCGACAGTACCAGGATGGCAGTTAGTGCCAAAACGCGCTATCCGCAAATGGAAGGCAGACATTGACATCAGAGACTTGCCGATTGAAACCGCAAAGCTATACAACAGCGAACCAATCACGCCAGCGCAAGCTGAGAAATTACTGAGCAAAGATGACCGGCATCTGCTCGACGATTTGACAGAGAAGGTCTCAAGTGGGCTAACTCTGGCAAAGATGGTGGAATCTGCCACCATCTAACTTTGGGCGTAAGCCCGTAACTTTAGGAACTGAAATGCTTAATCTTTCAAACAACAACGGTAGTGGTAACTCTTACATCCGCTTTGCACCGCAGGCTAATGCTTGGACTAACCGCGATGGCGAGGAAATTCAACTCAAGAAGGTGGTGATGGACTTGGACAGCGTGCAAACAGGCTGGCTGATGATTGGTGCTGGTGTACGCGATTGGCAGCCTGATGAGGTGCTGGGCGCCAAAAGCCAATCCCCTGGTGAGGGCTACAAGAGGGGCTTTGTCGTGACGCTGTACAGCAAAGAACTCGGGCTGGTGGATTGGAGCGCGAACGCTTACGGGCCATGCAAGGGGTTTGAGAAAATCTACAACGAGTGCGACAAAGCTGCTGGTGATAACGAGGGCAAGCTGCCCGTCATTGAATACGTTAACTCTACCGCCGAGAAGGTTGGCAAGGGCAATACCCGAGTGCCGAACTTTAAGCTGGCGGGTTGGGTTGCGCGTCCCGCAGGCATGAATGCGGATGGCGAGGACTTTGTTGAGCCGGAGCCAGCGTTTGTCAATGTACCAAGTCGCAAACCAATGTACAAAAATGCGCCTGCGCCCGTGATGGATGATGAAGAATTCTTTTAACCAGTAGTCTGGTGGCCGGTGGGTTGATCTCCACCGGCTTTTTTTTCCTTTAAAAAAGTACAAGTATGAAATTTCTATCAGTTTGCAGTGGGATTGAGGCGGCGAGTGTCGCTTGGCATCCATTGGGCTGGGAATCGGTGGCGTATTCGGAGATTGAGCCGTTCCCTTGCAAGGTGTTGCAGCACCATTACCCAGACGTGCCCAATTTGGGCGACATGACAAAATTTAAGGAGTGGCCTGATGCAGATGTCGATGTTTTCGTTGGAGGAACACCATGCCAATCTTTCTCAGTCGCAGGACTCAGAAAAGGACTGGATGACCCGCGTGGCAACCTCATGCTTACCTATCTTGCCATTGCTCAACGATATCGCCCCAACTGGTTGGTCTGGGAAAACGTCCCCGGCGTTCTGTCCTCCGCTGGAGGACGGGACTTTGGTTCCTTCCTCGGAGGGTTGGCAGAACTCGGGTATGGGTTCGCCTACAGGGTGCTTGACGCTCAGTACTTCGGAGTGGCCCAGCGCCGCCGACGTGTGTTCGTTGTCGGATACCTTGGAAACTGGCGACCTGCCGCAGCGGTTTTTTTTGAGCGCCACAGCTTGCAAGGGCATCCTGCGCCGAGCCGAGAAAAGGGGCAAAGAATTGCCGCAAGCACTAGCGCAAGCACTTCAGTCGGTAGCTTGTGCGCCAGAACAGGTCAAAGCATAAGCGTGCAGGATGCATCCCAAGGGCATCTGATGCCAATCATGCATTCGGAAGTGTGCCCAGCATTGAAAGCGCGTGACCATAAAGGGCCGTCAAGCGATGGCGATGGCGATGGCGCAATACTCGTGCCAATGCAGCCCATTGCTTTTGATGCTTACAACCAAACAACATCAGAAACTGTTGCCGCATTGCGTTGTGCTGCTGGTGGCGTATTTGATAACACGGTAGCGCACGCATTCAAGGTGCGCGGTGGATGCGAAGGTGGCGGCAAAGGCTATCTTGGGTCGGATGATGTGGCATTCACCATCAGCACAATGCAAGACCAGCA
>VFSW01000987.1_pt1 | contig 42310 bp, 43 predicted proteins | sample 5358111 | NCBI WGS metagenome assembly VFSW01 (sample SAMN11554181, study PRJNA540505) | mine drainage metagenome | isolation source: sediment from site ElyBrook_90M | place: USA: Ely Copper Mine, Vershire, VT | collected 2017
TTTGCCGCAGCAAAGAGCCTGAACATCGGCGCCAACCTCTGGTACCTGATGGCAACTGAGAAGATTGCCAATGTAAAGACCGGTTCGGGAACGACCAATAACGTCGGCACCGAGCTTGACGTGAACATTGCATGGCAGCTGTATCAGAACGTTGCCTGGAATTGGGACCTCGGCTACTTTGACCCAGGCGATGGCATGGGCAAAGACGCCGCAACCGGCATCCAGGGCGTTCTCGCCTTCAAGTTCTAAAATATGCGCACCATGCTGGTGCTCATAGCATAACTCGTACGAACCCCGGAGGAACAATCCTCCGGGGTTTTTTTGGTGCAACACGAGAAAACGACGTGCAATTAGAGGGGGGGAGTTGCATCAAGGATTTGGGATTATCCTGGTGATTGATGATGAAATGATGGTCGCGGAGCTTGCCCGGGACATTCTCCAGCGGTTCGGCTATACGGTGCTGCTGGAGAGCAGCGGAGAGCAAGCGATTGACCTGTTTTACCGGAGATCAAATGAGATTGTCGCGGTTGTGCTGGACGTGGTTATGCCGGGCATGGACGGCAGAGAGGTTTTTCACCGGCTGCGCGCCGTGAATCCAAACGTGAAAGTGATCATTTCGAGCGGCTACAGTCGGGAGCAGGATGCTGATGATCTGCTGAAACTGGGAGCCGCTGGATTCGTCCAGAAGCCTTACCGGATAGCGGAGTTGGTGAAGGCGGTTGGAGAAACGGTAGCAAGAAAATAAGGCAAAAGTAAGAAGAAAGAAGACAGCAAGCAGGTGACAGATATGGGAATTTTTAGTGGAGCCCCCTCCGGCAGAAGCCGGAGGCTCCCTTTAACAACGCGACCTCCCGCCTGCACCCAGCGTTTATGAGCGCTAGCCGCGAATGCAGGGTGCGGACTACGGCGCATTACCCCCGGCAGGAGCCGGGGGATTGCAAGTCGCGGGATTCAGTCTGACTTCTGCGAGCCTGTCTTCTGTCCTCTGTTGTTACGGATTCTGCAATTTTGCTGCTTTTACCACATGTTTTAACAAAACGCGTGTCGTAACCGTACCAACGCCGCCGGGTACCGGCGTTATCGCGCTCGCTGTTTCCTTTACCGCATCTGTGTTCACATCGCCCACGAACTTGTCGCCTTCCGGATTAATGCCAACGTCCATCACGGTCGCGCCCGCTTTGATGTAGTCCGCAGTGATCATCTTTGCCTTGCCGATGGCCGCCACGACGATATCGGCCCGCTTGCATACCCCTGGCAGGTCCTTGGTCTTGGAATGGCAGACGGTGACTGTGGCGTTCTCAGCGAGGAGCAGCATGGACATTGGTTTGCCCACTACCATGGACCGGCCGATGACTACGGCATCTTTGCCGGCCATGGGAATCTCATAGAAACGGAGCATCTCCATGACGGCCTGCGGCGTAGCCGGCGGAAAACCGGTCATATCGCCTGCCATGATCTTGCCGGCATTCACCGGGTTGAAACAATCAACGTCCTTTTCGGGAGAAAGCACGTATTTTACAACGTTTTCGCTTATCTGCTTCGGGAAGGGACGCATGACGATGATGCCGTGGATGTTCCGGTCCGCGTTCCGCTGTTTGAGGATGTTGACAAACTCATCCTGGGTCATTGTGCCGGGCAACTGTTCGATCTCGCACATAATGCCGTTCTTCTCGGCCATCTTTTTGGCGCTGTTTGCGTAAAATACCGAATCCGAGGCATCGCCCACGATCATGATCCTGAGCGCGGGATTTATCCCCTTTGTTTTGAGTGCCTGGACGTCCTTCTGGATGTCCTGGTCCATCTTTTGCGCAACTTCTTTCCCTGTCAGTAATTTTGCGGCCATGGTTTCTCCTTTAAAAAGGGTCAAGGGTCATGGGTCAAGCAGCAAGGGAAAGCAGCGAATCGTTACAAGGGGAATTCCTTGACCCTTGCCCCATGCTACATGACCCTTAGCTTATCCTCCCATTTTCTTGTACGTTGTTTCCATCACGGACTTCTCAAGCGCGGCAACCTGCGTCATCACCTGCTGCATCCGCGTCCACGTATCTCTGTTAAACGCGTCATCTTTGATGCTGTTTACGTTGATTTTCACGTTGAGCGCCGCGCTCTGAACGCAAGCCTGGGCAAGGAGCACTGCCACGCCGGCGTCGCTTACGGCCGCGACATTGCCGATATCGGCCGCCCGCTCGGCGAGCTTTGCGACTTCGAGGGACTTGAGGCCGATTTCAAAAGGGACCTGACAGGCTTTTTTAAGCGCTTCCTGCATCTTTGCGGTGCGCGCGGCCTTCTCCGCATCGCTCGTCTTCGGCATCTTGTAAACTTCGGAGAGGGCGCCGTATGCCTCGGTGTCTTTCTGAATCAGGTCTTGCATGTCCGCGCGAAGTTTTTCGGATTCCTTCAGCAGCGCGTCGATCTGCGGCTGGACGTCCTTGTACTTTTCCTTCCCCAGCGTCAGATTGGATACCATGCTTACCAATGCCGCTCCCAGCGAGCCGGTAAGGGCCGCAACGCTTCCACCTCCCGGTTCAGGAGATTTGCTTGCAAGCTTGTCCATGAAGTGCCGTAACGGCTGATCGATATACACTGTATCCTCCTCAAAAAGTAACGATATGATAACGATATGACATGGGATAAAAAGGATAATGAAATGACGTTTTTTTGTCAATAAAAAAATGCCGCCTTTCGCTTTTCATAAAAGCATCAGAGGGCATTATCAGGGGAGGCTTGTTTACCTATGTCTCAATGCCTGCTTATAATTGTAATTTTAGAATAAGTCAAGTGGAAAATAGTAAAAGTTTTCCTTGACTCCCTTTCATGAGCTTTGGTATTATGCTACATTCTGGCAGAGGGGGGGGCTTCGGCGCGCATGGATATTTCACACGGACTGACGTTCTCTGTCCTGTTCTTTTCGCTCTTTATGGGGTTCATTTCCTTTGCTTCTCCGTGCATTCTTCCTCTGATTCCTTCCTATGTCTCCTACATAACCGGCATAAGTTATGATGAGCTCGTGAGCCGTGAGTCGCGCAGAAGGAACATGAATATAACGCTGTTTCATTCTCTCGCCTTTGTTCTGGGGTTCACGATTGTTTTTGTGCTGCTGGGGGCAACGGCAAGTTTTGCAGGAAGCGTTCTGGCGCAGCATCTGGATGCCATCCGGATCGTGGGCGGGGTCCTCGTCATCATCATGGGTATTTTTGTCATGGACGTGGTGAACATTCCCTTTCTCCAGCAAGAGGCCAAACTGCAGCTCAAAACACGACCCGCGGGATATATCGGGACCCTTGTTGTGGGCATGATTTTTGGCGCGGGCTGGACCCCTTGCACGGGCCCTTTCCTTGGATCGGTACTGGCCCTGGCCATGTCCACCGATACCCTGGGACGAGGAATGGCGCTCCTGACGTTTTACTCTCTCGGCCTCGGGATTCCATTCATCGTTTCGGCCCTTGCCATCAGCGCGTTCCTGTCGTCATTCAATAAGCTGAGAAAGCACTTTCATGTGATAAAAATAGCGAGCGGCGCCATCCTGGTCATTATGGGCGTGCTCCTCGTTATGGACAAGATGACGATCCTAATACCGCGGTAAAATCGGGGGAAGAATAAAACGTATGCCAGCAGAAAGTTTGGACGTACTAAAAGACAAGGACGCGCCGCTCTACACCATGGGAGTTGCGGCGAAACTTGTGGGAACAACGGCACAAACCCTTCGGTTGTATGAGAAACACGGCCTGATCCTTCCAACGCGGGAGCGCAGGAACAGGCTCTATACCGAAAACGACATTAAGTGGCTGCGCTGTATCCGCGAACTGATCCACTCCAAAAAGATCAGCATCGAGGGAATCAAGAAGCTCCTCGATTATGCGCCCTGCTGGGAGATCAAGGATTGTCCTGATGAGCGGCGGGTTGTGTGCACGGCATTCACGGACAAAGGCAAACCCTGCTGGGAGATCACGAAGTGCCGTATGGAGAACGACTGCACGACCTGCGTGGTGTTCCTGAAAAATGGGAAAAAAGCGGCAAAGCAATAACTTTCTTGCCCTCTGCCAACTGACTTCTGAATTTCACGGATGTTCCTCCACCCAAACGTCGCCGTCCGGCGTCGTTTCCTTTTTCCAGATGGGCGTGATCCGCTTTAACTCATCAATGCAGAAGCGGCACGCCTTGAATGCCTCGTCGCGGTGTCCCGAGGCGACGATGATCAAAACGATATTCTCTCCCACCGGGATGGTCCCGATCCGGTGGATGATGGTTACGTCAATCACCCCATACTCCTTGATTGCCCGCTCCCTGATCTCGGAAAGCTTTTTTTCGGCCATACCCGGGTAATGTTCAAACTCGAGTTTTGCCACCTCTTTCTCCATCGATACGTCTCTCGTTGTGCCGAGAAAAGAAACGACTGCGCCGATGGAACTCGATGATTGTTTCAACCGCTCGACTTCCCGCTCGAATGAGAAGGGTTCCTTTTGAATGCGAAGGTGCCCCCTGTTGCCGTTGCCGCCCGAGAATGGCGGCATGAGCGCCACCTCATCGCCGTCCTTCACGGGTGCGTCCATTTTTACGAATTCCTGGTTCATTGAGACCATAATGCCGCCGCAGGAAAGACTTTCCGCGAGCGCAGGGTATTCAACGGCCACCTGCTTCAGCAAGCCCGCGACTGTACCGCCGCTAAAAGCAAGCGACAATTCGCTCCGGCCTGCTTTGTCTTTCAGTAGGGCAAAAAGTTTGACGATGACCATGGGACGCCCGTCCTCGAACAATTCTCGGATCTTCTTCAGTCAGCTGCCGACGCTGCCTCCGGGTCCGATTTGTTTGGCGAGATCCTGCTCTCGATCAGGCACTGCAGCATCTCGAGCTCGTTCCGGTCGAACCAGGTAACTCCGCAAAAACTGCACCGGTCGATTTCGATCAGATACGCCTGGCTGTAAAATCCCCGGTACATGGGATTAGCGCATTTGGGACACGGCAGGCACGGGACTGCATTCCGAGCCCCTGCGTTCAGTTTCTGCCGGGAATACGCGTGCTGATTTTCCGTCACCACGGTTTTTGCAAGAGAGGTGATGCGCTCCGAACACGGGCGTTCCCGCCCGGTCCGCGCAAGGATCCTCGGTATTTTGCCCGTATCAGCGAGAACGCCGCTGCAAAACCGGCACTGGTAAATCCGGGTCCCCTCATAGGATTCCGTCACAAGCTGCTGCCGGCATGCGGGGCACGAGAAACTCGATGCCTCGTTGTCCCGCTCTGAAAGCCTTAATGCAAAGATCTCATTGATGAGCGGTTCTTTCCATGCGCGGTCTGCGGACTGGTGTTGATCCTTCGTTATCCAGGTAAGCGGCGAAAGCCACGGCTGCGCCCCGAGTTCTGCAATGCTGAAAGGCCCCTGCCACTTCTGCTGAGGGTCCATGGCGTAGTAGTGCGGTCCAGGCGCCGTTTGAGGCGCGTTTACGGCCCTCTTTTCCAACCGCGCGCTCAAGTCGGATATGCTTGTGTGGGCCATTGAGAGAAGGATGTCCATCCTTTTCCTGAGGGGCGGATGCGTGGACAAAAGATCAGCCCAGAAACCTTCCGTCTCGTCCAGCGCAGTTGCCTGGGGGTTCACGATGCAGAGCATCTCAAAGCCGCTCCCGATGAAGCCTGACCCGCGCCAGCTGCGTGAGAGCAGGTAAAGCGTTTCGGCAAGCGCAATCGGGTTGCGGGTCATGCGCACTGAGGCTGCGTCAGCGCGGTATTCACGTTCGCGGGAGATGAACATGTTCAATAAATAGCTTAGCTGAAGCAGCCCCCATGCCAGGATGAAAGCCGGCGAGATGACGTTTCTTCCCCGTGCTGAGCCGCGCAGCTTTTCTATGGCAGCGGCGTACGTCCCGAACAGGCTCGCGGCGACCGTAGTTTCGAGACAGTCGCCGGATAGAACATGGTGCGCTTCGTGGGCCACGACGGTTTCGAGTTGGGGCCGCGTCAGGCGTGAGAGGAGCCCCTCGGTTATGCCGATAGCGGCCTCGCCCTTCAGATCCGCTGCCGCAAGGGCATTGAGCGACAGGGAGGGGATCACCATGCACTGTATCTTTCGCCTGTTTCCGGTCACGACATGGATTTCCTCCATGACGTTCAAAAGGATTTTATGAACAGCGTCCTGCGGGTCCGGAGGACGGGCGCTCAGGCCCCTCATGACGGTATTGACCGTGTCATAAGCGGAGAACCAGAAATGGATGCCCGCAACCAGCACCGCAATCAGGCCTGCAATTATCCAGAAGCGCGCCGCGGCATGCCGCGGCAGATGCAAAAACGCCGCAGAGAAAAGAGCAGTTATGACGAAGTAGACGATCAGAAGGAACAGAAAGAATACTCCGATGCGCCAGCTCTTCTGCTTTTCTATATCGATGAAAGTTAACGGCATGGATGTGAATAAAGGGGCAGGGGCTTAACTGAGCTCCGGCCCAAGACCACGTGCACTATTTTCTTAAACTCAAATTCACTGCCGGCACAGCCCGGTCCGCCTCTTCAGCGCCGAAGTATTCTTCAGCCTGGAAGTTGAACATCGAGGAAACAAAATTATCGGGGAATACCTGCAGCTTCGTGCGGTAGTTTGCGACAAGATCGTTATAGAGTTGGCGTGCGAAAGCGATCTTATTCTCCGTCGAGGTGATCTCCTCCTGGAGCTGCATGACGTTTTCGTTGCTCTTGAGGGCGGGATAATTCTCCATCACCGCGAAAAGTTTTCCGATGGTCTGCGTCAGCATATTCTCGGCTTCAGCTTTTGACGCCGGCGATGCCGCCGATACGGCCTTGGCACGGGCGGAGATTACTTTTTCGAGCGTATCCTGCTCGAACTCCATGGCTCCTTTAACGGTTTGGACCAGATTCGGGATAAGATCATGCCTGCGTTTCAATTGTACATCGATTTGCTTCCATGAGCTTTGAACGTCGTTCCTGATCGATATGAGACCGTTATAGATCAGGACAAGCCAGATCAGGATCAATCCGAGAACTGCGAGCAGTATCCAGCCAAGCATAATAGCCCTCCCGCGACATGGATCTTTGACAAATGTGACGACATTATATCATGTTTTATAATAGCTAATCCAAAGAATCGTCATTCTTCCGCAAGGAGTGATACGTCGGAAGGGGGAATAATCCCGCGCAACTCGGCTTCGGCAAAGAGCCTGTGAACGGCGTTCAGCCCTCCCTGGCCGAGGTCCAGCGAAAAATCATTTACGTAAAGGTCGATGTGGTTTTTCATGACCTGATCGTCCATTTCCTGACTGTATCGCCTGCAGTAGTGCAGGACTTCTTCCGGGTTTGCATTGGCGTACTGAAGGCTTGCCCGAATGCCCGCCTCCACCCGGAGCAGGATGTCCCGGCCGAGGGACCGTTTGCCGAGAATTCCGCCGAGCGGGATCGGAAGGCCGGAATGGTTTTCCCACCATTCCCCCAGGTCAAGCAGTTTTACGAGATTGTAGAGCGGATAGGTGAAACGGCTTTCATGAATGATAAGGCCTGCAAGGGCCTTGCCTTTCGATACCGCGTCCATAATGCGGTCAAAGGTCATCACGGACACGTTGGTAAGCCCAGGATCGAACAGCCGAAGCAGCAAATACGCGGTGGTAAGCGTTCCCGGAATGGCGATCAGGCCTTTGTTCAGATCAGCAACAGCCGTGCCCTGACGTGCGACGATGAGCGGCCCGCATCCCCGTCCCAGTGCGCTCCCGGAACGCAGCAGGGCGTACTGCTTTCGGAGATGGCCCAAGGCATGATAGGATATCTTGGTGAAGTCGAGTTTCCCGTCGAGCGCCATGCGGTTCAGCGTTTCGACGTCTTCCAGCTGTTCGCGGAAGGCGAGGCCGGGGATTTTCACTTTTCCGTGAATAAGCGCATAAAAGATGAATGTATCATTCGGGCAGGGAGAATAGCCGATCGTAAGCGTCTGCGTCATTGCTTCCAGCCCTCCAATATGCGCAACACCGCCTGCTGCGCTGCCTGCGCCGCATCGGGGATGTCCCACTTCTTGAGATTACGCTCTTCCACCATATTGGAAATTCCCCGAACTTCGATCCAGGGGATATTGTGCAGACCAGCCACCTGCGATACGGCGGCGCCTTCCATGTTTTCGCACAGGCCGTGATAACGCTCCTCCAGTTCCCGTGCCCGCACTGTGGTTCCTGTGCAGGTTGACAGCGTGACGAACGTCCCGATATGAACCGGAGCTCTCCCGGATTTCTGATGCAGGGTAAGCGACTGCGAGCATTGTTTTACCAATGAATCCTGTGCCGGATAGGTCGTGTATATCACCGATGTTGAGTTCTTGAGCAAAGGGATGCCCATGTATTCCGTATCCTTAAAGCCATCCGCGGTCAACACTCCCTCGTCACCGGCAATTTCCTCCTTTGCCAGCGCCACATCGCCGATCTTCGCTCCCGAAGAGGGATACGCTCCGCCAATCCCGAAGACGATCATTGCCGCCGGGTTAAACCCGGCGAGCAGCGTTGCCGTATGAGCGGCATTTACCTTGCCCATCCCTCCGACGCAGAGCATGATCCTGCGTCCCGCGAGCGTTCCCTCAATGAGCGACTTGGACCCGCGTGTCAGGGATTGGATCACTGCTGTAGCGGCAAGGAGTTGTTCTGCTTCAGCCTGGACGGAGCAGAGAAGGGCGATCATCCGTTTCCTTTTCTTAAGACATTGAAAAATAAAGTTTCTAATCCTGCGAGCATTTCAGTTCAACAGCCGCCTTTGGACTGAAAACTTCTCATACCCTTAAAATACCCTTATTTATACCATACTTTTCGTTGCACTTCTATGGCAAATTTGCTATGATGAGCGCGATTTTACAGGTGTTTTTCTCTTTAAGACTTTGTTTCATTCACGGCTAAGCGTTGTTTTTGGATTCTCTGCCTGACTGGAGGGTGCAGATGCTGCGATTTTTGACTGCCGGCGAATCTCACGGCGAAATGCTGATGGGGATCATCGAAGGCATGCCTGCCGGTCTTTTGATCCGCGTGACCGACATTGACCGAGATCTTGCCAGAAGGCAGATAGGGTATGGCCGCGGCAACCGGATGAAGATCGAAAAAGACCAGGTGAAGATCTATGCCGGCGTTCGCTGGGGCAGGACGCTCGGCAGCCCGATCGGGCTCATGGTCCGTAACAAGGACTGGGAAAACTGGCGTGACAAAATGTCGGCGGACCCCATGTTCATGAATTCCGCCGAACCCGTAACGCGCCCGCGCCCGGGACACGCCGATCTTGCGGGCGCCCTCAAGTACGGCATGAACGATATCCGCAATATCCTTGAGCGTTCGAGCGCCCGGGAAACCGCGATGCGCGTGGCCGTGGGTTCGGTAGCGAAACGGCTGCTCGCAGAATTCGGCATCGAGGTCATGAGCCACGTCTTGTCCATCGGAGGAGTTTTCGCCAAAGCGCCGAAGATGTCGCTGCGTGAGCTGAAAAAACGCGCAGAGGCGTCGGAACTGCGCTGCTCGGACCTGGATGCGGAAAAGCGGATGATGAGGAAGATCGATGAGGCGAAGCTTGCCGGTGACACGCTGGGCGGCGTCTTCGAGGTCATCGTGGGCGGGGTCCCCGTTGGGCTCGGCAGTCACGTGCACTGGGACCGCAAGCTCGACGCCAGGCTCGCCGGCGCGCTCATGAGCGTCCAGGCGATCAAGGGTGTAGAGGTCGGCGCCGGATTCGGTGTGGCGAACAGGCCCGGTTCACAGGTGCATGATGAAATTTTCTGGAGCCGCAAAGAAGGGTTTTACCGCAAGACCAATATGGCGGGCGGCATCGAAGGCGGGATCAGCAACGGTGAGCCTATTGTTCTGCGCGCCGCCATGAAGCCCATCCCGACGCTCATGAAGCCGCTTCGGTCCGTGGACCTGGCAAGCAAGAAACCTTTCAAGGCGAGCGTGGAGCGTTCCGATGTCTGCGCCGTGCCTGCGGCAGGGGTGGTGGCGGAGGCTGCCGTGGCCATTGAGCTGGCGCAGGTTGTGGTGGAGAAGTTCGGCGGCGACAGCCTCGACGAGATGAAGAGGAATTTCGCGCAGTATGACCGGCACCTGAAAATGCGGATCGGGGCGGAAGAGACCCCGGAAAAGTAGTGAGAGGACAGCTTATGGCTGATGGCTCACAGCAAAGAACTATCAGCTAAGATAAAACCTATGAGTTAACAGCCATGTTCAAGAATATCATACTTACGGGCTTCATGGGCGTAGGCAAGACCAGCGTAGGCACGCGGCTTGCGAAAGACCTGGGCTATACTTTCGTAGACACGGACGAGCTTATCGAGGCAGACCAGAATTTGGCCATTACCTCCATTTTCGCCAAGTTCGGCGAACCCTATTTCCGCGAGATCGAAGCAAAGATCATCCGGGACGTTACGCAGCGCGAAAGCCAGGTGGTCTCCACCGGCGGCGGCGCCGTTATCTGGGACCTGAACCGGGACGCCTTCAAGAAGGCAGGCCTCGTGGTCTGCCTGGCTGCGCGGCCCGAGGTCATCTACGAGCGCATCAAGCAGGAGACCCACCGTCCGCTGCTCCAGACAGCGGACCCCCTGGCGAAAATACGGGAGCTGCTCGACAGCCGGGCGCAGTTTTACGCCCAGGCGGACGTGACCATCGATACTTCCGAGAAGTCCGTCGATGACGTCATCAGCGCGATCAAAGAGAGAATCAAGCATGCATATTGTTAAGGTGCGTCTTGGCGACAGGAGCTACGATATCGAGATCGGCTCAAGTCTGGACCGGGCCGGCGAGCGTCTTTTTGAGCTCGGTCTCGGCAAAAAAATGGCCCTGATCACGAACCCCGCGGTCAAGAAGCTTTACGGCCAGCGGCTCGTGGACAGTCTCAAGCAAGCGGGCTTCATCGTCATGTCCGTCGAGATTCCCGACGGCGAGCAGTACAAGAACCTTGACTGGGCCAATTCCATCTATACGGCGCTCCTCATCAACAGCTTTGACCGGAAATCGGCGCTTGTGGCCCTCGGCGGGGGCGTGATCGGCGACCTTACCGGTTTTGCCGCGGCAACGTTCATGCGCGGAGTTCCGTTCATCCAGGTTCCTACAACGCTCCTTGCCATGGTGGACAGCAGCGTGGGCGGCAAGACCGGTGTGAACCATCCCATGGGCAAAAACATGATCGGCGCGTTCTATCAACCGAAGAAAGTCCTGATGGACCTGGACGTGCTCAGGACGCTTCCGAAAGAGGAACTGCTCTCCGGCATGGCAGAGGTGATCAAGTACGGCGTGATCCGGGACAGCTCGTTCTTCGAGTACCTCGACACGAACCAAGAGAAAATCCTCTCCCTCGATCCCGATGCGCTGAGCTATATCATCAGCCGCTCCTGCGAGATCAAGGCTGACGTGGTGAGCGTGGATGAACGCGAGGGAGGACTTCGCGCCATCCTGAACTTCGGCCATACCGTCGGCCACGCGATCGAAACTGCCGAGAACTACACCATGCGCCACGGCTATGCAGTCGCCATCGGCATGGTCTACGCCTCGCGCCTTGCCCATAAGACAGGCTTGTGCGATCAATCGGTGCCCGACCGCGTCGAGAAGCTAATCCAATCCTACGGACTGCCGACGGACCTTTCCGCCCTCAGTCGCAAGCCGTCTTCTGCGGAACTCATGGCCACGATGCAGATCGACAAAAAAGCGGAAGGCGGCAAGGTGAAGTTCGTGCTGCCGAAGAAGATCGGTGAAGTGGTGATCACGAAGGAATGGGACGAGCAACAGTTGCAGGAACTGCTCGCCTAGCGTTGGCAGCGCCCTGAGGAGGCAAACATGAGCGAATATCTCTGGCACTGCCCTTTCTGCAACAGGGACCAAACCGTCATTGACGGGAGCAGGCAGATATCCTTTGCAGACCTTACCATCGATAACGCCGACGGTCCGCGCCGGCTTGTAATAAAGTTCGTGGTCTGCCCCGATCCTCAATGCCGGAGGTTCTCTCTCAGCGTCTCCCTCCACGGTCTCGAAACCTCCGGAAACCGCTCGTATACGGGAAAGCTTCTCAAGACGTGGGGACTCATTCCTCCGTCGCGCGCGCGCGCCTTTTCGGTAGATCTTCCACCCGCTGTCCATGAAAACTACCAGGAAGCCTGCTTCGCAATTGAGTTCAGCCAAAAGGTTGCGGCGGCCTTGGCCAGACGGTGTCTTTCGGAAATGCTGCGGGATTTCTGGGAAGTGCAACCGGGAAGCCTGAGCGACGAATTCCGGCAGGTCAAGGGCACGGTGGACCCGCTCACCTGGGAAGCCATCGAGTCGATCAGAAAGAGCGGGACCATCGGCACGAGGATGGAGAATATCGGCGCAGAAATTCTTGATACCGACCCCGGAGAGGCGGAACTCCTGATTGGGTTGATCGAGACGCTTATCCAGGACTGGTATGTTTCCCGGGAAGAACGGCGGAAACGGTTGGCGAAGATCAAAGAGATCACCGGCGATAGTGCAAAAGAAACGGCAACAGAGGAATGACGCCGCGGCAATCTCATGTATCAAGTCGCTGTGAAATGCGAGATTGCTTTAAAAAGAAATCTATCCCCGATGCTTCCGAGGGCGCTGAAGTTATCACGATTATATACAGAATTGAATAGCGTCAACACTGCATTATTTCTGTCCATCCAATCTCAGGTATTCCTTGCCCGACGGCCCCGGCATTGACCTATAACCGAGATCGATATATGGTTTTTTGGTCTGTAAACGCGCAAGCGCCGAAATCAACCAAAAATCAGCATCCCCTTAACCTTTCAGAATCTTCAGCTCTCCTTCCGCGATGTCCTAAATGGCCGATTTATTTTTCGGCTGCAGCACCTTCGCTTCACCGTGTTGCTTCCGGCTTGCCCGGGCCCGGTATTATTCGATCTCGATGGAATTACAGAAATCAGGTATAATGAGAACCAGCCATGAATTCTTCCGCAGTTAAATACCTTTCGCAACTGCTTACGCTGACTCCGCAAACCATTTACCTCGTAGGCGGTTCCGTGCGCGATCTGCTGCTCGGTCATCAAAATATCCATGACATCGACCTCCTTTTGCCGCACGATGCCGACACGGTCGCCCGTACATTCGCCGACAGGATCAGGGGAAGCTTTTTCTTTCTTGATGAGGAGCGCAAAATTACCCGCGTGATAAAGCAGGCAAAGGGCGCTGTTTTTCAGTTCGATTTTACGAACTTCGAAGGCCCCGACCTGCCCGCGGACCTGGGTCGCCGTGATTTCACGATCAATGCCATGGCGTGCGGTCTGCGGGAGTTTATTGCAGAAAAAAATCTCGGAGGCTTAATCGATCTTTTTCACGGCCGCGAGGATGCCGAGAAAAGGCTGGTCCGTGTCGTGAAACCGGAAGTGCTCGATGAAGACCCGCTCAGGCTTCTGCGTGCCGTTCGATTCGCGGCAACCCTCGGATTTTCGATCGAGAGGCAGACTGCGGAACAGATCCGTCAACGGTCGCACCTTATTATCAAACCCTCTCCTGAGCGTGTGCGGGACGAGTTCTTCCTTATTCTGGCTGAGAGGAATGCCGAAAAGCATCTTCTTCTCCTGGACTCGTTAGGATTGCTGTCCCGGATTCTGCCCGAACTGGAGCCGCTCCGGGGGTTTGCTCCCGGCAGGTACCATGTCCATGACGTCCTGACTCACGTCATCAAGACTGCCGGATATGTGGACAGTGTGCTTGATGATTTGCAAACCCTATCCCCGGTGCATGGCGCCGCAGTCCTGGCGCATCTGAAAGAGAATATCGAGCAGCTGGTGCCCCGCACGGCAGCGCTTCGTTTTGCCTGCCTGCTGCATGACATGGCGAAGCCGGACACGTTTACCGATGCCGACGGACGCATCCGGTTTCATGGTCACGATAACGTGGGCGCGGAAAAAGCCGCCTTCGTCTGCCGCCGGTTCAGATTGTCGCGGGACACGGAAAAAACAGTTGCCAGGGTCATTCAACAGCATATGCGGCTCTTTAATCTCTCTACTCCCGGCGGGCCAAGCAGAAACGCCCTGTACCGGTATTGCCGAGACCTCGGCGACGCCCTGCCCGAGAGCCTTGTCCTCGCGCAGGCTGACGCCCGCGCAACCTACGAGATCATGCCGAAAGAAAAATTCACAAACACGGAAAAGTCGATGGCCGTCGTCCTCGATTATTACTACTCGAAGTTCTTAAAAGTCGAGGCAACGCCGCTTGTGTCCGGCGAGGACCTGATCAGGCTGGGGCTGCAACCGGGGCCGCGGTTCCGTGAAATATTGGAGGAGATCAAAGAGCGCCAGGCAGGGGGCGTGCTCACGACCCGGGCCGAGGCGCTTGACTATCTTGAACGTTTAAAGTAAATTCTTTTTTATGGAGAGAGGACAGCGTTCTCCGCAATAAAGAATCCCTGAGGAGCTGGAATTTATGGCAAGAAAAATCGAAGACATGACCATCGACGAACTAAAGGCGGAGCTCAAACGGCTGAAGGACAACCTTTGCGATGTAGAGGACATGCACGCCTTTACGTTCGGGAAGACCTCGGTGCATATTGGTGCGGAGAAAGCGCAGAATATGGCCGCTGAGTATGAAGAGGAGTGCAGGCTCTTTAACGAACAGATCGCCGCAGTTGAGAAGGCGCTGAAGGCAAAGGGCGGGCTGTAGCCTTAAGGCGTCAGCCTGTCCACCAGCTTGTACACTTCCGGATATTCGTTTTTGACGGACGCGGTCTCTTCTTTGAGCAAGCGGAGCGCTTCGGGCACATGCTTGAGAAAATAGCGCTTCCCCTTTTCATGGGAAAGAAAGCCGTAGGCGCCCAGGGCCTGCATGTGACGCTGGAGACGGCAGGAGATGAGGCTTTCAAAGAACTCCCCGTCCTTGAATCCCTTCGAATTGCTCTTCATTTCGCTTACGTAATAATCGATAAGCTTCGCGCGCACGTTGTCATCGAGGCGGTAGTAGGGGTCCCAGAGGATGGAAGCGACGTCGTAGGCAGCGGGCGCCATGCGCGCGCCCTGGAAGTCGATGACGCGGGGGATGCCGCCGGGCGTGATCATGATGTTCTGGCACTGAAAATCGCGGTGGATCACGGACTTGGGATAGGCGTCCACTTTTCGCGCAAGACGATCCAATTCCCCGTCGAGGAAAGGTCTCCTGCCCATTGGATTTTTTTTCAATCCAACAACAAACCGTTCGAGAAAGTAGTTCGTCTCCCACCGTAAATAATCATAATCAAAGATCCGCGCCTGGAGCGAAGGGCACTCGTGCACATGTTCGGTGACGCGGGTGTGGAGCTTGACCAGGATGTCGAGGACGCTGCGGTAGATGTCTTCAATATGGTCATGATCATGCGGAAGCTTCAGGTAAGAATAGAGGCTTGTGTCGCCGAGGTCTTCAAAGAGCGCCCACTTGTCTACCGCATCAACGGAAATGAGGCCCGGCACGGGCACGGCATGGGCTTCGAAGAACCGCGTATAGAGGAGATGCCGCTCGTAATCCGCATCATCGGGCCTGCACTCCATGAAGACCGCGGTTTTTCGTCCGTTTCGCACGCGGTAGTAGCGCCGGTCCGATCCGCCGAGGCCGATCAGGACCGCGTCGGCGTGGTCGTTCTCATCCACGTCCGACGGGAGCCCAGTTATGCCGAAGTAGAGGGCGAAGAGGGGGTCAGCCAGCGAGACCCGCTTCTGCTCCCGCGCATGGACCGAAGGCTGCATCTCTGTTTCTTTGAGAGGAATGCTGTAATCCGGCCCGATGATCCGGTTCTCCCATAGTCCCGCGACGTGAGCGCCGGGCATGACAATGCAGTTCCTGAGGCGCGCTTTGTCCTCGACCACGCTTCCCGATTCCAGCACGACGTACCCGTCAATCCCGATTTTTCCGCACCCGCAGGCCGGGGACACGTACATGGTTTCCCCTTCCCGGCGCAAGGCGTCGAGCGTCGCCCCCGCGTAGGAGACCGGGGTCCCGATGTCATTCCAGTATGCTCCGGTGAAGTCCAGCGCCTGCACCCGGCGCCCTGCTTTTGCCGCATCGATCCACGCCACGGTTGCGTGGGACACGCCGTTCGGCAGATAGTTCAGGATCTCCGGCGAGTACAGGGCAATGCCGGTATAGGCTACTTTTTTCGCGACCCTGTTCAGGTCGGGCCGGGAGTCGCCGGGGTTTTCCACGTCGCGTACCAGGTCCTCATCGTCCACGACCACGTTGCTTAAGGTCGGGTGCTTGTGCGTCACGAGTGTTGCGATGTTCCTTGACGCGAGATGGGTTTCGATCAGTCTCGTGAAATCGATATCCAGAAGAATATCGGAGTTATGTACGAGGAAAGGACCGCTTGACAGGAAGGTTTCCGCGTTCTTGAGCGCGCCGCCGGTGCCGAGGATCGGGTCCTCGGGAAAGAACCGGATGCGGCCCGCATACGGCGAGCTATCCGCCCAGGCGCGGATCAGGTCCGGCTTGTAGTGGAGGTTGACGCCGATCGGGCCGGAGCAGACAGCGGTGAGCCGTTCCAGGATGATCCCGATCAGCGGCCTGCCGAGGATGGGGAGCAGCGGCTTGGGCAGGTGGTTCGTGATCGGTCGCAACCGTTCGCCGAGGCCGGCAGCGGGGAGAAAAATCGTAATCGGAAATTGAGGCATAGAGATATTCTGTCGCAGATGCAGCGCTCGAAATTTTCTCAGATTTTTTGGAGCATGGCCGGACGGGCATGGCTGCGGATAAAAAATCATCCGGTTGCCGCTTCCGTGCCGCCATGCGTTACTTGTACAACAGATACTTCTTTCTTATTTTTTCAAACGTCTTTGCTTCCGCGCTCCACCACTTCTCCATTTCATCCAGGCCTTTCCACGACTCGATGTCCTTCCGCAACCGGTCGCTTCCGGCCAGGATATCGATCGGAAGATTGATCTCCTCGTACTCGTATGGCGGTTCCTTCCACTTGAAGTCGCGTGGATAGGTGTTGTGGATCGCTTTGAGGATCGCCACGCCGGTCTTGAAGGGTTTAAACCTCTCCCGGTCGGTGACATGGAGCTGGGCCCCGTTGCAGAGAAGGCCGGCGTGCTTCTGGAACGTGGGCTGGAAAGAAAGCGGCCGGAACACCACGCCCGGCAGTCTGAACTCCCGGAGCACCTTCACGATGGTTTCCGTATGAATGAAGGGGGCGCCGAAGGTCTCAAAGGGCCTCGTCGTGCCCCGGCCCTCGGACACGTTCGTGGCCTCGAAGAGGCACATGCCGGGATACACGAGGGCGGTATCGAGCGTGGGCATATTGGGCGACGGCATGACCCAGGGCAGGCCTGTTTGATCGAACCACATCTTCCGCTTCCACCCCAGCAGGGGGATGACGCGATACTCCAGACCGGGATGGAAAGTATCAGCGAGGTAAGCGCCGATCTCGCCGGTGGTCATGCCGTGGCGCACGGGAAGCGGTCGTAAACCCACGAAGGACGCGTATTCCGGATTGAGCATCGGACCCTCGACCGCGAGCCCGTTGACCGGGTTCGGCCGGTCGAGCACAACGACGGTCTTGCCCGCCTCTTTGCAGGCCTGCATGCAGAGTTCCAGCGTCCAGATGAAGGTGTAGTACCGGCTGCCCACGTCCTGCAAATCAACAACCAGGACGTCGATGTCCGCGAGCATGTCCGTCCGGGGTTTGCGTGTTGCGCCGTAGAGGCTGTAAACCGGCAAGCCGCTCGTTGGGTCGCGGAAACCCTCCCACTCGACCATATTGTCCTGCGTCTGGCCGAAAATGCCGTGCTGAGGCCCGAAGAGCGTCGTGAGCCGGAATTTTTTCGATTTTCCGAGGATTGCTGCTGCATGTTCGAGGCTGCGGTTCACCGATGCCGGATGGACCACGAGCCCGGCGCGGGCCCCTTTCAGGTCCCTGGGCCACTGCTTCTCCAGCATGTCCAGCCCGGTAAAAACTCCTGTTTTTTGTGTGGGCATGCGCAGATTATATGGCCTATGATCATGAATAGCAACAATAATTTGATTTATCGATCATCATAGTCGTTGAAAAAACATTCATTCTCAATTATAATATGCCATGCCATACAAGGTCGTTGAAACGAGCATTGTGACGGACGAAGAGATCGAGCGGATCCTCAATACCTGGACAGGGACGGGATATGTGTTCGAAAGCATCCAGTTCGTCAATTCCGTCTCGTCCAAGAGACCGACCATGGCGTTCATCTTTTTTACGAAGAAGGAAGAAGAATAAAAAAGAGGCCCTCACATGCATGCCCTTATCATAAAGAATGTTTTTAGCGAAGGCCCGGGAACCATCGAGGACCATCTTCGTTCCGCCTCAGTGCCGTACACCATCGTCGATCTGAGCATCGGCGATCACGCGCCCAACCTGGACTCCGTTACCCATGTGGTCATCATGGGCGGCCCCATGGCCATCTACGAGATGGACCGTCATCCCTTCCTCACGGGCGAAGCGCAGCTTGTCAGTGCGGCGATCAAGGCGAACAAACGCGTTCTCGGCGTGTGCCTCGGAGCGCAGATGCTGGCCCACGTGCTTGGCGCCAGGGTCTATCCGGGGACGAGCAAGGAGATCGGGTGGTATGAGGTGGCGCTTACGCAGGAAGGAGCACAAGATCCCCTCCTGTCGATGCTTGCGCTGCCCGATAGAAGTATTGCCCAGGTTTTTCAATGGCATGGCGATACCTTCGATCTGCCCCATGAGGCCGTGCGGCTGGCGTCGTCTGACATCTATCCGAATCAGGCGTTCCGCTACGGAAACGGCGTCTATGGACTGCAGTTTCATATCGAGGTCACCCCGGCCATTGTCCATGCCTGGCTTTCCCCTGAGAAGGGAATCGATTTTGCGGCCGTAACAGCGGATTCGGAAAGAATCTACGGCGCCTACCGGAAGCGGGCCGGGAAATTCTATGAACGTTTTTTCGGAAAATAGGGCTGGCAAAAGCGGCAGTTTTGTTTTTGCTGCGATGGAGTCAACCAGTCGCGCGCCGTTCCCTTGTCAAAACGTTAATAATTGACAAGGAGGAGGGTAAAGAGTATAATTTACAATGGATTTGGAGAGATAAGGGCGTTCTCCTACTTATGTCATGAAAGAAAAAACATTGTATACATTGGTCCTTGCGGCGCTTCTCACGATTTCCGCGTATTTTCTCGCTGATACCGTGGATGCGATGATCGGCAGGAGCCTCGAAGCCGCGCCGACGTATACGGCGCCCCTGGAAGGCGACCGTCCTGCTCTGCAGCCGCGCCGTGAACTGAGCGAGTATTCTTCCATTCTGGACCGAGGCCTCTTCGGTGAAGGCAAGGGCCCGTCGAGCGCCCCTGCAGCGGTACAATCAGTGTCGTACAAACTCATCGGCACGGTGGAAGGCGAGCAATTTGCCGGAGCTGTGCTGGAGGACAGCACGGGCCAGGCTTTCTACCGCATGAACCAGAAGTTGCCCGACGGATCGGCCATTGTGCAGGTGATGCGCGACAAGGTCCTCATCAAAAGGGCTGACGGTTCGACTGTCCCCGTGGAAATTGTCGATGATACCAAGATCGTCTCCATGCAGAAGCCAGGCTCGAACGTGGACGCCGGCGTGCAGAAGCTTGGAAACGGAAAATTTGCCGTGGACCAGAAGGAAATTCTCGCGAGCACCGAGAACATGGGCCAGATCCTGACCCAGGCGAGGGCCTTGCCCTACCAGGAGCAGGGGAAAACGATAGGGTTCAAGATCAGCGAGATCGTTCCCGGCAGCATCTACCAAAAGATCGGGCTCCAGAACGGCGACGTTATCCAGAAGGTCAATTCACAGGACGTTGACGATCCGGCGAAATTTTTCCAGCTCTATCAGGGACTCAAGAACGAACGGAGCATTTCGATCGATCTGATCCGGGGCGGCCAGCGCCAGACACTGACGTACGATATACGGTGAACAGATAAAGGTTCCAAGACCAGCTTCCAGCTTCAACCAAAATCCAAATAACAAATCGAGCATTTGTTGAGAGGATGACTGCTTGGCTCGATTTGCGATTTGGATTTTGATATTTTATTATCTTCATGATGTATCCATATCTGTTGCCGGGAGGACAAGAGTGAAAAAAACTGTAGCCCTGCTGCTCGTGATAGGGCTCGTGAACGCGCCAGCGGTATTTGCACAAGAAACGGCACTGACTCCCTCCGCCCCTTCCGGCAAGACCGATGCGAAAAACGTCAAAGCCAACGACGACTTTGTAACCCTGAACTTCACGAATATCGACATCAGCGCTCTGGTGAAAGTAATGAGCGAGCTGACCCACCGAAACTTCCTGCTTGATGAGCGCGTGACCGGCAAGGTTACGATCATGACGCCGAAGAAAATATCCCCCGAAGAAGCTTATCAGGTCTTCCTCTCCGCTCTCGAAATAAAAGGGTTCACCGCAATCGAGGACGGCACGGTCACCCGGATCATTCCCGCGGCAATGGCGCGCCAGAGCGGCCTCAAAGTGTTAGAAGACGGCCACATGCAGGGTGAGGGGTACGTGACCAAGCTCATCCGGCTGAACTACGTAAACCCCCAGGAGATCGTCCGGACGCTGGCCCCGCTCATTACCAAAGACGGCACCATCATCGCGTATCCCACGACGAACTCCATCATCATCACCGATTCGGTGTCCAATATCAGGAGGATCGAGAGTCTTCTCCGCGTCATGGATGTGGCCGCACCGGAAGGAAAAGGAAAGATCAACGTCTATTACCTCAAAAACGCGAACTCGGAAGACATGGGCAAGCTGATGCAGGCGCTCGTGTCGCGGCTTCCCGTGCCGCCGGCGGGCGGGATGATGCCGGTCAGCCCTTCCACGATCCTCGAAGGTCCGGTCAACATCACTTCGGACAAAGCGACGAATTCTCTCATCATTGTCGCTTCGCCGGGCGATTACGAGACAGTGAAGGACGTCATCCAGAAGCTGGACATCAGGCGCCGCCAGGTTTATGTCGAGGTCGCCATTATTGAGATGAGCCTGGCAAAGCAGCGTGACCTCGGGTTCGAGTTCCAGGCGGCAAACCTGAACCAGCTTGAAGGCAGCAACAATGTGACCACGATCGGCGGGACAAATTTCGGAACCATCGGCAGCGTGGTGGCCGGCGGCCCCGCAGCACTCGCGTCAATGAACGGCCTGGCCGTAGGCGCCGTGAAAGGGACTTTCAAGTATAATGGCGTTGAGTATTTGAATATCGGCGCTCTCCTCCACGCGCTCGAGACCGACGGCGACGTGAACGTGCTCTCGACGCCCAACATCCTCACCATGGACAACCAAAAGGCCGAGATCATGGTGGGTGAGAACATCCCCTTTGTGACCGGCCAGAGCCAGACCGCGGCGACAGCAGGCAGTCTTTTCACCCAGATCGACCGGAGAGACGTGGGCATCACCCTGAAACTTACGCCCCAGATCGCCTCAGACGACAATGTGCGCCTCGAGGTCTATCAGGAAATTTCCGATATAACGCAAACTCCCGGGCTCAACCCGAACATCGTGGGCCCCAGCACCAGCAAGCGCTCGGCAAGCACCACGGTGATGGTAAAGGACCGCCAGACCATGGTCATCGGCGGCCTTATGCGCGACAACGTTGTCTCGTCGACTTCGAAGGTGCCATTCCTTGGCGATATCCCCATTCTCGGCTGGTTCTTCAAGACCAAGACGACCAAGGTAGAGAAGACGGACCTCATGATATTTATCACTCCCTACATTATCAAGAACGAGGGCGAGGCCAGCGACCTGACCAGGCGGAAAAACGATACGCTTGAGGATTTCCGTAAAGAGTACCGCATCCAGAAAAAGAGCTACGAGCCTGTTATTCTTTCGCCGAAAACAAGCGAAAAAGCAGAACAACCGTCAACAACAGCGCCGGCCAAGGCTGAAGAAATGCCGGCATCGGAAATGAAATCGAACGCAGTCACCACGGCGCCTGCGAATGCCGCACCGGCAACGGCGACGGAAAAGTATGCACCGGAGCTGAAGTCGAACGCCGTGACCACTGCTCCCGCTAATGTCGGGCCGGTCAAAGAAGTGGCAAAGCCGGTGACGGAGTTGAAAACGGAAGATTCCGCCGCCGCTCCCGTCAAAACCGCGCCCGTCCAGCCCGAGACGCAGCAGACGCAGCCCCTCTTCGAGTTAAAGTCCAACGCCGTGCCTTCAACCTCTGCAACGCCCACGACGCAGCTTCCCGCGCCTGCCGGGATCCCGAAAGAGGGAGTGCGGTGAGACGCTTGCTTGGCGAGATACTCGTTGAGTCCGGGCTTTCACCGGAGCGGCTCAAGAAAGTGCTCGACCTCCAGAAAAAACGGGGGGGCCGGCTCGGCACGCTCCTCATGCGCCTCAACTTCGTGACGGAGGAAGACGTACTCAAAGCGCTCGGCCAGCAGCTCGGCCTTCCCTATCAAGCGGATCTGGGCGACATCGACCGGGAACTCGCGCTGAAACTGCCCATCACGTATGCGAAAAAAGCCGTCGTCCTGCCGCTTCGGCGCGATAACGGCACGATCCTCGCGGCCACGTCGGAGCCGCTCAACCTTTCCACGCTCGATGATCTTGCCGCGCTGCTCGGTTCCGATATTACCCTGTGTCTCGCGCCATCTGAAAAGCTCCTTGATACCTTAAACCGTCTTCACAGCGAGGACATGAACAAGGCGGAGGACACCGTTCACGAGATGGAAGAGGAAGACCTTTCCTTTCTTGCCGCTGAACTCGATGAGCCGACGGACCTGCTCGAAGTCACCGACGACGCCCCGATCATCCGGCTCGTGAACTCGCTCCTGTCCCAGGCCATCCGCGAACGGGCAAGCGACATCCATATCGAACCTTTTGAAAAAGAGATGATCGCGCGGTTCCGCATCGACGGTATTCTGTACAACATCCTGACGATCCAGAAACGGTACCAGGCCAGCATCGCGTCGCGCGTCAAGATCATGTCCGGCCTCAACATCGCCGAGAAGCGGCTGCCCCAGGACGGCGGGATGCGCATCAAGATCGGCGGCAGGGACGTCGACATCCGCGTGTCCATCGTGCCCACGGCGTTCGGCGAGCGCATCGTGCTGCGTCTCCTGTACCGAGAGAGCGCCCTCCTGCCGCTCGACCAGATCGGTTTTACCGGAGATACCCTGACGAGATTCAACGACATGATCGTACGGCCCCACGGAATTGTTCTCGTGACCGGCCCCACGGGCAGCGGTAAAACCACGACCCTCTATGCGTCGCTTTCGAAGATCAATTCGCCGGACAAGAACATCATCACGATCGAAGACCCGATCGAGTACCAGCTCAAGGGCATCGGCCAGATCCAGGTGAACGCCAAGATCCAGCTGACCTTCGCCGCGGGACTCCGCTCCGTCCTGCGGCAGGACCCGGACGTGATCCTCGTGGGCGAGATCCGCGACTCGGAGACCGCCGAGATCGCGATCCAGGCCGCGCTTACCGGCCACCTCGTGTTTTCCACGCTCCACACGAACGACGCAGCCGGCGCGGTCACCAGGCTTCTCGACATGAAGATCGAACCGTTCCTCATTTCCTCCTCGGTCATCGGCATCCTCGCTCAGCGGCTGGTGCGCGTGCTCTGCAAAGAGTGCCGGGAGCCTTACCAGATGACGCCGGGCGAGATCGCCGAACTCGAGATCAAGACCGGCGCGGACGGCACCACCGTGTACCGGGCAAAAGGCTGCGTTGCCTGCTTTAACACCGGCTATCTCGGCAGAAGCGCGATTTACGAACTCCTTAATGTGGACGACGAAATGCGGCAGCTGATCATGAAAAACACCGACGCGACGACGATAAAAGCGCTGGCTATGGAACGGGGCATGCGTACGCTTCGTCAGGACGGCGCGGCCCGCGTGCTTGCCGGCATCACGTCCGTGGATGAAGTCGTGCGCGTGACACAGAAGGAATCATAACCGAGGCAGGAGCGGGAAGTTCGGAGTTGGTCGTGCACTGCGTAAATCTCCGAACTACGAACACCCGACTCCCAACTGATTTAAAACCATGCCCGTATTCGAATATAAAGGCGTTACTGCCACAGGGAAAAAGGTCTCCGGCGTCCAGGACGGCGACGGGCTGAAGGCCGTCAAGACGAAGCTGAAGAAAGAGGGCGTGATCGTTCTCGAGATCCGCGAAGGCTCGTCCATGAGCGCCGCGCGGCGGGGGAACCTTTCCTTCTCCTTCGGCAGCCGGGTGAAGCTCAGCGACCTTGCGAACACCACGCGCCAGCTTGCAACGCTCCTGTCCTCCGGCCTCCCCCTGATGGACGCGCTGTCCGTGCTCGTTGAGCAGGAAGAGACCGAAGCCCTCAAGGGGGCGCTGTCCTCCGTGCGCGACAGCGTGCGCGAAGGCGCATCGCTTGCCGACGCGCTCAAGAGCAACCCGAAAGCTTTTTCGCAGCTCTATGTCAACATGGTCACCGCGGGCGAATCGAGCGGGACCCTGGAAGTCACGCTTGACCGGCTTGCGGATTTCCTCGACGAGCAGGTGAGGTTCCGGGGCAGGATCTCCGCCGCGCTGGCCTACCCCGCGTTCATGACTGTGATCGGCATCGGGATGCTTTTTTTCATCTTCAGCTTTGTGATGCCCCGCGTCGTCGGCATGTTCCAGGATATGAAACAGCAGCTCCCGCTTATCACATTGCTGCTTCTGGGCATTGTGCGGTTCCTGTCGACGTTTTGGTGGGCGCTTATTCTGGCCGTTGCCGGCGGAGTGTACTACTTCCGGCGGTATGCGCGGACGCAGGCGGGCAGGGAAAACATCGATGCCCGGCTCCTCCGCATGCCGGTTTTCGGCGGCCTCATCAGGATGATCGCGGTATCGAGGTTCACGCGCACGCTCGGAACGCTGCTGGAAAGCGGCGTGCCGACCCTGACGGCGCTCGATATCGTCAAGAACGTGATCGGCAACACGGTGCTCGCGAATGCCATACAGCAGGCCCGTGAAAACGTCCGCGAGGGCGAACCCATCGCCGATCCGCTCAAGAGGAGCGGCCTGTTCCCGCCGGTCGTCGTGCAGATGGTCGCGGTGGGAGAGAAGAGCGGAGAGCTGGAAAAAATGCTGCTCAAGATATCCGATTCTTTCGACCGCACCGTTGAAACGCGCCTTACGGGGCTCATGGCGCTGATGGAACCGGTCATTATCCTGGTCATGGGACTGATCATCGGCTTCGTCGTGATCGCCATTATGCTGCCGATGCTCCAGATGAGCTCGGGGGCGCAGTAAAACGATTTTATAACCACGGATGAACACGGTTAGAATCAAAAGCGGGATAAAATATTTTTGTCTTTAACCGTGTTTATCCGTGGTTACATACTGCTTTAAGGAGGTTTTCTTTTATGAAGAATCAAAAAGGTTTCACCCTCATCGAAATCATGGTGGTCATCATTATTCTGGGCCTGCTCGCGGGTCTCGTTCTTCCTAAATTCCTGGGCCAGGAAGAAAAAGCGAAGGTCAAGATCGCCATGACGCAGATACGCGACCTTGAGGGGGCGCTGGATATGTTCAAGCTCGACAACGGGTTCTACCCCACCACAGATCAGGGACTCGACGCACTCATTCATAAGCCGGAAACCGGCCGCATCCCCGATAAATGGCGTGACGGCGGCTACCTGAAGCCCGCCCGGATCCCAAAGGACCCCTGGGGCAAGGATTATATCTACATTTCCCCGGGAAGCGAGAACAGGGAGTACGAAATCATTTCTTACGGAGCTGACGGAGAGCCCGGCGGTGAAGGCAACAACGCGGACATCGAGAGCTGGAAGATGCAGTAAGGAAGTATGAAGGGTCATGGGGCAGGGGGCATGGGGCTCGTAAGAAAAACCACGCAGGGTTTTACGCTCATTGAGCTGATGATCATCATCGTGATTCTTGGCGTCATGCTCTCTTTGGTCATTCCCCGGCTGGGCGAGCTCGGCGAGGCGAACCTCAAGCGGAGCGCCAGGCACCTGACCGGCATGATCCGTTTCCTGCGGGACGAATCGCAGGCGAAGAAGGCGGTCTACCGGCTCAGATTCGATGTTCAGGGCGGGCGCTACTGGGCCGAGGTCATGGCCCAGACGAGCGACCAGACCGTGGAGTTCCTTCGGGTGCATTCTGTGATCGGGACCGAGGGGAGCTTGTCCGGCCAGACGACGCTGCGCGATGTTCACGTCGCCAGCCATCCCGACGATCCCTTCATCCAGTTCACGCCTGACGGCTGGGTGGAACCCGCTTTGATCCATCTGCGGGACGGAGATTCGAGGGATTTTACGCTTATCGTGAACCCGCTCATGGGCACTACCGAGCTCCGCGACGGGTATATTGAGGAACAATGATGAGGAATCGCGGATTGCGCCCTGCACTCGCGCCCTGCGCCCCCGGTATTCGCGCCATGCGCTCATTGCACCGGGCGCAGGCTCGTGAGCACGGGTGTAAACCGGTGGTAGATTGCGGAATGGGAATCGGCATTTCTCATCCGAAATCGGAAATTCAAAATCCGCGATCAAACGGTTTCACCCTCCTCGAAGTAATGGTCGCGGTGGCGATCATGGCCATGGTGCTGGTCACGCTCCTGGGGCTGAAGAATAACAGTATGCGGGACGTGTCGTTGATGCAGCACATGACCACAGCCACAATGCTGGCAAAGCGGGCGATGGTGGAAGCGACCATGGTTAAACCGCGCCTGCCCGGCGAAGACGAAGGAGCGTTTCCCGAGGAGGAATTCAAGGACTACACCTGGAAAAAGACGATCACCCCCACGCCGCTCATCGATATCATGGAAGTACGAATCGCCGTCCTTTGGAAAGAGGGCTCGCGCCAGGAGTCGGTGGAGCTGGTGAGCTATGAATAATAGTTCAGAGTTCGGAGTTCGGAGTTCGGAAACGAAGAGACAGCTGCGGGAAGAGCGTCTGTCTCCGAACGCAGAGCGCAGAACCTTCAACTCGCATGGTTTTACGCTCCTTGAAGTGCTCATCGCGACGGCCATCATGGCGGGAATCGTCACGGTGATCTACAGCAGTTTTTTTACGGCCAGCAGGAACGTTGATCAGGCTGAGAAAATCCGGGACACCACGGACCTGGCGCGCACGCTCATTGTGAAGCTTTCGAACGACATAGCGAATGCCTATGTCAATCAGGGCATGAATTACCCCGCGGTCACGACTATTTTTTACGGCAAGAAGGTGCAACCCGACACCGGCGATGAAACGAAACGGAACGACGGTCTTTACCTGACGACGCTGACGAACTGGCGCACGCCCGATACGAAAGAGACGGACCTGTGGGAAGTGGGTTACTACTTCAAGGAAAAACCCGACGGATCCGGGTCCGTTCTGATGCGCAGGGAAAAGCGTATATTGAGCGCGGACGTGCCCGCGCTCGAAGGCGGCGTCGAGTACGAGATGACCGACCGCGTGAAAAGCCTTCAGTTCCGGTATTACAACGGCTCTACGTGGCAGGACGAATGGGACAGCAGAAGCAGTCAGAAATTGCCGACTATTGTCGAGATCTCTCTCTTGCTCGATGACGGTTCGGCGTATATGACTCAGGTGGACGTGGGGCGGTAGCGAAATGCGGAATGAACATCGCAGAACGCGCAATGAACGCGGCGTTGCGCTCATCATCGTGCTCCTGGTCACGGCGCTGCTCATCGCGCTCATTTTCGAGTTCGCCTACGGCACGAGGATAAGTCTGCGCGCGGCGGTGAACTTTCGCGACAGCCAGCGCGCGTACTACCTGGCCCGCTCAGGCGTAACCTTTGCGGGCTTGCTCCTCGCCGATAACCTCAAAAAGGGGAAGCTGCAGGACAATATCGAGCAACTGGACTGGCAGGTCGTGCCCATCACGACGGGCAGCAGCGATACGGAGCTTCGGGTGAGGTGGGAGGACGAGAGCGGGAAGATCAACATCACCAACGTGATCAAGGGGAACGATACGTACAACCGCCTGGTCATTCTTTTTACCAATCGCGACGTCAACCAGGAAATTCTCGACCGCATCAGCGCGTGGATGATCGAGGAAAAGAGAAGGTTCTACCTGCTCACGGAACTCCACCAGTTCCTGAGCGACGAGGATTTCCGGAAAGTGTCGGACGCGCTGACGCTGGCCCCCGTGACGCAGATCAACATCAATACGGCCTCCGCCGATGTTTTGGAGAGCGTCGGTGTGAGTTCCGCCATGGCCCAGATGATCCTGGAACGGAGGGACAGCGAGCCGTTCAAGACCGGCGCGGAAGTGGCCGATTTTCTCGGTCCTGCGAACACCCTGGCTGCGTCTCAGCTGACCACCACCAGCAACGTGTTCAAGGTCAATTCCTACGCAACAGTGGGAGGATACACGAAACAGATCGAGGCTGTCATCACCCGGTCGGCTTCCGGGTTTACCGTTAATTACTGGAGAGCGTTGTGAAAATCGTCGGACTGAAAATCGAGAAAGGGAAGCTTGCCGTGTCGGTCGTGGACAAGGGCCTGCGCCAGACGGAGCTCAACGACTCCTACAGCCTGGACTTTGCCACGGACGTTGAGCTTGCGGACCTCCTGCGCGAAAAATCGCGCGACTGGGCCGGCGCGCGCATCGTATCGTCCATCCCCGGCAACAAGTTCAGCCAGCGAACCGTAACGTTCCCCTTCAATGACCGCAAGCGCGTGGAAAAGGCCCTGCCCTTTGAACTGGAAGACAGCGTTCCGTTTTCCCTTGAGGACGTTGAACTGGACCACCTCTTGCTGGACCGGACCGGACCGGGGGCCGACAAAAAGAAGGAAGCCTCCGTGCTCGGGATCATGCTGCCGAAGACCGTTCTGCGGCAGCACCTGGAGCTCCTTGGCGCTGCTGGTGTGGACCCGCAGGTCATTCTGCCGTCCTATGCGGGCCTTTCCTGCATTGCGAAACTGATCCCCGTGGAGGGCGCCGCGATCCTGGTCGACGGAAGCGACCTCTGCCTCAAGACCGGCACCAACGTGACCGCCTGCAGGAGTTTTTCCTTGTCGCACAACACGGGCGGGATCAGGCATACGATAAAGGCGCTTGAGATCGAGCAGGGAACGCAGATCGAAAAGGCCTACCTTCTTTCCGAAAACAACGGCGTCGACGCCGAGCTTGCGGAGCTGGGGATCGTTGTCGAGCGGGTGACTCCGGACTTCGCGGGGAAAAAACCCGTCGATCCGGCGAGCCTCGGCCTTGCGCTCTGCGACCAGATCAACTTCCGCAAGGGAGAGTTCGCGTACCGGCTGGAGGATACGGGCGCCCGCAAGGCGCGCCGGAAACTCATCATTGCCGGGGCGTTTGCCGCGGTCCTGATCGCCGCGAATACCGGCGTAAAATATTATCTCGTCGAGTCCAGTTACGGAAAGCTCGACCGGCAGATCAAGGACATTTACCGTCAGACCTTCCCCGACTCCAAATCCGCGGTCGATCCGGTGCTGCAGTTCCAGACGAAGCTCGACGAAGCGAAGAAAAAGTTCGGCGTGCTCGGATCGGGCACCTCCGCGCTCGATGTGATGAAGGCCGTGACCGAGGGGATCCCGAAGGAAGTGCGGGTCGTCTTTCAGGACTTTCTTCTCGAAGGCGACAAACTGAAGCTCCAGGGCGAGTGCGCGTCGTTCGAGTCCATCGATAAGATGAAAGCGGAATTGCTGAAGAGCGGGGCCTTTTCCGACGTGCAGGTCCTGGACACCCGGATGGGTGTGGACAACAAGGTCAAGTTCCGGTTCGAGATCAAGCTGAAACAGGCGATGTGAAAGATTCTTGTATAGCGATTACCCCGGGAGTACTCATTGAAACTGGAAGCAAGAGATAAAAAAGTCCTCATCTTCGGCGGCGGGGCTGCCGCGCTTATCCTGCTCTACGCGCTGGTGCTGTCTCCGCTCACGTCGGACCTGGCCCGGAAACGGGAACTGATCCCGAGGAAGGAGAAAGATCTCGCTGAGATGAAGGTGCTGCAAGCGGACTACGCCGAGATCCAGAAGCGGCTCCAGGAGGCCCAGGCGGAAGCGGCCAGACGCGGACCCGTGCTCACGGACATCGATAACATCACGAAACGGGCGAACCTGAGCAGCAAGATCGTGTCGCTGAAACCGCAAGCGGGCGTGGAGACCGCGGACTTCAAGGAAAGCATCGTCGAGGTCAAGCTCGAGAACATCACGCTGTACGACCTTGTGAACTACATTTACCTGCTGGAGAAAAACACCCTCCGGATCAGGAAGCTCCAGTTCAAACCCCGCTATGACAACCCCAAACTGCTGAATGCGACGATCCTCATCACGAGCGCGGGGTAAGACATGATCGATAAAAAAAAGCTCGTCAGGTTTCTTTCATACGCCGCATACTTCGCCGCAGTCTTTCTCCTTTTTCTTTTCCTGCTCTTTCCCTTCGACCGGGTCAAGACAAAACTGGAGTCGGAGGTCCTCCGCCGCGCCGGCCTGGAGCTGACCATTGCGCACATCTCGCCGCGGTTTTTCAACATCTTTCACCTTTCCGATGTCGTCGTTGCCACCCGGCAAGGCAAGGTTTTGTTCGAAAGCCCCTCGGTCAGCACGACAGTTTCCCTCTTCAGCCTGCTGCGCGGCAATCTTGGGTTGGGTCTCAAGGCAGATGCGTACGGCGGCGATTTGCGGGTGATGCTGCAGCAGGGGGCCGGTCCTCAGCATGTCCTGGTCGACGCGAACGGACTGGACGTGGGGTCCTATCAGCTGCTGAAGGATCTCGGCCTGAAGCTCTCGGGCAAGCTCGGTGGAAATTTCGATATGACCGGCGATACGGGCAACGGAAGGATCTGGCTCAAGGGGTTGACCTCCCGTGACCTGAAGATCAAGGGCTTCCCCATCCCGGACCTGGATTTCGATGACTGCTGGCTTGAAGCGGACCTGAAGGGCGACCGGTTGACGATCAAAAAGTTTGAAATGAACGGCAAGGAGCTCAAGATACGATGTCTCGGAGACCTGGTGCTTCGCGAGCGCGGCACGCTCAACCTTACGGTGAAGATCAAACCGTCGGAGCGGCTGGCGCAGGAGCAGTCCATGATTTTTTCTCTTATCAAGAACAAGGACCCTGAGGGCTTTTACCAGTTCAGTCTCGGCGGCACCCTGTCGGACCCCATGCCGAGGCTGTAGCCCATCAGAATTTGAATACCGCTCCCGCGTACGCGCCGGTCCTGGTCACTGTTACCCAATCCAATCTATCCTGAGATACCGCCCCATTCGCAAAGTAGGTGGTGTCCGTGCCGTTTTGCGCATACAAATAAAAGTACCGGTAGCCCGCGGTCAGTTCCAGGTTCTTCCCAACAGCGTAGGTCAAGCCCAGCGACGCGTCGTATCCGTATCCCGCCGTGGATGTTTGAATGAAGTTCGGGGACTGGGAGCGGAAAGCATTGGTGCCGGTTGTTCGCAGGTTCCAGTATCCGTCGCCCTCGTAGTTTACGTAGGGATAAAACGAGAGCGCGCCGGAAAGAGAAAGGTTCTCGGTCAGTTTGGGCTGGTAGAGCACTCCCGCCTTGAGCATGTCCCAGGAAAAATTGTAGGTGGAGTCCAGCCCGGGAAAGGGTCCGGCCGGCTGGGTGAGCCCATCAAAATTCAGCGGCAGCGTCTGTATCCCGTTCGTCATGTGCAGACTGTCATTGTAGTGGAGGTAGCCCAGGACCATTCCCCACGGTCCGGCATGAGCTGAGCCGTAGCGTTTATTCTTGTAGTAAAAATTGACCCCCCATGTTTTCACGTCGCCTCTGACGTCGTTTGTGGATCGCGAGAAGTCGTATCCGCCGCCGGAATCGGGGATAAACCGGTCCGTGTCCAGACCGTGGCCGCTGCTGATCGACCCGGCCCCGTAGAGCACGTCGAATGAATAATCCCCGCTAACCTTGCCTCCCCCTGAGAAGATGATCATGGGACTGTCGATCCTCTTAAAATCCAGTCGCGATTGGATCTGGCCGAGCTGTCCCGTGCTTGTGACGTAGGGAAAGGATATCTGCCACTTCGCATCAGCCCGCGAAAGCCAGCCTTCAAGACCGAAGGCGGCGCTGGCTTCTTCCTGATCAGCGGAAAACGGGTCAGCTGCGTATACGTTGAGGGGCAGCAGTAAAAACAGTAAACACAACAACACACACACTGATTGAATAATCTTCACAAACCACCTCGCAGCGAAAGCAGGATGACAGAGACGTCGAGCATACCACAACCGGCAGCATGAATCATAACGACATGCATACCCTTTGTCAATCGCAATTTCCTCCCCGTAAAACACGCCGCTCTTCTTCCCTCACTGTATAGTTTCCTATCACCTGCTCTTATCTTATTCACTCGTTTTCAGTGCAAGACTCAAAAACCTCAGGGAAAACGCATTTTCTGAAGTGGCACGGCTGTTGCTATAGATAAGACAAAACCTATTTACAGGAGGAACACCATGAGACAGATAGCAATCTACGGCAAGGGCGGGATCGGCAAGTCAACTACCACGCAGAACCTGGTTGCGGCGCTCGCCGAGGCCGGACACAAGTGTATGATCATCGGTTGCGACCCCAAGGCGGATTCGACGCGCCTCATACTCAATCGCAAGATGCAGAATACGGTCATGGACATGGCGCGGGAAAAGGGTACGGTGGAAGACCTGTCGCTGGATGAAGTGCTGCTGACGGGATTCAAGAACATCAAGTGCGCGGAGTCGGGCGGACCCGAGCCGGGGGTAGGCTGTGCGGGCCGCGGCGTGATCACAGCCATCAACTTCCTTGAAGAAAACGGCGCCTACGGAGACGATACCGACTTTGTATTCTACGACGTGCTCGGCGACGTGGTGTGCGGCGGTTTCGCCATGCCGATCCGGGAAGGCAAGGCCAAGGAGATCTACATCGTGACCTCCGGCGAAATGATGGCCATGTACGCGGCGAACAATATTTCCCGCGGTATCCTGAAGTACGCACAGAGCGGCGGCGTGCGTCTCGGCGGACTCATCTGCAACAGCAGAAAGACGGACAAGGAATTCGAGCTTATCTCCGAGCTGGCCGCAAAGCTCGGCACCCAGATGATCCACTTCGTGCCCCGGGACAACGAGGTCCAGCGCGCGGAGCTCAGGCGCAAGACCGTGATCGATTACGCGCCGGAGCATCCGCAGGCGGATGAGTACCGTCAGCTTGCGAAGAAGATCGCCGATAACAAGAACTTCGTGGTCCCTACGCCGATCACCATGGATGAACTGGAGAAGCTCTTGATGGATTACGGCATCATGGAGAAGGAAGAAGCGATAGCATAGGAACGGATGCACGACGCAAGATTCAAGATGCACGATGAAAAGCAGAGCATTGCCGGGTTTTAATCATGCATCCTGCATCATGGATCATGAATCGTTCGACGTAAGGAGATCGCTATGAGCACGGACGTGAAAGAGAAGGAAATTATGAATGCAATGCCCGTCAGTACGAAGATAAAAGAAACCCAGAAGATGATCGAAGAGGTGTTGTCTGCCTACCCGGAGAAGTCGAAGAAGGAGCGGGCGAAGCATCTGGCTGCAAACGACCCTACGGGCCAGTGCAGCACCTGCCAGGTGAAGTCGAACGTAAAGTCCCGTCCCGGCGTCATGACCGTGCGCGGGTGCGCATACGCGGGTGCAAAGGGCGTGGTCTGGGGACCGGTAAAGGACCAGATAACGATCAGCCACGGCCCGGTGGGCTGCGGACAGTACTCCTGGTGGTCGCGCAGGAATTACTACAATGGCCAGACCGGCATAGACACCTTCGGCACCATGCACATCACTACGGACTTCCAGGAAAAGAACATCGTCTACGGCGGCGACAAGGGCCTTGAGGCGGCCATCAAGGAACTGAACGGCCTCTTCCCGCTCGGCCGCGGCATCGGCATCCTGTCCGAGTGCCCGGTGGGACTGATCGGCGACGACATCGAAGCGGTCTCGAAGCGCGCGGCAAAGGAGATCAATATCCCGATCGTGCCGGTCAGGTGCGAGGGTTTTCGCGGCGTGTCCCAGTCGCTGGGCCACCACATTGCGAACGATACGATCAAGGATTATGCGCTCAACAAAGGCACACTGGAAAAAACCACGCCCTACGACGTGAATCTGATCGGCGACTACAACATCGGCGGCGATGCATGGGCCTCACGCAAGATACTGGAAGAGATGGGCCTTCGCGTTATTGCCCAGTATACGGGAGACTCAACGATCAACGAGCTCGGCATCGCGACCAAGGCGAAGCTGAACCTGATCCACTGCTACCGTTCCATGAACTATATCTGCCGGCACATGGAAGAAGCCTACAACATTCCGTGGATGGAATTCAACTTTTTCGGACCGACCAAGACCTTTGACAGCATCAGGAAGATCGCGGCGAAGTTCGACGAGAAGATCCAGAAGAACGCGGAGGCCGTGATCGCCAAGTATACGCCGCTCATGGAAAAGGTGATCGAGCACTACCGGCCCAAGCTCGAAGGCAAGAAGGTGATGCTCTACGTGGGAGGCTTGCGGCCGCGCCACACCATCGGCGCCTACGAGGACCTGGGCATGGAAGTGGTTGCCTCGGGCTATGAGTTCGGCCACAGCGACGATTACAAGCGCACCTATCCCGAGATGAAGGAAGGCGCGGTGATCATGGACGACGCGACGCTGTATGAACTTGAAGAGTTCACACGCAGGCTGAAGCCGGACATGGTCGGTTCGGGCATCAAGGAGAAGTACTCCTATCATAAGCTCGGCGTGCCGTTCCGGCAGATGCACTCCTGGGACTACTCCGGCCCGTACCACGGGTTTGACGGGTTCCCGGTCTTCGCACGGGACATGGATATGACGGTGAACAGCCCTACGTGGGGGTTGATAAGGCGGCATAGAGCATAGGGCAAAGGACAAAGGGCAGAGATCAGAGGGCAAGGTGTTGCGCTATGCTCCATGCGCTATGCACCGTGCGATTTTGGAGGATATGATGAAAATCAAAGATCACAGCGAGCTGTTCAAACAGAAAGACTACCAGGAACAGTTCGAACGCAAGAAGGAGTTCGAGAACTGCTGGCCCGCGGAGAAGGTGAAAGAGGTTTCCGAGTGGACCAAGACCGAGGAGTATAAGGAGCTTAACTTCAAGCGGGAGAACATCAAGATCAATCCCGCCAAGGCCTGCCAGCCCCTCGGCGCCGTGTTCTGCGCTTCCGGGTTCGAAGGTTCCATGCCCTTTGTGCAGGGAGCGCAGGGATGCGTGGCCTACTTCCGGAGTCACTTGAGCCGCCACTTCAAGGAGCCCTTTGCCGCGATCTCCACGTCCATGACCGAGGACGCGGCCGTGTTCGGCGGCTTGAACAACATGCTGGAAGGTTTGGAGAACGCATACACCTTGTATAAGCCGAAGATGATCGCCGTCTCGACGACCTGCATGGCCGAGGTGATCGGCGATGACCTGAACGCCTACATCAAGACGGCGCGTGAAAAGGGCGTTGTGCCCCAGGACCTGCTCATCCCCTTTGCGAACACCCCGAGCTTTGTGGGTTCCCATATCGTGGGCTACGACAACATGCTGCGGGGCATCCTGAAAGCGCTCTGGGCAGGCAAGAAAGGCGAAGCGAACAATAAGATCAACATCATTCCGGGTTTCGATACCTATACCGGGAACTACCACGAGATCAAACGGCTGATGAGCTTGATGGGCATTGAGGCAACGGTGCTCGCAGATGTGAGCGACACCTTTGATTCCCCGAACACGGGCGAATACAAGCTCTACCCCGGCGGAACGCCGATTCCCGATGCCATGGACGGGGTGAACGCACTGGCCACGGTCGCGCTCCAGAAGTATTCGACCGTGAAGACCATGGATTACATCCAGAAGGAGTGGGGCCAGAAGACGCTCACGCTTTCTCCGATCGGCATCAGGAACACCGATGCGTTCTTTGCAGAGCTGTCCAAGCTAACGGGAAAACCTATCCCGGCGGAGGTGGAGGCGGAACGCGGCAGGGTCGTGGACGCCATGGTGGACTCCCATCCCTACGTTCACGGCAAGCGCTATGCCCTGGTGGGCGACCCGGACATCCTGCTCGGGATGATGAGCCTCATCATGGAGATGGGCGGAGAACCAATTCACGTCGTGTGCACGAACGGGGACAAGCATTTCGAGGCCGAGGCAGATGAGCTTTTGGCGTCCTCGCCCTTCGGCGCAAACGGGAAGGTCTATATCGGCAAGGATATGTGGCATCTTCGCTCGCTCCTGTTCACTGATCCCGTTGACGTCCTGATCGGCAACTCCTATGCAAAATTCCTGAAGCAGGACACGGGCACGCCGCTCGTCCGCATCGGGTTCCCGCTTTTCGACAGGCACCATCTGCATCGCGCAGCGACCATCGGTTACCAGGGCGCACTGAACCTCGTGACCCTGCTGGTGAACACGGTCCTGGACGAGCTCGACAGGAAAACCGAGGGTTCAGCAAGCTTTGATGTGATTAGATAATTTTAAATTTCCTCCCCTTAAAGGGGAGGATTGAGGTGGGGATGGGTCTTTCATCGGTGAATAAACCAATCCTCACCCCGGCCCTCTCCTTGAAGGAGAGGGTGTGATAATGCGGGTCGAAAAGACTATGCTTACTGCACTCGACAAATTAACGGCAAGCGGCTGTTCCACGGACGACAAACACAAAGTTTGCCGTTCCCGGGGCGGCGAGTCCTGCGCTTTTGACGGGGCCATGATCGTGCTTCAGCCGATCGCGGACACCGCGCACATCGTGCACGGTCCCATCGCGTGCTGCGGCAATACCTGGGAAGGCCGGGGAACGAAGTCGTCAAAAGGCGTGCTCCATACCATGGGGTTTACCACGGACATGGGCGAGATCGACATCGTGTACGGTTCGGAAGAGAAGCTCCTCAATGCCATCAAACGGACCAATGAAGCGGTCAAACCCAAGGCGATCTTTGTCTACTCCACCTGCGTGAGCGGACTCACGGGCGAAGACATAGACGCAGTGTGCAAGAGGGCCGAGAATGTTCTGGGTGTCCGCGTGATACCGGTAAACGCGCCGGGCTTTGCGGGTCCCAAAAACCTGGGGAACCGGATTGCCGGCGAAGTCCTGCTCGAACACGTGATCGGGAGCGGAGAATCTCCGGTCACGACCCATAGGGACATAAACCTGATCGGAGAATACAATATTGCCGGCGATCTTTGGCTTGTGGAGCCGCTCCTTGCAAAGGCAGGCATCCGGGTCCTGTCGAGGATCACCGGCGATTCCACGTTCGAGGAGATCACCTGGGCGCACCAGGCAAAGCTGAACGTCGTGGTCTGCAGCCGCGCGCTGATCAACGTGGCAAGGGAAATGAAGCGGAAATTCGGCATCCCCTATGTGGAAGTGTCATTTTTCGGAAGCACGGAGATCGCAAAGGCGCTTCGCAGGATCGTGGAGAGCCTGGAGAGCAAGGTGGGACGCGATGAGCCAAGACTCTTGTCCCGGGTGGACGAACTTATCAGGTCCGAGGAAAAGCGTCTCAAACTGCTGCTTCATCCCTTTAAGCATCTGCGCAACAAAAAAGCCGTGCTGTACACCGGAGGGGTCAAGAGCTGGTCCTTCATCTCCGCGCTGCATGATCTCGGTATCGAGCTCGTTGCCGTGGGAACGAAAAAGAGCACGATCGAGGATGAAGAAAAGATGAAGGAGCTCCTCGGTCCTGATGCGCCGCTCATCGAGGATGTGTCGCCGAAAAACCTGCTGAAGATATTGAAGGAGCGAAATGCCGACATTCTTGTTGCAGGCGGACGGAACCAGTACCTGGCGATCAAGGAAGGCTATCCCTTTGTCGATGTAAACCAGGAGCGGCACCTTCCCTATGCCGGATATCCGGGGCTGGTGAACCTGGCGGAGCAGATCAGCAATAGTATTGCATTTTACGAAAGGGGCAAGGGTCAAGGGGCAAGGGGCAAGGAAATCGAAGAAGCGCACCCGAAACAAAAAAAGGAAAACGTAAAACTAAAACATGATGTGCTCATCAATCCCCTCAAGCACTCCCCGTCCATCGGCGCGGCGATTGCGCTGCAGGGGATAGATCGGGCCTTGCCGATCATTCACGGGGCCCAGGGCTGCACGTTCCTCGGCAAGGTGCTTCTGACCAGGCACTTCCGCGAGCCCATCGCGCTCGCGGCAAGCAAGCTTTTTGTGGAAGACGTGGTTATGGGGAGCGAAGACAAGCTGATCAAGACCATGGAAGGGTTTGTTGAGAAGAACAACCCGGCGCTCATCGGGGTCCTCACTTCCGGGTTGTCGGAAGTTAAGGGGGATGATGTCGCGACAGCGGTGAAGCGGGTCAAGGGTCAAGGGTCAGGGGTCAAGGTAATCCATATCCCGACGCCGGATTATGACGGCGGGCTGGAGACCGGGTACGCAAGGGCAGTGGAGGCGGTATTAGGAATTGCAGAATTAGGAATTAGGAATTCGGAATTTCAGCAAGTTAACGTCCTCGCCGGATCGCACCTTACTCCGGGAGATGTTACAGAGCTTCGTGAAATCATGGAGGCGTTTGGTTTGCAGCCGATCATCCTCCCGGACCTGTCTGCTCTTGACGGGAGCAGGCTGGTTTTTTCTCCGCTCGCAGCAGGAGGGACGACTGTGGAGGATTTATCAACCATGGCCGATGCATTGCTTACGATCGGACTGGGGATGAGCATGGAGCCCGCGGCAAAACTGCTGCAACAGAAATTCGGCACTCCGTATCGGATGCTCGACAGCGTTGCCGGTCTCGCGGATTCGGATCAACTGATGCAAACGCTCGCGGAGGTGAGCGCGAAACCCTTGCCTGCGAAGTATCAACGGCAGCGCAAGGTCCTGAAGGACGCCATGCGGGACGCGCATTTCTTTTTTGGAGGCAAAAAGATCTGTATTGCCCTCGAGCCCGACCTTGCAATCCAGACGTCGAAGTGGCTTGATGAGATGGGCGCCACAATAGACCTGGTGGTGATCCCCACGCTTTCGGACGCCGCGGACCGGATCCGTTCGCAAGAAGTGCGGATCAATGATCTGTTCTCCATCACCGGCAAGTTTGACGTGCTTATCTCGAACTCCCATGGGGAGGGCACGGCAAAACGGCTCGACGTTCCGCTTTATGAAATGGGGTTCCCGGTGTACAAAACATTTGGGTACACATCAAAGGTCATGATTGGATATCAAGGAACACTCACGATGATCAATGAGATGGCGAATCTGTTGATGAAAAGACACTCGAACGTAGATTCACCCTCCCCAACCCCTCCCATCGAGGGAGGGGCTACTTAAAAAAACTGAATTTAGTCCCCTCTCCCCAGCGTGGGAGAGGCCGGAGGGTGAGGGGGCCGAAGGAGATTGCTATGAAAGTCGCATTCGCAACAACCGATGGAAAACAGGTGGACGAGCATTTCGGCAGGGCGGGAATGTTCGCGATTTACGAATTCAAGGAAAACTGGTTCAACCTGGTTGAACTGCGGAAATTTTCCGATGGCATGGACAAGGCGGTAACGGACACGAAAGACATGGGCCCCCTCCATGACGACGCTGTCCAGAGCAAAGTCGACCGGCTTGCCGATTGCAAGCTTGTTTATGTTACCGAGATCGGCGGGCCGTCAGCGGCGCGTCTCGTGAAAAAGGGCATTATGCCCATGAAAGTAAAAGAGGTCGTTTCGATCGAGAGCGCTCTTCACCAGCTCAGTCAGACGATCAGACAGTCGCCGCCGCCGTGGCTTAGGAAGGCGATGAATCGTTCGTAGTTCAGAGTTCTGAGTTCAAGGTTCGGAGTTCACCCTGCATTCGCGGTTCCACTCATAAACGCCGGGTGCAGGCAGATTAAGGAATAAAAAACAAGAAGGAGAGAATAAACCATGAAAATGATCAGAGCATTCATACGGCCGGAAAAGGAACAGGAAGTGGTGCTGGCGCTCGAAGGCGCGGGTTTCCCGTCGCTTACCAAGATGCCCGTATTCGGGAGAGGAAAGCAGAAGGGGTTGACCGTCGGACCGGTGCATTACGACGAGCTGCCGAAGGTGCTTATCATGACGGTCGTGGATGACAGGGACCTGGACAAGGTAATGAAGGTGATCCAGGACAAGGCGCGGACGGGCTTCATCGGCGACGGGAAAATATTTATCAGCCCTGTTGAAAGCGCGTATACGGTCAGGACCGGGGAAGCGGGGCTGTAAAGTATTAACCACAGATGAACACGGGTGCGGCTTTGCCGCACGCACAGATACGAATTCCGGGGTTAAAACCAAAGCGCCACTGTTGACAGTGAGGCGAAGCCCTGTGTGAGCGAAGCTCCCGTGGTTTACAAGATTGAATCACTAACAAGGGGAGATCATGATGAAAGAAATCACCGCCATCATACGCCGGGACAAACTCCCGGAAACAAAAAAAGCGCTCGACGACCTCGGCTATCCGTCGCTCACGATCCAGAGCGTGGAAGGCAGAGGCAAGCAGCGGGGCGCCATGTGCGGCGAAATGGATTCGGAGATGCCGGACAGCTTCTGCACGGCAGTGAAGCTGAAGGCCACGCCGTCCGCCTATGCGCTCGACCACACCCTGCCGAAGGTGGCGCTTTTTGTGCCGAAACGGCAGCTTACGATCGTCGTCCCTGACGATGTCGTGACCACGGTGGTCAAGTCCATCATAAAAACCAACAAGACCGGCAAGGCCGGAGACGGCAAGATCTTTGTGTCGCCCATAGAGGGAGCGTTGCGGGTCAGGACGGGAGAGAAGAACGGCGAAGCCATTGCGTAAAAGATAGGGGCAAGGGTCAAGCAGCAAGGGTCATGGCAGATGGGTACAAGGGATCAATCGGCGTTCGATTTCCTTGCCCCTTGCCCCATGCCCCATGACCCTTGTAGTAAGGAGGAACCATGTCACCCATTACCGGAACAACCCGGGGCGGCAAACCCTGGACACCGAAGTTCGTCAATTCGATCGAGATCGACAAGTGCATCGGCTGCGGCCGCTGTTACAAGGTCTGCGGTTTCGACGTGCTGGAGCTTATCGAAAAACCGTTCGAGGGCGAAGACGAGTACGGCGACGACATGGGGAATAAGGTCATGTCCATTGCCCGGCCCGAGAACTGTATCGGGTGCGAAGCCTGTGCGCGCACCTGCACGAAGAAATGTCATGTCCATGTGTCTTTGTGAAAAAGCCCCCCTGCGTGAACATTGTTATTCGTCCCGCGCAGCCGGGGGACATCCCTCGTATGAGCGAACTGCTTGCCGAGCTCTTCAGCATCGAATCCGACTTCTCGCCGAATGTGGAGAAGCAGGTGCAAGGCCTTGGTGCGTTGATTGCCGATCTGTCGGAAAGAACGCTTGTCCTCGTTGCCGTCAACGACGGGATAGTCATTGGCATGGCAACCGTCCAGACGCTTGTCTCGACAGCCGAAGGCAGCCGCGTCGGCTTTGTCGAAGATGTGATTGTGGACAGGAAACATCGCCGCACGGGCATTGGTACGCTCTTGCTTCAAGAAATCGTTGACTGGAGCCGGAAAATACAGCTTAAGCGGTTGCAACTTCTGGTTGACCTTGATAATCAACCTGCCCTGGCTTTTTATTCCTCCCAAGGATGGATCTCCACTCGTCTCGGTTGCATGCGATTAATGCTTTAATCGTTGAACCTTGGATCAACGTCGTTATTTCTATTTCTCTCCCCGTTCGTTCTGATAACTCCGAGAGAGGGTCGCGAAAACCGTGCGCCCCCCACGCACGGCATTAACCAATTGACAACCTGGCTGAATGGGATTACAATGTAAGCACATAGTGAAAGGATGGTCGATGTTATGAAAACCCATTTGATTCAGGTTGGTAATTCACGGGGCATAAGGCTGCCAAAACCCCTTATCTCACAGGCAGGACTAGCCGATGAAGTCGAACTTCGCGTAAGAGATGGTGCGATAGTAATAGAGAACGTACACTCGCCTCGCGAAGGCTGGGCTAAAGCAGCCAAAACAATGCATGATCGAGCTGAGGATGCCTTGCTTATGCCGTCAAATCCTACCCGTTTTGACGAAAAGAATTGGAAGTGGTAATGCCTGATACGGCGCGCCGTGGCGATGTATTTCTGATCTCCTTGGACCCAACCCGTGGAGATGAAATACGAAAAACACGACCGTGCGTCGTGATTTCTCCGGATGAACTCAACGCACACTTGCACACATTCATCGTCGCACCCCTTACCACGGGAAGTCATCAATATCCCTTTCGAATCTCATGCCGGTTTCAAGGTCGAGCAGCCCATATCGTTCTGGACCAGATACGGACAGTCGATCGTGAGCGAATGGTTAAGAAACTCGGCAAAATCCCTTCTTCTACACTCTCAAATGTTCTAACAATTTTGCAGGAGATGTTTACACCCTAATTTCTTTTATGAGGGACCTTGTGCTGCGGTTTCATTCAGTCAATTCTAACCTGCCGGTCCACAGCGACGCGCCGGAAGGCGGCGCGTGACCGGCTTGTT
>VFSW01000988.1_pt1 | contig 42310 bp, 52 predicted proteins | sample 5358111 | NCBI WGS metagenome assembly VFSW01 (sample SAMN11554181, study PRJNA540505) | mine drainage metagenome | isolation source: sediment from site ElyBrook_90M | place: USA: Ely Copper Mine, Vershire, VT | collected 2017
GTGGCCGACGCCGGAAGGTCTTCGGACGGGGGTTCAATTCCCCCCGCCTCCACCAGAAAAACCCTTGTAAATCAAGGGTTTTTCCGTGTCTGGCGGAAACTGTGCGACTTTTGTACGTCATTTTGCCATAATTCGGCAATGCTCAACCTCGCTCGGCGCCATTCGGCAACGAAATGCGGCAAGACAAAGAAACGGGATTGCACCTGTCCGATCTGGGTGACCGGTTCGTTGAATGGAAAGCAAATCCGGAAGACGCTCGGGGTGAGGAATTGGACATCCGCGCAGAAAATCGTCCGGGATTGGGAGGCGAATCCCGAGGGGTCGGCGGTCTCGATTAAAGAGGCGTTTGAGCGGTTTCTGGCAAACTGCGAGGCGCGGAATATTGGCGCCGCCCAGGTCGGAAAATATCGGCTTTTGGAGCGGGAGATGGTGCCGCGCTTCGGCACGGTACCGGTGAATGGGGTATCGGTAGACGACCTCTCGGCGTATCAGGAATCGTGGAAATTGTCGGGAATTTCGTCTCAGAAAAAGGTCGAACGGCTCCGAACATTTTTCAAATTCTGTATGAAGCGCGGGTGGTGCGGGAAAAATCCGGCATCTGATGTCGAGCTCCCCAAGTTGAAGCGCCGACAGGTCGTGCCGTTTGAGGATGAGGAAATTACGAAAATCATGGCAGCCGTCGAGCAATATCCCGAGCGGCCTCCTGGCCGGCGTGCCGAGGTGCGGGCGTTTGTGCTCCTCCTTCGATATACGGGGTTGCGGATCGGGGATGTGGTCAAACTTTCACGGAAAGAAATAGCGCATGACGAGATATTGCTGCATACGACGAAGACCGGGGTACTCGTTCGGCTGCCGCTGCCGGAGGAGGTCCTCAAGGCGGTGAATCTGCTGCCACATGAAGGACCGCGTTATTTTTGGAGCGGCTCGGGACTTTTGAAGTCTGCGGTTGCGGACTGGCAGCGATCGCTTGCGCGGCTTTTTGAGCTGGCTGGAATTTCTCATGGGCATGCTCACCGATTCAGGCATACATTAGCGGTGAAATTGCTCTCGAAAGGCGTGGCCGTCAATCATGTCGCAGCGATTTTGGGAAATTCGCCGGCGGTGGTGGAAAAACATTATTCCGCCTGGGTCACGTCTCGGCAGGATGCGCTCAATGAGGCGGTGCGGGCGACGTTCTAGCGAATTTACAGTATGACGGGGACGCCGTCCTCGAGGGACACGTGAATGAAGTCCTCGTACATAATGTCGCTGAACACTTTGCGTTCTCTCGGGTGCATATTCGACAGAAGATAATTTATTACGCCATCGACAACAGCTTTGAGGTTATTTATGAAGTCGAGCGTAATTTCGCTGAGCGAGTCCACCGTTAGAGGGTGCGTTGATTTCTTTTCGGGAGAAATGAAATACGCAGCTCCCTCATGAGTCACAAATGGAGTGCGCATAGATTTTGTGAAATTGGCATGGATGAAGTTATTGCGCATATTTATGATGCGCATGAAATCTTGAATTACTTCATTCTTCCCGTCGATAACCTTATTCACGAAGCAGTCACAGTATAGGGGAATCAACCGCAATTTAATGTCGATCTGCTCCCGCCCGAATCGTTCCACAATTCGTTCATCTCTGAGCTCATGTCTCAGATATAGTTCAACGAGAAGATTGAGAAACCCTTCAACAGCCGCAATAAACTGAACATACGCTGCTCGGCAGAGAAGATCAGAAGTATCAAAATTGTCCAAATGCCGTGGCTCGTCCATATCGTCGTTCGCGAATTGCTGGGAAAGTTTTAGAAGGTCGTCGGCTGTTTTGTACTGAAGAGCGAATGGATTTTCGAGAACAAAGCCTGACGGCTTGGCGATTATGGCAGCGATCTTACCCTTGTTTTTGTTAGCAGTCTGGACGATTAGTTGGCTAAGCGCATGAGCTATCGCTTTTGCTTGTAATTCGTCATTGTCTTTTTGATAGATGCAGACGCTGAAACTACGTTGTTTCCAGTCGTATACTTCGACGGCAGCGTCCGCGGTCTTCAATTGAAAACGCCACTGCATTTTGTCTTCGTCAAGGTGTTCTGTGTCCGGCTCATCGAAGAGTGCCCTAAGAGCGATGTAGGCGTTTAAGGGCGAGATACCTTCAGGTTTATCCAAATAAGTGCGTTCGGCGGGAAAATTGGCGACTTCTTTGTCGCTTGCAGTCGTGAATTCTATCTTTGCCAATTGCTATTTGCTCTATGATTCTTGCTTCCGCTTATACGCCCAGCGCTTCTTCATCGCCTCGGAGATCCGTTTACGCGCGGCAGGGCTCATGACCTTCTTCTTGGTTGCGGGCAGCGCGACTACCTTCGCTGCTTTGCCAGGCGGTCTCCCACGCCGACGAGGCGCAGCGGCGGCAGTTCCAAGTAGAGAGGAAATTGCGCTCGCGATTCGATCTTTCTCCCTGCGGAGTTCGGTCAAGATGCTTTCGATGTCCATGGGCGACGAAGGTACATAAACGGGCTGGGCGCGGCAATCCCGCCGTTTTTCGCAACTGGATTGGTGACTACCTGTGTGCTAATGAAATACCGTGAAGATAATCGGCAGACTTCTGGGAGGACTGTTTTTCGTCGGTTGGTTGGCAGCCTCGATAATTCTGTTTTATTACTACTGGCAGGTCCTGAGCGGCTGGCTAGGAGGCTTCATCGGGTTCATCGTGGCTATCGTGATATCGCCAGGCGTGTTTCTATTTCCCTTCATATTCTGGATCGTTACGGGAGCGTTTCCGGTTTTCTATTTTGAATTGCTCGCCATTTCAGCTATCGCAGGGATGCTGAGCGGTGTGATGTTCAAGATATCGAGGGATACCTAATTGGATCTCTTTTTCTGTCCCTGAGATAACTTCATGTTCCCCTGAGGAATGCTACCTTCCCGGCCGAGGCCAGTACCAGCTTGGGCGACTTATTCCGCTTCCGCGATCAACTGCGACAATTTCTTTCCGAGCGACCGCGCAATCCGGTCAGCCGCGTCAATGGTCGGGACGTTCACTCCACGTTCGAGCATTGAGACATACGTGTGATGCAGTTGGGCCGCTTCGCCTAATGCTTCCTGAGAGAGCCCTAGTTCCTTCCTGTATTTCCTAATCAGCTTTGCGAACGCTCTCGAAACTGGATCAACCTTCCTCATGCAAAAGTAGTGCGGTCTCTTGCGCTCCGAAGACCACAGAGTATACTCTCAAGCCAAAACGCGCGATGGATTGTTGACGGTCGGCAGACACAGCGTCATAGTCACCGACTCGGGGGACACAATTGGCGAAAATTCAAGTTTTCGTATGGGGTGCTCTGCTCACCCTGGCAATCGGATGTGCAGAGCAGGCCACTACTCAGGAAACCGGTGCACCTAAGGGCCAGACCGGAACGATGGTGAAGGTCGGAGATTGCACAGTCGATCTCGATTCTGCCTGCCTCGAATACTTCTCCAAGCAAACCCTCCGGCTCAATGGTGCGGAGGTTGATAGCAAGCGTCTGGCGGAAAACAGCGGGCGGCGGAATGAAAGATTCTATTTTTGGATTGCAGCGGATGATGGACACACAGTACTGGCGCGATTCAGCTGCTTCATGCGAACACAGCCCGTTAGCGTTGTAAGTTCAGAACTTTTGAAAGATCCCCCGCTTGGACCGGAAGCGATTGATTACCTGAAGAACCATGGCCTATGCGAGCCGTCGCCGGAGAATTATCAGAAGGAGATTGATCGGCAGAAGGCTATCTACGAAAAGCAGCTTTGATTGCAGCGAGTGTGTGCTACTTGAAGATATCGTTTCATTCCGTGAGGTGCGTAGCTTCTCCTGAATCCTCGACCAGAATTGTCGGCTTTTGGTTTCTGTTTTCGCTCGCCATCATACAGTCGCTTCTCTGCCCTGGCACGGCAAGCGCCAAGTCTACGAAGCTCCCGATCGTGGTTTGGTCTCCTGCAACTATCACCTATACGATCGGTGACGGTTCGGGAACGAGTGAGGCAATCCCTGCTAGCTTTAGGAGCTCTCAGACGTTGTCGAATGTCAGGATGAAGGTCATAGGCTTGAGAGGGATGGTCGCCATCGATCGAAGTGCTGTGCCGGCAGTGGCGCAACCTGGTGTCCTGAATACACTGGCATTGCATTTCTCGTTGCCGCCTAAGAAGCGTCAAGGGACGTACCGGGGCCGGATTCGGATTTTAGCAAATCGTGGAGTACCGCAAGTACTCAATATTGTGCTCAACGTACAGTATGGGGCGATCGTTATACCTCCAACTACGAAGGTTCTTTCACCTGATACGGTGCAACTTATTTCGTCCGCCCTGACCGCGCGCTCTATGCCTCGTTCCAGATTAGTATTTGCAAAAAGCACACCAGCATTGTCCGGCATCCAAGTCGGTGATGTAGTGGTCGCGGATGTCTCCGCGAGCCTGCCAAATGGCTTCATCGGAAGAGTTAAAACAATTACCAAGAATGGTCCAACGGTTACTATTGAAGCCGGACCTGCTTCACTTGCCGAGGCAGTGACTTCGGCAAACATATCGATCTCTCAGGAATTTACGCCCAGCGAATCAGCCGCAAGCGGCTCGACATGGAGGTCAATCCGAAAGAGGAAGGGTCAGACTGATTTGGCAAAGGCGGCGGCCGCCGGATTCTCTTTGCCATTTGATGAAAGCCTTTACGACTCGGACAACATTCAAATCGAGGCATCCGGTAGTCTATCACTAACCCCTTCACTCGACTTCGACTTGGCGATTGATGGCGCAAAGCTCAAGCAGCTGAATTTCGTGGATACGACGGTGTTTCAAAACGATTTGAGCGTAAAGGCTACCGGAACACTTTCCCTACTGTCGCTCAGCAAAGAACTTTTCAGTCAAGACCTGCCTACCATCACCATCTGGGTTGGGTGGCTTCCGGTCGTGATCGTTCCCCAGATCGTAGTGACTGTGGGTCTCGACGGAAGTGTTTCGGCCAATCTCACGATGTCCGCAGCCCAAACCGCGACTCTCAAAGCCGGCGTAGCATATAGCGGAGGGCAATGGCAGCCAGTATCATCTCTCTCGAACGATTTCACGTTTGAAAAGCCTGCTTTGAGTGTGGACGCCAGCGCCGATGCTTTTGTTGAACCACAACTGAATCTTCTATTCTATGGAGTTGGTGGTCCCGACGTGAACATCCATCCATATCTCGAGCTCGATATAAATGCGCTGAGTTCCTATCAGTACCAATACGATCTCGAGGCAGGGATAAATGTGGGCGTTGGAGTGTTGGTGAAGGTACTGGACCAGACAATCGCTGACTATCAGGACCCTACTCTAATCACTTATCGGAAACAGCTCACCGAAGGAGAATTCGCCTTTCCGACTGCGACTGCAACGGCTACGGCGACTGGGACGTCGTCGGCGATCAACACTGCGACCCCTACGGTTGTGACGACTCCAATCGGATCTCACACCGCGTCGCCATCCCCCATCACAAGTCTGACGCCTACGCCCACTCCGACGGCGACCTCGTCAGTGGCGAGTCCTTGGCCGATGTTTCACCACGATGCTCGTCATACCGGGTTGAGTTCGATTGATACCACATCGAGCACAGGAGTGGAAAAGTGGAGTTTTGCTGGCGGAACGAATACTCCATGGGGTCCGATCGTAAGTTCAGACGGTACTATATATATGGACTTTACTCCGGTATCCGGTTTCGGAGCAGGTCTGGTCTTCGAACTCGCTCCAGACGGTTCTCTAAAGCAGACGTTTCTTAATTCTTCCAGCCAGGTGGCGATCGGTGGTGACGGCACTATTTATTTCGGAAATTTGGGCACAACCCTGACCGCACTAAACTTCGACGGTTCTCCCAAATGGGCCGTGGACATCCCTGACGTAATATTAGTAGGTCCAACCATCGGAAACGATGGCACCATCTATTTCGGCGGATTTAATTCGAATAGTAATGGAACCCTCGATTCACACGTCGTTGCTGTCAATGCCGACGGTACTTTGCGCTGGAGAGTCTTTCTTGGTGGAGAAGTAGGAAACGACCGCACGGGACGAACGACGTCGATCGCAACGTCACACCCAGCGATAGGCAGTGACGGTACTGTATTCATTGGATCCATGGACACGAATCTTTACGCGATTGACGGTAGCGGTTCAATAAAATGGCACTTCCCAACCGGAGGTTTCGTCCGGTCGTCTCCGGCGGTCGGAGAGGATGGCACGATCTACGTGGGCTCCCAACAAGGACAGGCGTTGTACGCCGTGAACCCAGATGGCACCGAGAAATGGAAATTTGACACTGGCGGATGGGTTGATTCGTCGCCTGCGATAGGTAGTGACGGTACGATCTATGTCGGTTCCGACCCTGGATTTTATGCAATAAACCCGGACGGAACGCAAAAATGGAAGTTCACGGCCAGCGAAAGTACCTTAGACCAAGCGCAGAATTTTTCGCAGGAGACGCCGGTCATTGCTCACGAAGGAACAATCTATGTCAGCAATTCCGCAGGAGAATTATTTGCTATTCGTTCCGACGGTACCGAGAAATGGCACGTCGAAACTGGAGATTTTTCTTATTCGTCACCAGCTATAGGCAGTGACGGTACGATCTACTTCAATTGCGGCTCGCGGCTTCACGCAATACACTGACTTTGCTCTAGTGTCTTCCTGTCTTGCCTTGGTTAAACGATAGTCTCATGTTGGAGCGAATATACGATTGTTTACGCGGCTCGGGTGAGCGAGCCGAAGCGGCTCGCTGTCAGGGTATCTTCTCGAAGCTCGCAGATACCCTGCTGTGTTTCGACCCACTACCTCTTGAAGAGGAGTGGACATATTCGGTGATAATCGGCGACTTTTTTGGGAATCAGCAAGACTGCTGTGTGTGAACGTGTAGGTTTAGCATTACTTTGCGGCATCAGAAGACCGATATACCGCTATTGTCCTTCGCCGAAAGACTGTTTCATGCCACTCACTAGAGGCAGCTCGGGGCTGCGTCTTCGTCCTTCCCGCAAGAACCTACTCTCGCTACGGAAGTTGTCGGGTCGAGCGTCTGTCCTCGGGGCCCGTGCGCATCGCGCTTAATTTGTATCCCAGCCACTTGTGCCTCCCATTGAAGGGTTGGGCGGGTCTTAAAATCATTATCCCGATTCCTTGAGCGATGAGTCCGACAATGAAAAACATAGGATCGCGTTGCGATATCGGTTGTACCGGCCACGTGGGAAGGACATCCAAACCCCTGCAATAATCTTATTTAACGTGGAATAGGTTTCCGGCGTCGGCTCATCACCCCATCGATCAAGGAACCGGATAAAGAAAAACCGCTTTGGCGAACCGGCGAGGCTAGATGCACTTCAGAGGTGCATGCGGGACGATTGCTCGTTCCTCCTCTCCGAGTCCCCAAAACGGTCATAAGGTCGGACTTGGGTTCGGTTCGCCGCCTCTTCCGAGGCTAATTTTCCTTCCCCTTAAGTATACCTCATCGCATCTTCATAGGCCTGTGGAAAACTGAAATGGCGACACAGTAACGTCTTGTCGTCAAATTCGTTGTATATGGTGAGAGCGCAAAAGACCGGCACTAGTGGATTTATCCGCTTCAAGGCCGGTCTTTTTGGTTTTACAAGCTTTGAAACTCGACGAGACTCGATGCGCTCATCGCGAAGCTCTGGTAGTCAAAGTAGATGACTCCGGCGAGATTCAGATGCGGGACCGCGTTTACCATGTCTGTGATCCACTGCCCTTGCTGGCTCCCCTGAGCTCCGACCGAGAAGAGATAGATTGGCCTGCCGTATCCGGTGAGCTGAGAGAGCGAAGCGACGCTCTGAGCGAATGAGGCGTTGCCGTAATTGAAGGCGTCGATCCCGACATAATCCACGTAATTTGAGCCTGGGTAAAAACTCGCGAACGGAACATTCGGAATCGAGACGTTATTGTAGGCGAGGCCGAATTTGACGTTCGTGGCTCCTTCGTTTCGGAAGATGGTCACGATGTGCTGCCACGCGGCGATGAATCCGGCTGGCGTGTTTCCTCCGACCGTATTTCCCCACGGTGTTTCGTTCAGATTGAATTCGTCCATGGGAACCAAAAGTATCGGGTGGCCGTAGGCTTTGAGCTGCGAGGCCGCTTGGTTGAGATACGCGTCCTGGCTGCCGTTCGAGATGGCGGCGTAGTTTACGGTGGGCTCCCAATAGATGAGGAGCGTCTTCGAGGGGTTTCCCGAAAGTCCATCGAATGAGTCCCAGCCCCAGAAGATAGCTTCGATGTTCTGAGCGATTGAACTGTCGCCTCCTCCGGTGAATGCGCCAACTTGGAGGGTAGACAGATTCGAAATTGTCGAAGTTGGGATTTTCGAAGGCGGGGGCGGCGTTGGGGCTGGCGGCTTGGTTACAGGCGGCTGGGAGACGGGCGGGGGCGTTTGCTGTTGTCTGTGATGATGATTTCCTCGGGCGAACGCGAGGAACGGAACGAGAAGCAATGCAAAGAAAAGTAAAGTGTGTTTTTTCATGTTTTTGTTGACCAACATTGTTTGCTGTATTTCCATGGCCCCGACCCGAAGCGGTCATATAGCCACTTCGCCATGTCCAAATTGCCTTGATAGGTGTAGAGGTCGAAGTCGAGTTTCTTCGCGGTGGTTCCCCATGTCGGGATGTTGATTTGCGCGAGGCCAATATCTTGCGGGTTCGGGTCGCCTCGTAAGACCGTGCCGTCCGGCTTAAATTCGCGCGGTTCCTTGTTTGGATCCCCCCAGCTTTCGCAAGAGGTGATTCGCTTGAGGAGCGCATAGCCGTCCCATGTCGAGGTCTGGACAGCTGAAATAGGGGCCCTATTGAGCGCTAACGGGGCGATTTCAGGCGTTTTGGCCTGGGCGGGCGATATAACCGTCTCGCGGGGAACGAGGGCTACGAGGACGAAAAAGGCGATTGCTGGGATGAATGCATAAACGAGGAGTGTTTTCAAAATAAGATGCGCTAGGTCGCGCTATCTCTCCTACTTCCTAAAAGGGTTCGGTTTGATTCGATAAGTTGTTTTGGTTTGTTGACTTTTTAAGATTGTCGGGGCGAGAGCCATGTTCAGAGCATGGTTCTTGCCCAGCTGTTAGAAAGCGAGGTTTCCCTCGCCCCGATAATCCTAAGAACTGAACACTTTTATCAAGAGCAAAAAGGCAACGACGATGCCTGTTACGAATCCGATTGCGAATGATGGCCAGTCCATTTGATAGCTTTCTAATCGCCCTCCTCGAACGCGCCATATACGGCCATGGAAACTAGGAAAACGATTGCGACGATGTAGATAAATGATAAGTCCACTAAGAATTTGTGGGCGGGAGCATTTTGTTGACGCAGTTGCTCCCGCCACTTATTGGGAAACTGCCCACCCCGCATCCGCCACCGCCAGCTTGTTGCGACTCATTGCGAGTCCGCAGATGTTAGGTTGGACTGTACCTTACCGGAGAGAATGGATTTGGTGCATTCTTGCGCCGTTTTTCGTAGCAGTCGTCTTTATGGCGATCATGGAAATGGAGATACGCGGACTCGCCATCGATGCTGTTCGCACCGAACTTGAGCTCGGAGATGAAATGGCTGTTCGGAAACACTACGAGATTGCAGTAATCGCACGCCATCGTGTTGTTCCTTACCATCGCGTATCCTCCCGAGAGAGCGGTTTCATGACGTTTGAACGGTGGATTGACCAGCACTTCCGCCCTTGAGCGTTTTTGTAGTGAAAGTCTTTGCCGCCGATCATGGTTGACTCTTGCTCGTAGGTGATTTCCTCCGAGCATCCGTCGCAAAAGGTTTTGTCGCCTTTGTCCATGGCGACCTCCGTTTATGAGGCTTGGAAGAACTCTCCCAAGCTCGCGGTTGCGCGATACATTGGGATTGGTTCGAGAGCTTTGAAGGCTCCGGTGAACGCGTTGTGGAGCGAGAAGCGAGTGCGAGGCGTGAAGTCCTCGATCTCCGGCTCGAAGTAGTTTTTGTGGACTACTTTCGCCAGGTGTTTCGGGGCGTCGAGCTGGTCTTCGATGAAGGCGCGGTAAATAATACTGCGCGCGTCATCGTCTTCGAGCTGAGCTTGCCGCCATGCTTCGACTTGCTCCTCCATCGGCTTGAAATTGCGCTGCATCTGGTCGATGCCGATCGCAAGTGCCGCGTGGAGGTCGAAGCGCTTGGTGTGTTTTGCCAGAATCGGCTGATAATCGCCGGAAAAGGCGAGATTATCACACACGAACAGGCGGAAGCCGACCACGAGGCCGAGCCGCATCGAGCGGTCGTTAGCGTTGCGCAGTCCAAGAGCGAAGCGAGCACCTTTGAAGGTGGTCTCAAGCTCCATGACTCCGAACAAGCGCATGCCGTCCGGGGTTACCGCATACTCATCCTTCACGACATTGATATGCCGGAAGGAGAGGGTCTCGATGAGCGAGTTCACGAGTGTTGCATGCGGGACAGGTTTGAAGGTGTCCGTGGCTTCGGGCGTGACAATCGTGGCAAGGTCATTGCGCATGAGCTTGGTAGCCCCGCGATGAGCGACGAGCTGTTCCATCCTGATTCTCCTTATGGGGTGGTGTGTAAAAGAGCTTTGGAGCGGTTCTGCTCCGAGGAAGGGAAGAGAGAAGAAAAAGGCAAACTCTCTTCCTGTCCTCAGAAAACCATGGAGGGGGTCGAACGTCCCTCCTCGGAGCAGCCGTTGCTACTGGAGCGGATTTTTGGTGGCGGGACTGGGAACGGACATCTGGCCAGTCTGGATGAGATGAATCGCGTACGTCGGATCTACAAAGGCGTAGAGGACTTGGGCGAGGTTGAAGACTAGGAAGATGACTGTAACAATTGCGGCCGGTAAAATTTGCGGAAGTAACGTGATGATGAGCCCGTTGCCGCCTAAATTGATGATGAAATGCAAAACAAGTTTGGCATTTGCACTGATAGTTTGGGTGTTCATTTGAAAGGTGAACGTTTGTGACTCGACCTTTTTATGATCCGGTGGCTTGAGCCTCCTTCTTTCCGAGGCCCAAGGCCTGTTCGATATCAATGAGAATTTGCTGCGCGAGTGAGATATGCACCGGTGAGATCTGCGCCTGCCCTTTCAATGTCTGTTGGACGCTTACCGGAATCTTTTTGAAGGCTAGGCCATTCACGATATAGGGCACGTAATCGTCGCCTAGAGCGCCCCAGCCGTTATTTCCCCACGCCCTTGACCATTCGTTCGGGAAGAGGATGTTCTCGTCGTGCGCGGGGCAATAAATGAAATGACCGCTCACGTTCGTGGAGGGCGGGCGGAGTTTGCCGTTCGGGAGAATATCAGCCGCGGCCCAGCTCGTTCTTCCATCTGGCGCCGTATACCATTCCGGTCCCACTTCGACTTCAAGGATGACGCCATCGTACTGCTCGATGAGTTGCTTCAGGGTGTCAAGTGAAGGGCTCTTGCCGGTGAAGAAATAGTTTTCCTCGGTCGCTCGGGTATATGCATCGGCAATCGCCTCTTTTGTCATGAGTGAATAGTCGCCGTAGACGGAAGGGTCGAGCGTGATGTCGTTCTGGAATAGCGTGTCAAGTGCAATACCCATCGTGGTCAAAGACTTGGCGATTGCTTGAATCGTAGTGCCTGGTACGTCCTTCCCAAAGCCGTCGATGCTCTTATCAGCGGCATATGCAGAACGCGGGCCTAGAGGAACGTACTGGCCTGTTGCCCTGAAGAGCTCGTGCACCATTCGGTATTGAGCGGCGAATCCCCCACAGCCGGGCTCCTTGCCCTGCATGGTGATCGGAAGGTTCATAGCGGCGTCCGGCTTCCAGACGGGCTGCGCGGGGGCTGAACTGCCCAGCAGAACTGAGGCGGGGAAGTCCGTCGCTTGTGGCTCTCTTTTTATCCTCCCTAGCTCGAAATCAAAGGCGAAGGGTTCCATAGCTTCATTGTAGCATAATGGAAAATTCCTAACTGTGCGTTTCTGGGAAGTACGAGCCGGCGATCACCTTGAGGCATGAGCCGCAGCATATGAGTACGACCACTCCATAATGGCGGGTCTCGACGCGCGGTAGGTCGGAATTACAGAAAGGACACTTAGCGATAGGCAACGGTTTTGGTGATTCTTCTGGCATGTTAGATGTGGATGATAAATTCGATAGCGAGAGTCGGCTGAATAATGTTGTGGGCGCCGCCGCCACCAGTGCTGCCGGTACTGCCAGCGGTGCCGCCGCTACCGCCGCTTCCCGCGCCGCCGTTAGCTCCGGTATTCGTCAATGGGTGCGTGTGCGCCGGCATTTCAGTGATGCTCAAGAGATGGGTTTCTTCTCCAAGCCAATCAGCGAGTGCGCGCGCCGAGAGAGCGTTTCCCCCGGTAGGTGCGCCATTTCCGCTTGCGCCACCGCCAGTACCGGTTCCGACACCGACAGGAACGCGACCACGGAAGTCGGGGACGTTGAAATGCGAGCCATCCACGGATCCGAATGTGGTCCCGATTACCGCGAAAAGCGCGGCATAGGTCCCAGCGCGGAGAAGAGATGAGCCATCGCAGAATACGAAGCCGGTCGGCGCACTCGTGGTCGTCCACATCACAATCATTCCGGTTTGCATGATGCCTACGGCCGCATTCAAGTTCGCGTTAGTAATCACACCGCTCGCGATCTGATTCGGGTCGTTGATGTAGATGACATTGTTGAACGGGCGCACGTCGTTAAGAATATATCCTTGGCTCGCGCTTTGATTTGCGTTGTCGAGGAGCTGAGTTTCGCTCACGACATTGTAGAGCTCACAAATGGGGACCTTGCCGAAAGGGTAGGCCGGCGCGCTGGGCGTCGCGCTTTCACTGCCAGTGGTCCATGCGAGCGTGCCGGACGTGTCAATTGTAAGAACGTCGATGCGCGGGTTTGTGCTCGGGGCCGTAACGAGCGGGGTTGAGCCTCCCAAGAATTTCACCTGCGTCGTGCCGATATAAAGTATTCCGGGCTCGACGTAGAGCTTCATCGTCTGGCCAGTCCAAGTACCGGAAGTAAATGTCGTGCTGCCACTAAAGCTAGTGAGCGGAGCGCTCATGGTCGTATTGAGCGAGTAGATGGTGAGATTGGTTCCTGAGAGAGCGAAGCCGATGTAAGCGAGGAGTTGCTGGTTGGCGAGGGTAAGCGCGATCTGATTCGCGTTCGTCGTCCAGGGGTTTTGCACAAGATTCATTACGTTCGCGAGTGTGAGCGCAGCGGTGCCGGCAATCTTGAACTCACCCGGATTGGATATCGCTCCCGTTTTTCCGGTGAGCACCACATTGGTGCCGTTCACGTCGAAGGTGATGGTCTGCGCGTTGCTCGGATTCGTGCCGAGCGCAAAGGCTCCAAGCTGCTGATGAGCTAAAAGTGTCGCGCTACCCTGCGCGTCGTCGTGCAATTCGTTGTACTGCCCTGGCGTTCCTATCGCTCCGCTGGAAATTCTCGGTGATTTCATTTTTAGGTTCCAAAGTTAAAGTCCACCTCGACGGTAGTATCGACGCCGCTCGATTTTGTGTATGGCGTTCCGAATAGGGCGTGGTTGAACATATTGCCGGTGCCGATTGTGGAGCTGCCACCGATAAAAGTTCCAAATTCGTAAAATGTCGTGTTTGAAAGTGTCGCGTCAGGGAAAAAGAATTGGATTTGCGCCTCGTTGAAAGAGAGGTCAGCGGCATAGCTCACGCTCGTGCGGTTCGTTGGTGTCGTAAGTGCGGTGTCGAGGTTGGTCGGCGCCGTGCTGCCGGTTCCGATTTCCCCCCAAGCGATTCCGAGCGGAAATGCGAAACTTCCGACGTACGCACTGATCAGGAACTGAACGAGGATGTCGTAGCCGTAATTCAGGGAATAGACGACGATGTTCTTTTGCTCGACGGCGATCTCGCCGGACTTTAAGAGCATCTGCGCTTCGATCTTCCTACCGGCTTCGAGCAACGCTTCGATTTGCGCGATGGTTCCCGCCGGGTGGCGGCGTATGGTTACGGTTCCTTTTATTCCTCCTTGCTCACGAATATCGGGCATTGGTTTGATTATAACATTTCGTTCTTAGCTCCAGGTCCAGAATTCCCATCGGATCTGAGTCGCGACGTTGCCCCAGTGGTACGGTGGAGAGCCGGTGGTGGGCGCATTGAGAACGTCCGTCACGGTGATGCCTTCAGCAACGATTTCAAGATTTTGGTTTACCGTGGAGTCATCGACGGGGTTTTGCGTCGCCTCGGTCTGGAGCAAGGTGGTCATGATGTCCACGAAGGTCACGTTATCCGAGCCGATGCATTCGATCAGATACTCGAGCTGCGCGTTTGCGCCGGGCGCGAAGACGGTCGCATCAACTCGTTTGATGACGAGCTGCTTGGTAATGCCGAAAGCCGGGAGATTGATAGAAATCGCCTGTCCGATTGAGCAACCTGCGATGAGCGTTTTGACTTTCAGATCGTAGACGGGATGACCGAACTGAAGGATTGCCGCCTGCGCGCGCGCTTGCGCCTCCGGAACGCTGGAGATTTTCTTGTCGACGATTACGTCCTGGTATTCGCCATAGGTCGCGACGGAAGAAGCATCCGAGGCGTGAGCGACGATGGGGACCATCGCGTTGCCAAAGACCTTGAGGGTATGCCCGGCGCCCGGATTCGAGGTGAATTTCACGAAGCGATTCTTGTCGTTATAAAGTACCTGTACGCTCGTGGGGTCCGTCTGCTGGTCAATACCCACGGTTTGCGTCACGCCGTCAAGGGTGACGGTCAGGGTGGCGGTATCGTAGGGATAGCCAATCGCATATACGACTTGGTTGTTGACTGTCGCATAAACGTCCGGCGTGGTGCTCGCGGTGAACATTTTCTTGTAGTTCGCGCCGATCACGAAGACGCTGTTCTTCATGTTTTGAAGATTCAAGTCAACGTCGAGGGAGTTCCATTCGATCTGACCCGAGGTGGCGTCAACGGTGATCGGGGCTACGCCGCCTTCGCCGATTGCGTTCTCAACATCTCCAAGAAAGAAGTGGAGGTCTTTGTTCGGGTCGATGTACCAATCCCACCCGATGAGCTTCGCGAGCGATTCAAGGCATTTGGTGGGCTGCTGATAATTGAACTTGATGCTCGGTACGAGGAAGTTTCCGGTCTGAATATGGTTAGTAGTGAAACCTTTGCCGGCGCAAAAGTTCGTGACGAGGTCGATCACGATGTCATGCGGGTCCATCATGGCGTAGTTTTTCTTGACCAGTGTTCCGTCGAAGAGATAACTCCAATCGGTGCACGTGACTTGCCACGTGAGCATCAGTCCTTCGATGATGGTTTCAACCTCGGTCACCGTTCCGCCGAAAATGATTCCGCTCGAGTCGTACATCTTTATGATGTCGCCAATCGCGGGAACCGTCTTTGCGGGATAGGTCTGACCTGAGCCTTTGCGGACCGAAAACTTGAGGGTTGAAACTTCTTTGGTAAGGACGGCTGCAAGATTGACGGAGCCCCAGTCGATCGAGCTTGAAATGTCTGTTCCTCCGTCAGTGATATATACGGGATTCGGCATAATTAGCTCGCGTAATTTCTGATTTTCATTTGCCTCCCTATGAGCTTCGCGACCTGGTCGGCAATCATGCGCGCGGAATTTTCGCTCAAATACATGCCGCCGTTGAGGTTCACGGTGACACCGCCTCCGCCTCCGATGCTCGACGGATTCTTGGTCGCAAAAAGATAGTCCTGAGGAGAGGTTTGAATGACCTGCCCCGAGGGCGTGATGATGGCGTCGTTCACGTGCAATACGCTTCCCACCGCTCCGACAGCACCTTTGGCGGCGCCCATGATGCCGGATGCCACATTTGCGATTGCGCCGATAGTGTTTGTGATCGGTGCGAAAATGCCGGTTGCCCAGCTTACAAATTGGGTAATGATGCCTTTGATGAAGTTGATGGCATCTACAATCGCGGTCTTCATACCGTCCCAGATGCCCATGAAGAAGGTGCTCACGCCGCCCCACACAAAGTTCCAGACGGAATTGATATCCGCGAGGGTTGCGTGGACGAAGTTTGAAATGTCTTTCAGGGCGTTGCTTATCGTCTGCTTTATCAGATTCCAGTTGAGAATCACTGCGGCGGCGAGCACCACAAGCGCGGCAATGATCGCAATGAACACTCCGCCCAGGAGCGCGACGGCGAGTATGATCGTTCCGACGATGATGAGAAGCGTGCCGAGGACCGTGATAAACACTCCAAGGATTCCGATGGCCAGCAAAATGTATTCGGTGAGCTTTTGGTGGTGCTGGGTCCAGCTCTCCACCGCGTTGATGAGGGTCGTGAGAGAGCTAAGGAGCTTTTGGAGGACGGGTAGTTGCGTGTTCCCCATATCGGAAAAAAGCTTGTTTGTGGTCTGCATGGCTATCGATAATTGGCCAGTTAATGTTTGGGCGTATGCCTGGGCCTGGCCGTTGACTGCGCCCTGTACCGCTTGGAGAGCGTCCATGCCGCTCAAGCCATCCTTGATCTGGATACCGTAGGCGGCGAGTGCGCGGCCTTGGCCGTTCATAGCGAGAATCACTTGATTCGTGGCAGTCCCGAGGTCGATGTTCTTTGCCCGCGCGAGGTCCATGGCCGCGGCATTAACCTGCATCGCTTCGCTGACGCTCTTGGTCGCGGTAAATGCCTGGGAAAGACTGTGGTTACTGTCAGAGATTGAAAAACCGAGGTTGACGTTCGCGGTAGCCTGAGCTTCCAATTTCGACGTTATGTCATCGATGCTCCCGCCGGAGAGTTTCTGAACATTGAGAAGCTGATCGAGCTGGGCTTGATATTTTGCGACGTTCACCTGGTCGGCTTGAATGGTTGCGGCTGCTTTCGCGTGCGCGGCGGCGCTCTTTTCGACGCTGCCGGTGTGCGTGTCGAGTGTTGCCTGCGCAGAAGCCATCGACGCTTTGTAGCCGTCGATCTTGGCGCGGAGAAACTCTACCTGGGTCGAAAACGCGGCGCTTGATGTGGAAGCGCCTTTCATAGCGTCAGTCACTGCTTGCTTCAAGCTATCTTGCGATTCCTGAACGTTTGCCGCGGAATCTACGATGCCAACGTAGGCGCCCGTGATTGCGGCTCCTATGATAGTGAGTTGTGTTCCGGTCGCGATTGCTTCTTGGCCAACTTGTCTGAGATTCGTCTGTGCTCCTTCCAAGGCAGCCGCCGACTCATCAACGGCCTGAATGATGATTTCGAGGATTGATTGGGATGAGGCCATTTTATCTTTAGGAGTTTAGGTAGTTTTCGAGGCTTCTGTTTACTCTCCTGCCGATGCGAACTCCTCGGTAAATCGCGTATCCGAATACTACGGCGGAGATGAGCACGAATGCGACGATGAATGCTGTCATTGTTTCTGTATTTTGTAGGGCTTTCGACCTTTTCAATAACTATGGGTTACAAGGCCGATTTTGTCCAATTTAGGGTCATCCGGTGACCACTCCCCTCCCCCGGCGGCGTCGCTATTTCTATAGGCAAATCAAGGATAGCAGTGACACCCATGTTTCGGGGGAGTGGGGTCGGAACTACCCCTTATTCTGCCGTTTTATATGGTCCGCCTCAGCGCGGAGATAGCTTCTGATCACGAAAATAAACCAGGCGGGCTGAGCGTCGTATTCGTGCCACGTCCAGCCATATTCTCGGCAGATGATGGCAGCGGCCATCTCATCGGGCAGCGCAGCTTGTCCTAAGGTGAAGTAGTGCTGCCACACTACATCAATCCCTTCTACTCCACCTTCTAAAAATTTCCTTCCGCGAGAAGTCCGGCTTCTTTGAGAATGAATTGCCAATCGGCGATCGGCAGGTCTCCGAGACGTTCCGAGAGATTCTCGGCGGATTCATCGAGCGAGATAACGGCGACCTCGACAAGCTTTTCATTCCGTTCAATGCCCACGATTGCGGAGAGCTTCGCTTTGCCGTCCGTAACTTCGGTGGATGAGAGAATCTGTTTGAGCGTGCCGTTCACTTCTTTCGAGGTGAGATACGTCTTTACGACAACCTTGTGACCGCCCGGCGTTGTAATTTCTTTTTGTTCGCGTTCCATGGTGAGGATTTGTATTTCGACTAATAAGTGGTGACGGTATTGGTGAGCGCGAATTTGACCATTTCGCTGTTCGCGGTTGAATACGTCGCTTTGAATTTAATTGACTGATACACGAGGTCTTTGACTTTGAAAGGCCGTGAGATCTCCGTGAAATAGACCCGGTCGAGAGTGATTTTGAGTTCCGGATTAGTAGCTGCGCCGATCGTTACGTCGGTGTTTTTGATGTCGATCAAAAGCGCTTGGGCGACCTGCGGAGTGGCGAGAGTGACGGTTTTGAAATCCGATTCGTTCTGCCAGATGGCTTCGAGCGATCCCTCTACCTTGAATTCCTTGTTGAGGAAGTCAACGGGGGCCACGTTGCCGAGCACGTCATCGTCTTCGACAGTCTCGTCGATTGAGAGCTTTACGGTTTTCAGCTGAACGATGGCGCCGTTGAAGGTCATCGTTCCGATTGCGCCCGTCGTTGCAACCGAGAGGTCGAATGCCGATGCGCTGACGATTTTCGCAATGGTGGCACCTGCGGGAAGGTTCGTTGCCGTTACTCGCATACCGACGTTGAGCAGATTCGTGTTGATGCTGAGCGCGGTCACATGAATGGTGGTCGCGGCGGTTCCGGTTGCGGTTAGAGTTCCATTCACGCCGGCCGTGGTCGGAGCATATGAAAACGTCATGTACTGAGGCAGGAAACGATTTTCAGAGAGAATCGACGGAGTGAACGTGCTCTGCGACACGCCTTTCTGTGCCTTTACGCTCGCTGTGAGCTCGACGAATTTCTTGAGTTCCGCTGCGAGTTCGAGCTTGTGTACCACTGCCAACGCGTGGCTGTAATCGACCGCTGCGAGCGGGTCGTGCAGGAAGAGCGTGAGTGATTGATGCTGTGCATTTTCGCCGACGGTGAACGTGTGCGTGTAAGAGCTGTCCGTTGGTCCGGTGACTCCGTATCCGCCGAAGAGCGAATAGAGAAGAAGACCGATGCTCTGGTCGACCAGCGGGACTTTGAAAGTTCCCTCTGCCCAGTTCTTGACCCGCGACATGCCGACGCTGTCTTCGATGACGCCAAACGCCTCGTCCTGGGTGGCGTTGTCGAACTTCTCTTCGATCGACATATCCATGAACGGAAGCCAATAAGAAGCGCTGCTGATTGCCGTACCGCGAGTGGATTCTTTAGCGATTCCGAGGGCGCCTAAGCGTCCAATTCCTTTTGACATTATTCTGTGGTTTCAGTTTTTGTTTCTTCGACCTTTTCTTCCTCCTCCTTGAGCGGCTTCCGTTGCTTCTTCCAAAGCTCGGTTGCGGCTTCAAGGGAATCTGCGACTACGGAGCACGGATGATAGATGCCGCTGCCGGCAAAGTGGTACTCATTCAAAATTCTCGAGACCGCTTTGATCTGTTCCGGGTGCTGCATCTTGTCGGCGTTTCCTTCAAACATTTGGTTTATGTGGTATGAGCAGTGACGAGCTGCTTCTTGGTTTGATTATAACATTTCGACTATTGGACGTTGGCCGAGACGAGCGCCTTGACCTTGATCGTGACGTAGAAGACGGCGTAGGTCGTGCCCGATGTCGAGTTAACCGGTCCCGGTGGCTGTATGGTGGCAGGTTCAGCTCCTCCTACGGCCGATCCCTGAAGAGTCACATCGTTGTCGAACACATTGAGGACGGCATCCATTAGCGATTCGAGCGAAGCGGGATCCTTTTGAATCATTTCGGGCTTCGCCACAACCGCGATCCAAAAGGTATAGTCGCGCAAATTGGTGCGCCAATCTTCGTATTGCGAGCTATCTACCGTTGGGGCTATGACTACCGCGCACGGAAATCCGGGGAAGTCGCGATCGAATGGATTTACTTTAGACATATCATCGGCGAATGCCGAATTGAGCGTTGCTGGGACCAGGGTTTGAAGGTCTGCGAGAATCGCGGCCTTTATTTTTTGCGCGTAAGAGCTCATTGAGATTGAGCGGCGATGGTTTGCGTTATCTTGTCAAGTGCGCTCAGGAAGAATGCGGCTATCTCGGGCTGTGCGGCTTGAACAATTCTTTCCATGAACGGATTCGCGTGCATGCCTTTTACGCTCTTTACCGGATGCTCGGCGCCCGGCCAATAAAGCGCTTGGGCGCTTTTCGGAGTGATAGGTTGCCCCTGCGGTCCGTAGATGCCGGTGCCGAATTCAACGTAAGGCGCATAGAAGGCGCGAGGGTAATAGACGGCGCGGAAACTGCCGACTTCAAAAGCCCAGTTCTGGGAAAGGACGCCGGTGCGGTATGGAAGGTTCGCGATACCCTTTGCTTTTGCGAGAAGCGCCTGCGCTCCCACAATCGCGTTCTGGATGATTGGAGCCGCGATAGCGGGCGCCTTGGCGAGCGCTTCCTGAAGCTTCGCGAGGTTGGGGATTGTGATGGTGAATTTCTCGTTCATTAGAAGCTTGAGGTATAGCGCGTGTATTTGGCGATGGTCTGCAAATCAAAGTCATCAAGTGCGTTGCGCCATGCGATGGTCGCGCCGTTGAAAGAGTTGGAGGCCTGTCCGGCAAGCTCGCGGCGCTTGAAGAGACGCGTCACGATGTTGTCGCAAGTTTCAGTAAGATCGGTTGGAAGCCGGTGAGTCGTGGCGTTTCCGGCGTTCTGCCAATCAACCGGATATCCCGCCAGGTAAGTCGCGCGGAGCATGTTCGAGTAGATGTAGGGCATGTGGCCATACACGCGGAGAATCCCTGAGTAGCCCTGCTCTTCCAGTTCGAACTGGTCTTGGATGAATGCCGTCCAGTTGGGATTCGAAGGCGTACCCGCTCGCCATTCGAAGGCGATAAGGCCGCTTATTTCGAGTAGAGCGCCAGTTTGGGTGATGCTGGCTGGAAGGCTCAGTGTGATTTGAGTCGCGCTATTGACGGTTGCGATGGTGGTGTTTTGCGGGACAATCCCCTGAGCGAGCACGGGCATTCCCACGGCCATGCCAGCGGTGCTCGGAATATTTGTGACGGTAGGTGATGAGGCGGTGACGTTTCCGGTCGTTACGGCATAGAAGACTGGCGCGTTCTTCAAAACCAGTTTGTCCTGGCGCGCTCCTCGGACGCTATAGACCTCGCGCGTGTACGTCTTTTGGACAAAATGGCCGTCGTTCGGATATTTCTCGAGGCCGGTCTTGCCGCATGAACGCTCGATGTAGTCGGTCGTGGCGTTGATATAGCGGGAGAGGACGGAATCCCAGACGTTATCGGAGAGCGACAAGGCATCCTTCACGCGCGCGAGGGTTGTCAGAGCATAGGGATAGACTTTTTCTTGGTTTGGCATGTCCTCGCTTCTCGGCTTCTGCCTCACCGCAGAAAGCCGAGTGGCGAAGACTCAAATAGGATTAGGTATTTGAGACGTTCGTATCGGTCGGGCGCTGGCCGGCGTTGCCCATCACAATCTGGCCGAAGCCGACGATTGCGGGAGAGCTGCCGCCCGTGAACGACGCGATGATGACCGCCCGAAGGTATCGCTTCCGGTTAAGGCCGAGCCCTTCGATGCGCGCGAGGTTTTCTGCTGCTGCCGCTTGGCAGTTGAGCGTGAAACCGATCACGACGCCGGTGTTGTCGAGCGCGTCAGACCAGTTCGTGCTGCCGTCAGCCGATTCCTGGACTTTGACTTGGAGCGATGCGGCGCTCGGGCTGCCGGACGCTTGCGCGCCGTAGCCGTAGACTGCCGCATTGTCGTAGCCCATCGTGTCCACTTTGGAGCCGTTTAAGGTTCCTGCGGTAAGACTCTGGGGCGCAGCGCTCGTGCCGCCGACGAGTTTGGTATTGTCATACACATTAAATTTCATGTGTGCGTGAAGTTTGGCCCCTGCCTTCCTTCGACTTTAATCGGAAGGGACGAATCAATTGATTCGACGGGCGATTGATTTCCTCGCTTCCGTCCGGCGCGCTCTTAGGAATTGAGAGGCGCCGGAAGAAAGCATTGCCGACTAGGACGCCGTTGTGGTGGCGATTACGAAGGCTTGAGGGAGCACGACCACGAATGCGTGGCGATGCTTGTAGACGATTCCGCGCTGATCCGAGAGTGCGACTTCCTTGCCGCCGAAGCTGCCGGATTCGAACTGTGCCACACGCATATCGCCTTTGTCACCGAAGGCGCAGGCCTTCATGTTGCCGAAGACGATGTATCCGGTAGAGGGGACGGAAGAAGTGGTGTACTGCGGGAGCCAGCGGTTCGTTATGACCGCGAAACCGAGGATGGAACCTGCCGGGCGGATCGGTCCGCCGAGTTGGTCCATTTCCAGCGTCGCCGGAGAGGCGAGTCCACCGAAGAGCAAATACGGAAGTCCGCTCGTGCTCGCAGTTTGTACGCGGAGCGCCGCCCAGACAGTGCGGTGCATGTAGAAATTAGCACCATCGAGGATTGACTCTTCGAGCAAGCCAATCATGTTCGATGCGTCCGAGATGACGTTGAAGTCGGAGCAATGAGTCTTGCCGCCGGTGCTTCCCGCGTTGCCAATGTAGTAGGTCTGCGTATTCGGAGCATTCATGATGCCGACAAAGGGACCGGGTGCAGTCGTGCTACCGCCGATGAAGCCTTGCTGGTCAATCATGTTCGCGAGCGCTTCACCTGCCATCGTAAGAAGCCAGTCCGCGAGCTGAACGGAAGCATCGGCCAAGAGGTCGTTGCCTACGGTGAACGCGAGTTGCCACTTGCGGGCGATGAGGACAGCCTGACCGAAGGTCAAGCCCTGAACGGTGCCGGGCAAGTCAACGCCTACATAGGAGCCCGTAAGGAACGAGCCCGTGTAGTTGGGAATGCCCAACTCGTCGGTCTTCATGGGCCAGTGCTGACACTGTTTCATGATGGTTCCGACTGAGGCTGCGATACGCATAATGGCATCTGCCACTTCCGCCTCGACGAGATAACCGCCGCGGTTATCCTGTTCCTCGATGAGCGTTTCGTTCGCTTTGACGCGAAGAGCGCCATCCTTATTCTGGTAAACGGCTTTGACCTGCTTGGCGAAGGAAACCTTCTGTTCCGAAGTCAGTCCGGTTACATCGCGGCCAAATACCGCACGCTCAAAATTCATCCGTTCGACTTCTTTGCGTGCGCTCTTGCCTGCGATTTCCTCCATCTTCGCGGTGAGGTCGGTCTCCATAAACTTCTTGAGACCGCCTTCCACTACTTCTGAAACCTGCTCAATCAATTTTTCGTTCATTGAGAGAAAAGAGATGTGGTCTAAATGCGGTCGGAATATTTCTCACGCAGCGTTGTTTTGATGCTGTGCAAGCCTTTCTCGGCCCCATTTTTGACCTCCCGAAGGAGTTTCTGTGCGAACAAGTACGCTTCGAGCTCTAGAGCTGCGGCGGACTTACTCGGTGATTCTCCAACGGGCTTCGACCTTTCTTTCGGGGCCGTGGTGGACTTTTCGTCCGCCTTCGGTTCCTCCCCTCGTTCGCCCTCATCGCCAATTACGGCTTTGAGCGCGTCGGTTATCGATTTAGTGGATTCTCCGTGGTCGGCATGATGGTCTTCGATTGCCTTGACCACTGACTCAAGTTTCTCTTTGGTTTTGGCAGACAGTCTACGTCCGGCTTTCGTCTCGATTTTCTTCTGAAGGATTTCAGTCGCTGCTTTTGCTTCGAGGTTCTTCATCATGGCGACAGCTTCGTCGAGCAGCTTTTCGAAATCGGCAACTGGAGTTGCTTCATCGAGATAGGCTGCGGTGAACGCGTAGAAGATGTCGAATGCCCGATCGAGCTTCTGATACTTCTGCTGCGTCTCCTTGTCTTCCTGGAGCTCCTCGGCGACGGCGCCCTTCTCTTTCGTCTCGCTCGCGGCTTTTTCTTCTGCGCTTTCTTTGGGCATTTCGGCTTCACATAGATCCATGTGCGCCTTTTCGTGGCGGTCGAGTTCATCGGAATGAGCTTTCGTAAAGATGTCGATTGCCTTCTCACACTTGTCCTTGTTCTCTTTCGGGTCGCCATCCGGCCAGTCTTTTTTGAATTCGGAGATAGCTTTCTTGCAGGCCTTCACGTGCTTCACGTGCTCGGTTTCTATCGCGGTCTTGAATTCATCGATGCCTTTCATACCCTTTTTGGACTCGGGATCGATGTCGTAGGCGTGGTCGTCCACCGCCTTCATACATTTCTCGAGATGCTCTTTCTGCTCTGCTTCCATCTTCTCACCGAATTCGGAGATGGCTTTCGTATGTTCAGATTCGCCGTCCTCATTCGGCATGGCTTTTTCGGTGAACTCATCGATGTGTTTTGCGATGGTTGCGCCGTGCCGGCCATGCTCGGCTTTTAAGGCTTTGGTAAGCTCGTTATCCATTTCGGTTTTTGATTTGTTTTGACCTTTGCCTCCCTCTGGCGGTACGCAAACGAGTGCACCCGGATTATCCTCGTCTTCTGCGAGTACGCCGGGAGTGCCGTCTTCGAGCTCGCAGTGGTCGCCGATCTGCTCGGCTTTCTGTATGAAAAATCCTTTCGTAATGAGTTCTGTCGTGGAAACGCCCAGTCGGCTCACCTGCCGCATGGAAAGCGCGTAGCGTCCAGCCGGAACGGGGCAGAAGCTCACTTCGAGGAGCTCGCGGCTTCCGTCTTCGTTCTGGATGTATCCGGGTGATACGGCGCGCAGAATCTTTTCCTGATAGAGGGCACAGGCGAGGTCCGCGGCGGCGTTTATGCCCTGCGGCGCAAAGTGGCCCTTCGCAATCGTCTTGGTTCCCTGAATTTCAATGTCGTCAACGATACCGATGGGAAAAGACGAATAGTCGTGTGCGAAGAGCACGACGGGATTCAGGTTGTAATACTTCAGGTCCCATCCTGATTGTTCTAGCGAATCGCCCTGGCGGTCTTCGTCCGAGGTGCTCATCACAACTTCGAAGGAACGGTCAGCACCCGCCGACTTGGTCTGCGTGACAAAATCGGCGGTCTCGGTGCTGGCCATTTTCGCTTTGAACTCCTTGGCGAGTTCCTCACTAAATTGTTTGAGCGATTGGTTCATTCAATTACTAGAACGCGTATCCGTGGCACTCGGTGTAGACCGTGCCGGTCGCTACCGTGACGTTGGATGCCGCATCGTTTACTTCGCTTACGAGGACGGTAGAGGTCGCGCCTGCTGTCGTCACTGCGCCGTTCAGTTCGAATACGGTCGAAGTGGGCTGCGTGGTTAGGCTGATGAGGCAGGTCCGTCCAACTGGGAAGTTTCCGACTACGGTGACGGTCGTCGTAGCAGTGGAGCTGGTCTGTCCGATCGAGCCGAGCGTGAACTGGTTCATGGTGCCAGTTGCGACGCTGGACAAGGAAATCTGATTGACGAGCGAGCTGCCTCCGATGTCAACTCCGTTCGGGGCGCCCGTGCTGAAGCTACCGATTGGCGAGACGATGTTGTTCACGTTGTCCGCCTGCATCAATTGAGCTGGCGTGATTCCTCCGGCGAAAGAACCTCCGAGCTGCGGAACGGCATGGCCGATGGCGACCGCGCCGATGATTCCCGCTACTAACGCTACTACAATGAGTCCGACGTATTGTTTTGTGGTGATTGTATTCATTGATATTTGAACTTAGTTTTTCTTCTTATAGTAACATTCGACCTTTTGGTGACTGTGCATATCTCAGTTATTGGCTTGTGGCAGGACCGGGCTCACGATGATCTGGAAGGTTGGCCATGTGATAACTTCGGTGCCCACGTAGTTCGCTTGGACCTGGACATTGAATGTTCCGGGGTTGGGGAAGTCAGTCGAGGCGGGAACGTAGTGGCAGGTGCCGGAGATTGCGCTATCGATTACGAACGAGCCTGAGAGCGGGGAGAGCGCTTGATTGGGGTCTTGGGTACTTTGAATGAGCAGCGAAAGCGTGGCGCCGGTCAGATTCTGCGCGTTGCCGTTCCCATCTTCTAAAGTGAAGGGGATTTGATAGCCGAAATCATTTTGAGTAACCGTGATCGGTTGGATTTGCATTGAGTCGTGGTGATGTGGATTGCGCTCCTCTTCTGATGTTGAAAATGATGTATGCGAAAAACCTATCCGGCATTTTCTCTAGCCGTACGTGCGTGATGAAGTAGCCAGCCTGCTGAAGACTGAGAAGCTTCTCGTTTAGAGTATCCTCGAAGCGCGCCTGATCAGTGCCGGATACGATCGCGGTCTGTATCATGGCGTGAGGACGGAGGGATTGAATCGCTCGATTGCCGCCTGTGCGGTGCCGGGTATGAATCCCGAGCTTATTATTGATTGTAACATATTGGCTCCGAGTTGCTGGGGATTCATGAAGGCGAGGATGCTGTGGGGGTGTTGTTGATTTGGACGGCTGGCCGTTCGGATAGTTTTTTGAGATTGTCGCTGATGGCTTCGAGTAACCTCATTGACTCATCCATGTATTTCTGAAAACGAGGATCGCGCATCTGGATGATGGCGAGATATTCTTTGGAGGTTTCGTTGGTGCTCTTGAGTTCGGCCTGGAGCTGGGCAATGGCTTTGGTCTTCTCTACGTCCTTCTGTTCGAGCTCTCGGATCCTGCGCTCGAATACCGCGTTGGATTCCCGAGCGATGCGGAGTGCTCGGTCGGATTCGGTTTCCTGGTCAGCTTTCCCCGTGCTGAAACCGCTAACGAGCTTTCCTATAACGAATGCTGAGACTCCAAGGAACGCAACGATCTCCATCGCGAAAGTGATATTTGCTTGGGTGAGCGGGAACATGGTGGTGGTGGTGGTTGCTTAAGAATTTTGGAGAGTCCGGTTTCTATTGGGCTGTTGCAAAATCGTGCCGATGCCGTAGAAGCTCTTTAGGATGCGCATGCCGGTCTTTCTCATCGCGGCGATGAAGTCGATTCTCTGCGATCCGTAGGGGTTGGTGCCGTATCCGGAAAAGCCGTACAAATTAGTAGGTATTCTTTGACCCTACCAGCTCCTGAAGAGTCGGTATCAGCCTTCGCTCATCATCCTTCTTCCTAGGGTGATGATACTGGCATAAGGTAATGCCATTGTTTATATTGTACCTTTCTTCCGGATAGTCGCGCCAAGGTAGAATGTGGTGAACCACCTTGTAACCGCTACAATTGTCGTTCATGAGGCGGCAGACGCCTTGATCGCGCTTTCGAACTGCACTTGACCAAGCAAGATAAGCCGGGTCGTTTCTTTCATTGGTTCTCTTTCTCCCCTCAAGTCCTTTGTATGCGCCATATTGATTGACGGGCTTACCATTCCTGTTTCGTTCTTGTTGAGCTCGGCTTATTTTTTCTCGCGCAAGCGCCGATTGCGGAATGCCAAGTCGATATTGATTCCCCGTATGAAAGGCACCAATTCGTCTTCGCGTTTCCTCGGAAAATAAATTAGGCCGCTTTTTGCCACGCCAAGGCGCGAGCCCTGTCTTCTTTCCTTTGTTCCAAGGAATGTTTCCCTTGGGAATCCGATAGCTCGGATGATGATTGGTCATGTCAGTCGATTCTAGTATTACATTCGACGCAAAAGTGGCTTCTCGTTGACCAGCTCCAAATCTCCGCTCCACAGCATTCCGAGCGCAGTCCGAGGAAGATAAGAATAGCGGTAATCATGTTATCGGTTTGGTCTTATGATGCCGTGGCCGATTCGACGGGTGGGAGGGGTGGCAGCGCCGCTAACAGCATTACTGATTGCAAGAAAGTTCGATGGATTGATTCCATTATTGTATCCCGTCTTTATCCAATCCTGTGAACGAACGATATTGGATACCCGAATTTCATCAAGATTGCCGTTCCATTTACTGCCTGCGCTTGTGTTTGCTCCGATAAACAGAGTAGTAGAAGTACCGTCAGTGGAAGCGCGGGTTGTCACTTGGACGGGATTGCCATTTATGTACATGATATAGCCGCTTGCCGCCGATCCGTTTCTGGTATTGGCGAATTGATACCACTGTCCCGTCGTAAAGGCACTCCCATTACAGACGAAAGCGGATCCGAAGAAACAGTCTGCTCCTATGGAGCTTCCGTTGTTCTGCCCCGTCAATGCCTCGGCGCCGCCTTCAAGCATCGCCATATAGTCCTGTGCATTGTTTACGGTACTATTCAGCCAACCTTCTATGGTGTTCACAACACCAATCCCAATATTGAGGGTGGCCGTCAAATACGAACTACCATTGAATGCCGCGCCTCCATCAATCTGCCCGGCGACGGACGTACTCGTAGCATTGTTAGCTAAATTATTATTATTTGCCGTTGAGTCTTTGAGGCCGTAACCGTTGCTCGATGGGAAGTGATAAACGCCAATGTAATTACTGTCCCATACTTTGGTCGTACTCGCTTGGAATGTAGTGATGGACGAATTGGCGTAACACTCATAAAAGGTGAGCCCCGTTGATGAGGAAAGTGCGCCGTTGTTTACCCATGCTTCAATTTCGCCGGTTGAAGAAACATATTTTTCTATTTCCCATGACGAAGTGGCATTGCAAGTCGTGGACGTTGAAAATATCAAATCATCGGGAACCGTTATCCCAGAGACGGTAGAAGTGGAGAGGTTTTGTATCGTTCCGCCATTTGCCACGGATTTCATGTCGGACAGAGTGCTAGAAACTTCAATGGGAAATGACGACAGCGAAGTCCCCGAAGGAGCAACAAGAGTGCTAGATACCGTAATCGTGCGCTGATAGGTATATCCGTTGAAAGAAGCGTGAGCTCTCGGTGCAGAGACAACGATGAGTGCCAGTATGGGGATTGTGAGAAAGATATATTTTCTCATTAAGGAAGAACTTTGCAGATTCCGGTCAAACCGAATTGCGTGGACGAGACGCTTGGCCCGGAAGCCGTGAAGTAGAGCGAATAGCCCGAGTTGATGGTCGATGAGCCGGTCGGAGCGACGAAGGTTGAAGTCACGTTGTTCGACGTGGTGGTCGCCGTGAACGCATGGCTGTCCTGGGCGGTCGTCGAGGCCGAACTCATGTTCCATTCGAGGTTGTACTGCATCGTGCTGCTGCCGACGTTCATCTGATACACGCCGACGAGCGTGGAGGTGTTGTAGATGGTGGTCACATAATCCTGCGTGTCGGCGGTCGTCGAAGCGTTGAAGATCACCCAGTCGAAGCACTTGTAATACGGAGAGAGCGCGTTGAGATTGGTGCCGTCGTGGAATGTGAGAAGTGACGACGAGGTATTTTCTGTTGCGAGTTCGCCAGTAGTCGATGGCGTCGTGTTGTTTGGAATCGTAAGTGCATTCGTGACGTTCAGGCGATTTGACACGTCGATGTTCGTGGATGAGACGTTTGTGGTGTTCGTTGACGTGACATATTTGTTGCCCGAGGCATCAAGGACCGGGCCGATGAATGTGGAGGTGTTCTGGACAGAGAATGTGCCGTTCACCGTAAGCGTCGAGGTAGGCGTGCCGAGTGCTGTCCCCACCGCGACGTTTCCGCCATTTGCTTGGAAGATAAGGGGTCTGATAACTCCTGTACCAGCTTGCTCCGTGCTAATGTTCGCAAAATCATTTTTCGCTTTTCCGAGATGCAGACATTCGTAGTTCGTGCTGCTTGCAACGATGTCGGTATCGCATATGTCTTCCCAAGCCGCGCCGTAAATATTGGAACCGAATCCGTTTGAGGTAGTTGCTCCGTGTGGGAACAGATCGAATGCTATCGCGGTATTCGTGGCCGTAGGAGTGAGATAGGGCACAGGAATACCCACGGCAAGACGGCCGCCAAGCGCGAAGGTGTCGCTGACCACATCGGGTGCAAGGGTGAGCGTGCCGCTCGAAAGGGTGAGATTCTTCGTGGAAGTAGACCAGTTAAGCGCGGCATCGGCTCCGACTGTGGAGGATGTGATAAACAGCGGTAAATTGCCGGAGCCATAGCTGTAGTACGATGCCGACGATGTGGTGATGCCACCACCGCCAGAACTGGTTGACGTGACATATTTGTTCCCCAATGCGTCGAAGATGTTTTGCGATTGGAGATAACCAGACAATGATTCGTTCGTTCCCGACGCATTGGTGTAGGTGAGCGCGTTGAACGTTGGGTTTGAATTGACCCAGACAGTTGAGGAATTGCCTGAGTTATTGGCAAAGATATTCGTTCCTGAAGCGTTGATGGTGGAAACGTATACGGTCGGAATCGTGGTTGAGGGAGCGGTTGAGGTGACGTACAGATTGCCCCCGATGTCGGTAAGCGTGCCTCGGATATTAGTATTGCCCTGAACAGTCAAAGAACTCGAAGCATTGATTGCCCCCAAGAACGTCCAGTTGCCCGAATGATCGAAAGTAGCGACAGTAGTATTTCCGCTCGAAATGATATTCGTATTGTTCTGCTGCGGGTAAATGTTGATGGTGTAACTGTTATCCACGTCTATTGAGCAGCCCACGCCAGTCGCGTTTGAATAGGTATTGCCTCCAGCTCCGGCAACGATATTTGTGAGACCTGTGCCTCCCGATGCCTGGACGTCGCAAATCTGCTCGCTCTCCGATCCGTTGTTGAGTGAGTGATCGACGAGGTTTGTGACCGGTGCGCCCCCGTAATTGTTGATAAACACCGCACCGAGGTAGAGATTAGTGCCGTCTTTGATGATGGTGTTGAACGTCGTGGCACCAGAGCCAGAGTCTTGTGCGATCGAGAGTTGCTGGAACGCGAGCATCGTGTACTGCGATGAGACGGCATAGATCGGGATGTATTGCCCGTATTGAGAATAGTCCGAGTTCTCGACGTGGATCTGGTTACATCCCACCAACCCGTCTGAGAAGCCGACGTGGAGCTGTGCGTCGTCGAGAGATACGCTATTACAGAACCAGTCGGCCGTTGCGCCGTCAGCGATCCAGAGTGCATTGTTTGGATAATCATTGCCAGGATCGGTATACGTTCCCGCGAGAATAGGACGCTCGCCGCTATTGTTCGCGGTGTCGTATTGACCGAGAGATCCCCACTCCACAGTAATCGTTGTCCCAGTATTCGTCGCTGTAGCCGCATTACTCATGACGATCGATGAACTGGTCTCGCTCACCACCGTCGTTTCTTGTGGGATGCCGGTACCGTAAAGATACGCCCCGATCGGAATGTTGCTTGCTGAGGTTACGTTTGAGACGGTCGTTGATCCATTCGTTGTGTTACCGGTCGGCGTAAGAGTCGCTCCGTTTCCTCCAGAGCTTGTCCCGGTGAATTCATCCATGTAGGCATTCTGCCCCATGACATAGTTGATACCGAAGCCGTTGACATTGCCCTGCCAGTCAATGCCGACTGCGCCCTGATTGCCGCCGAAGTAGATACCGGTGTCGGTGGCGTTATTTGATAGTCCCGCGTACAGGAATGACGTACCGTTTAGCAAATTACATCCAGCGCCTTCTGCGAGTGCTGGATGGCCCGATGGATTGCCGAAGTTAAACACGATTGCCCCATTTTTATTTGTCTGCTGCGAGGCGCCGCCGTATTCAAGATTAACTCCAGCAGTACATTCGAGCTGGATAGGGAACGCATTGGTTCCGAGATTGATCGGTGCGGGATATGTTGAGGGCACAACGTTATGCGTTATATAAATGGTCGCAGCACTCGCACCATTCGCTTGTTCCTGGGCCGCGATCGCCTGGATGCAGCCGTTGATAGTCGTCGCGGTCGAAGAGCCGGCGCAGCCGACGGTGGCAAAGTTTGACGGCACATAATCTGGCTGAGTTGAGATAAGAGTATTCGTAGCGTTGAACATCGCGGCCTCATCAGCAGTTCCCGTGGCATTGTTACTGCTTGTTGATGGTGCGCTGCACGCTACCGTTCCCGATGCAGAAAATCCGGTAACGAAGAGACCGCCGCCGCATGAGCTTCCGATATAGCTCGAGAGCAGACCGCTCGCGTTGTAGAGACCGAGCGAGCTCGTAGCGAGATTGATGCTCCATGCCCCAGCCGAATATTGCAGCGTGCCCGTCGTGTTTGCAGGCAGCGCCACATTATTGAGACCCGTCACTTTGACCGTGTCGGTGATGGCCGTTGATCCCGAGGCGGTCCCGGTCGCATCACCATTCAACGTGAATGTGATGTTTTGGTTCCCGCTGATACAGGAGACCGTAAGACCTATGGTGCCCGTGGAATTTGAAGCAGTCACGCATCCTTGGCCGGTGAAGCTCGTGACGCCGATATTTGTGGTGGTCGTATTACCGTTCGCGCTTGAGACGCTGATGCCGGTCCCGCCCGTTAAGGTCTGCGCGGTATTCGTATTGCCATTGACCGATGTAATTGCTGGTACCGGGATCCAGTAGACGCCGCACGGAGCAGTCGAGGATTGTTCGAGCAAATATCCGGTAGTCGAAGTCGGCACATAGCAGAAGCTCGTACCATTATTTGATGCAATCTGCCCGGCTCCGGGAATTGTCGATGTGCTTGTCCCGCCCAACGCGTAGGGATAAGGAGCGGCAGAAGCGGAAAGCACGAAACTGATTCCTGCAAGGAGTATCCCGATAGCTACTAACCCCGCGAGAGTTCGTTTCATGTATTTTTGTTTTGATTATAACATTCGACCCTCATTGGTATTGTGCATAATGCCCCAGCCCGGCGAGGGAGCCGTCCGGTGCGGTGATGTAAGTGACTGTCGTTCCCGAAAGGGTGAAGTGGATTCCGAGAAGCTGCGGCTGCTGCGCGAGATAGATGACGACTGAGTTCGGATCGGCGGGAGTGGTGGGAAGCGTGAAGGTTCGGTTGATGCCATTGATGGTTCCGGAAACTGCCTGCGGAGCATTCCAAGGCTTGTGAAGATTGGCTCCGATGTCAGTGATCATCTTCGCGGTGATGCCGAGCACCATGATGTACGTCTTGCCTGCGGTGTTCTTGGTCGATGCTCCGTTCGGACCCTCGGCGGCGCGGGTAATGGCAAGCGTGTCGGTGATGCGGTCGGTTACACGCACAATCTCGGCGTTGGGGTCGCTGGATGGGTCGGTGTAGTCGGTGATGTTGAACCAAACCAAATTGTATGGTGCGGTGGGTAACTTCGCTCCCTGGCCTGCGACAAGCACAACCGATGTGGCGGCAGCGTCATAGCCTTGGCTGACCTGAACTTTGATGAAATTTTGTACGGAATCGAGCATGGTTATTTGAATTGTTTACATTTGCATTCTTCTTTAACGCACTCCTGTTCGTTCGGGTGGTCGATGCGATGATGAGCGCACGTTCGACAGTTATAATTTCTTGCTCGTCTTGATGTGTGCATGGTTAGTCGAGTGACACGTCTTCGGGTAACGCTTGACAGTTGCAGTTCGGATGAAGCGGAGGCGAACCGATGTCGCTGTAGTCGACACTCATCGTCTGGTCGCCAACCGTCATCGTGTCGCCAAGGTTGGCGAAATTGTCGTCAATCGAAATTATCTTGCCGTTCAGGTCCTCACAGAAAGGGCAGACGTTTGCGCCGTTCGTATACCACTTGAGTGTCTTCACGACGCCGGATTGCTGCCAAGCTTCCTTCTGTGCCGCGTTCGCGGTGCGAAATGCTTCAGTCTTCGCGACTCGTTCAGCTCTCCATGTGTCGCTCCAGTCGTAGATTTCTTTGACGCTCTGGGTCATCTGGTCGAGGCTCTTCCCGGCGGCGAGGCCTTCGTTGATTTTCGCTTCGAGCGTATTGAGTGTAGTCGTGTTGTAGCTCTCGGAGAGAAGGCCGATAGATTTCGAAAGTGCTGTGCGCGCAGTCGGGTCAAGGAGCGGATTGATGGGTTCGCCGACGAGAGACGATGCCCATTTGCCTTCTGATTCGTAGAGGTCTGAAAGAATCGGGTCGAATGCGTCTACCGTGAGTGTTATCCAGTTGTTGAGATCGAAGAGCTTGGTTGGGTCAATCGCTTTCTCGTGAGAGAAGCGGTTTTCTTTGATGGCATGTGAAAGATTCTCGATGACTTCATCGCGCTGTGAAGCATTGAGCTTGCGGACGGCTTCGGTGATTTTGGTCTCAGCCTGCCCTACGCGGTCGTTGAAGTCTTTGGCGATGGCTTCGTATTCTTCGAGGGTGCGTTCGAATTTCTTAGTGGGATGCTCAAGGGCGTACTTCACAGCATCGGCGATTTTCTCGGCAACATCTTTCGCGATCGCCTGGCGGTTCTTTACGCGCCCCGCGAGCTTTGTCCTGGGTGGACGGAACGCCACGCGCTCGCCGTTGGCTGCTTTTTCGATTTTGAGCTTCTGAGCTTCTTCGATTGTCTTCTTGCTCGCTTTGCCGGCCTGAGCGTCGGGTGTGATGTCTCCGGCGTCGGACGGTGTTGCTGCGGGGTCGCTCGCAGGCTGCATGGTCGTGGGGCGCATGAGCACGTCGCCGCCATCGATAGGTCCGAGCCCCATATATTCCTCGCGAGCTTCGTTCGCGGTGAGCACAGGCTGTGCGCCGACCGAAGTTTTCATCTCGATCGTGCGGAAGGCTTTGTCTTCGGGAACGGGGTCTATGAACGTGATGTAGAGGTCGTCACCGTAGCGAGGAACGAGCTTTTCATTGAGGAAGGAGCAAATGAGCTGCATGCGCGGCCGGATGACGCGCTTCGAAAATACATAGTCCGCCGTCTCGGCGGTTGCGCGGTTGGTATCAGACTCCGCCGTGCCCAGTATCGTTTTCGAGACTCCAAACGCAGCGAGGATTCGGTCTCGGGCCGTTTCTGCGAGATTCTTGAAGTCCATGTCCTTGGGGCTTGTGCCCGCGGTTGCCCACTTGACGCCCTTAGGAAGAACGGCGATGCGCTGCATGTTCTCCATGCCTTCGTGCATATTGGCGAAACCGATTCGGATGGATTCGATCTGGCTATCTGCGACAGCCTCGGTTTCGAGGAATCCGGCAGGCCTTGCGCCGCTGACGAAGAATTTGCGGCTGAACTCCATCGCATAGTTGTCCACGTCAATCCACGGAGCGATGCTCTGAACGACGCCGACGCCTTCAAACGGGTCGGTGGGATCCGGTTCGCGGAAGTGGAGAATTTCGTAGGGTTTGAAATAGATCGGCTTCGTAGCGCCTTCCAATTTCAGCTTGTAGCCCTTGAGGGTGTACGGGAACGTTTGCTTATCGAGGAGGACAGTTACGCGAGACGGGTCTAGCTGATAGATCGCTTTTGGCTTATCGGTTTCGCTCTGCACTCCGAAGAGTAGCCAGTAGGAATTTCCGGTGAGGTCGAGATGGGCCGATGTGAGAAACTTGAGTTCCGGCCCCGTCATCGTTTCGTTCACGCTGTCAAGCAAGTCGAGGAGCGCATGCTCTTCCTGCTCCTTGTGGTTCTTGCCGTTCACTTTGAAGAGCCGGAAGTCGATGTTCATGACTTCGCGCGCGACGGCTTTAGCGGCGGCATACGGAAAGCCGCGGTAGTTCGCCAGCGCTTTGGCTGGGTCAACGCTCTTTCCGGCGCTCGGGCGCGGAATCGCCATTGGGTTGTAGTCGTCGCCGAAGTCGGTGAATCGTCCGAGAGCCTTCGCCCCTTTGGCGCGGTGGCCCAAGCGATCGAAGGTCATGTCGGTGTTGTAGGTTGCAAGACGGGGTTCAATCGTGCGGGCTTTGCCGCCAATCAAAACCGGACGCCAGCTCCACGCTTTGCTGAACGCTCGTCCGAGTGGTGATTGCGGTTGGTCGGGCATTTTATGCGGTCATGATTTTTCCCTCCTTGATGCTGAATGCGTGATAGGTCTCCACCTGGATGGTCTTCGTTTTCTTGCCGAAGACTTTCCAGACAAGGCGTAATGCGGCCTTCTTTGGTGGGTCAGCGGGGACTTCTTTCTCTTCGAGGTGGACGGAATACGGACACGCGATGACGTTCTCAACGGTGAGCGGCGATTTCTGGATGACGCGGTGTTCGTAGTCGGTGATGATGGTCATCTCGCAGAACGGGCAACAGATCACGACGCGTCCGCCGTCTTCCCCAAGCTTCGTGATGTAGTAGTCTCCTGCTTCGAGCCTGAACGTTGCGGTCGCGTCCTTGCGCACCATCTTGCCGTTTACGACGAGCAAATCAGGGTCGGTTACTTTCGATTTTTCGACTTCACGCGCTTCGCTCGTTTTGAGCTGCATGGATTTCTTTGATTGTAACATATCGACTATGCGGCTAGGTCTAACCAGTGGACCTTTGGCAATTCGAGGCCGCCGTCCACTAAGCCTTGAATGAGATAGACCAAAGCGTCGCAGAGGTCGTCGTGCGATTCGACGCCGAGGTTGAAGACTTGACCGAGCAGCTCTTCGCATCCGGTGCGCGGAAAGAGCACTGAACCGTTCTTTATGTAAATGGCCACGACTTGGAGCCGTGAGCGCTTGTCCGCGGTCGGGCGCATCGGGACGACTGGCAAGAGATTGCGCTCCATTTCCTGAATCGCGGCTTTCTGAAAGCCAACGTCTTCGACATAGAAGATATGCGCTCCGCCTGGGTCGTTAGCCCGGAACGTTTTCGCATGCGCGATGAAATCGTTGAATGAGATGTGCCGGTTGAAGGGATTCGGTTTGATATAGACCTTCGGCGCTTCGTCGACGTAATACGTATCGCCGTCCACGATTGCGGTATTGTCCGCATTCGCTTTGAGCGAGATGGCGAGGTCGATGCCGTGGCCTTTGATGCCGGTCGCACCCTCCTTGGGCAGTGAGTCGTAATAGTGGATATCCTCCGGCTTGATGATCTGGTCTTCGTCCGGAACGATCTTGAGGCACATCTCGCGCATCCATGAGACCGTGCCCATTTCGATCTTCTTCTTGTCGAGCGATTCCTGGGTCGGATACTTCGCGGGCCACGTGCAGCGCTCGATTTCCGTCCCGTTGCCGTCTTTGATGAGCGGGAGTTCGAGGACTTTTTTCATCCTCGATTTCATCCGGACCATGATGGCGTCGTTGTGGAGATAGTTGCCGATGAGGATGAACTTGCGGGTGTGCTCGTCCATGGCCGGCAGGAGCTCGCCGGTGATGTAGCGTTCGGTCTTGTCGCGGTTCTCTTTGGTGCGTACCCATTCCTGATCCTCGGGGTCGTCAAGGATTGCTGCGCGCGGCCGAAATTGGCGATGTCTCAATCCCCGAACTTTCTGCGCGGTCGTCCGGGCGAGGATGCGAGCTCCATTCGAGATTAAGATGTTCTGCTTTTGCCACTCGTCCTCGGACTCGAGCTTGGGCGCGCTCTCGAATGGTTCGGTCAGGTCAAGCGTTCCGTAGTCGTTGCGGAGGAGCTGATTCGATTCGAGCTCGTATTTGATGTTCGCGAGGTTGGCGGTTGATTGAGAAAGCGTGTTCGCAACGCAGATGATGAAAGGAAACTGGTCGCTGTGCTCAAGCGCGAGCCATATCGGTGTGATGAGCGAGCCCCAGACGGTTTTCGAGGATCCGCGGAAGCCGATGACTTCCAGGAGGTCGATCGAGAAGTCTTCGAGCGCGCTGATCAGTTCTTTGTGGAATTCTCCTGGCGGGAGATACAGGTAGTGTGAAAAATAAAGAATTCCGAAGCCGAGAAGCGATTTGGCTATTTCTCGGCGTGAAGCATTGTCTTGAACAACCGATTCTATCCGCTCGTCGGCGTTATTGGGCTGCCTCGGTTGGACTTGCATTGAGAGTCAACGAGATTCCCCAGGCTTTGAGTGCTCCGGTGATTCGCCCTTTGGTATCCGTGTCGAGGAGAAGGCTTTGGAGCATTTCCGGGCTGTCGAGCTGATGCTTGTAAATTCCACCGAGACCTTCCGCGCGAAGGAGCGCCAAATCGAGATTCATGATCATCTGCATCGCGCCCATTTGCTCGGAGATGGTAGGCATTTGGATTCCCTGTCTAAGATAGTCGATTTCCCAGAACGCGATTTTCATGAGCCGCTCAATTATTAAAATGAATCGCTCTCGGGTTTCGGTGAGGCGCGCGCGGAGGTCGGCGTTGTTTGCGTCGTATTCGATTTCAGCAGTGATTTTGCGAACCAGCTTGAGGATATAGTCGATGTCCGCGTGAAGCTGCTCCTTTTCGAGGTTCCGCTGAAGCTGTCGCGTTGAAATGAGCGGGTCTTTTGCCATCTCCCTCCGGATAGCGCGGCGTAGGGTATTCTCCTTGATCAGGCTGACTTTGGGCACGGTGATGTAGGGTTTACGCCTTCGGGTGTCCGGCCTTTCCGAGCTCCTGCACGAATTCGACGATTCGCTTGATAGTCTCGATGTCAGTTTCCATTTCGAGCTTTAATAGATGCCGGTCGGCGGTATCGATGCCGGTGATGGTCTTGCCTGTTTCGAGCTTTTTGTATAACTGCTCCATAGACATCCCCTTGACGGGAGCAGCTTTTATTTTGAGGTTTGTAATCATTTCAAACAGTTAACTAGTTGGTAGGCTTGATTCCAATGATGCGGGAGCGTTTGCGATGGACTTTTTAGGCTTTTTGCTTCTTGCCTGTCTTGTGTTGGGTATAGGCTCGTCTCTACTGGAATCGCGTCGCAATGTACTCCCCGATAGTATCGTGTGGATGTTAGATGTGGAGTGGTTCCTCTACGGACAAATCCTCGGTTGGTCCTTCGGTCTAATTGGTCTATTTTTCCTGATAGTGGCGGAAGACCTTTTTCCTGCATTGATCTCTGCCGTAGGCGTCACAAATACCGAATTTATTGTGGCTGCGGCTGTAATTGCACTAGGAATTTTGGCTTTTGAATTCAAGCGTAGGAATCAAATGATGTATGGACTCTTCGAAATCGCCTTTGGTGTGGCCTCGGCGTTTGCAGTGATCGCAAAGATGAAGCCGGAGGTGACATCAGTATCGGATTGGACGGCATTGGCCGGATGCGTTTACATCGTTGCGAGAGGAATCAGCAATGCTTCGGATGCAAGGCTGACTGCTAATTCGCGGTCGCCGTCCCTACAAGGCGCATCAAAGCCTTTAGCTTCGCGATAACTTCGGTTTTCGGCGTCTCCGGCGCGAGGAATTCCATGTGGCGCGGATTGTCGCAGAAGAGAAGGCGTGATTCGGAATCGACGCCGACCTTGCCGTTTGCAAATGTTGCGACGCTCCCCTGAACGTAGACTTCGTAGTCTTCCATGATGAGCTGTTCGACTGCGCGGGCAATGGCGTTGCGCTTGTGTGGTTTTGGCATTGGATATATCTGCTAACTGAGAGAGTCTGCAGCCTTGGGAGGGGTTTCGCGAGATGAGCGTGGAAAGCTTTGCGGCAAATTGCTGGAATGTGGCGGTGTCAGCGCTTCTAACGCCGAGCAAGAATTCAGAGATTGAGCTGCGAACCGAAGATGACTTCGTGGTGCGACCCGGACCTGCTCGGTTCGAAAGTCCGGTCGGTCGAGAAACCGTCGAGCCAGCTTCAACCGGGCTTCCGCCCGACTTGATGCATATGATGCGCTTCCCAGCGGATGAGGAGGCGCAACCAAGACCGAAGCCTAAACGTAAGGTCTCGGTTCCCAGTCATTTTAAGCTGGTCTTTCTCGTGGTCGTCGGAATTACTGTGGCTGCAGGACTCGCTCAGATTCTGATGGCTGCGTATTGGACTATGCCCACACCGAACGAACAATCGGTATTCGAAGGGATGGGCTTCGCGTGGAAGAGTGGGATTGGCGCGGTATTCGGTCTTCTCGGTGGCAAGGTACTTAACTAAGTCGCGGGATCGCATCCAGACCCTTGGGACCAGGGACCAGTAGAGAGGCGACGCTCCTCTCAAATAACCGCGTATAAGGCGGAAACCCCTACTGGCATATTGATGGCGCGAAACAACAGAGCATTTGGGCTCGTCCCGATATTCACAATGCCGCGTGTGCCGGCGCCAGCGTCATTTAACGCGCCGCCATGGTTCCCATGGTTTGCATCGATCCCGCGATTTTCAAACTATTAGTCTGCTCCGTCGTCGTGCGACTTGTCGGAATCATCGGCGGGTTTCTTGGCTTCTTCCTCGCCTTCTGTTTCCGTGGCTGTACCTTCGCTTCCGCCTTCGGCCGCCTTGGCAACGCATACGAGACCGCCGTCCTGTTCGACGAGGGTGCCGTCTACGTTGTCCACTGTTTTGCAGGGATCACCTGCTTTCATTTCGTCTGCCATGAATGTGATTTTTTATTTTTAGCGCGTCGACTCTCGCGCCGTTTCTTTCATTGTAACCGATAGTGGCTAATTCGGAAGTTCGTGGATGACGAGGTCGATATCCATGCCATCGTCTCCGGGCATCCACATGTTGCTCTCGACTTGAATTTCTACAACTTTCGATTTCGGGATATGCGTGACGCCTAGAATTCTCGCATCGATCGGTAGTCCCTTTTCAACTTTGAAGCGGTGGGCGAATCCCTCGGCGAGGAATCCGTGAATGAATTGTTCGTGCAGGGTGATTTTGCGGATCATGGTTAGACTTGTCGGACTTCTTCTGCGACTGAATGGCTCCGGGTGGCTTCTCGCTGGAAGTGCTGGACGGTCTGTTCGTGCTGAGTGACCTCCTTTTCAAGAACGGTGACGCGTTCGCGGTGATTCTTCACCATCTGCTCGGCGTCTTTCCGTTCTTTGTCGGACTCGTACTGCTCCTGACCGGTCATCTCGGAACGCTTGACGTATTTGGTCAACGAGCTGCAATCGGGGCATACCGAAGGGACTGCGGGTGCTTCTCCTTGAAACTCATGCCCATTCTCGCACCGCCAGAATCCTCGCTCCTCCTTCTCCGCGTATTCCTTGACGCTCTTCTCGATTGCGTCGGCCTCGGCATTGAGCTTCTCGGCGTCCTTCCTTTTCTGCTCCGCATGGAGCGCGGAGAGCTTCGCGTTCAATTCCTCCTCTCCCGCCTTCTTTTCTAATTTCCAGATGTATGAGCGGCGTGCCCACCATCGGGCGAGGCTTTTGATCATTTATTTGGGTTCTAAAATTTCTATTGATACTTCGACCTTTGGTTGCGGATTGCCGCATGTGTGCGACGTGGTCACATCAATGTGTTTGTCGTTATTGAAGAGTGCGTCGAGGATGCCTTTGACGATATTGTCTGGGTCGGCGTGCGTCTCGGGGCCAAACCTTGTGAAGATACTCACTCTGCCGTGCACTTCGCCGAGAATCGGATGCATTCCGACGTCCTCGGTATGATAGGAAAACGGGAGGCCGCGACTTGCCTTCCGATATTCAGCGCGCACGTAATCCTTCCAGGCAAGATATCGTTTGTGCGCGGGGTTCCATTTGGAGCCCTGGGTGGCGCGGTGATAGGGCACGGGGTTCCCCTTCGGATTCTCCTGATTCCCGAGAACGGAAAACTTGATGGTCATTGCGTAAGGGTGTTGATTGCCTCGGCCAGTGCGATGCGCTGTTCATCGGAGAGATGGACCCGGAGAACATGCTCCTCGTCCATGAGGATGTCGGCGAGCTTCCGGCGCGAGATGATGAATCCGCAGTCAGGCGTATTGCAGCGATAGAGGATTCCCTGGTCCCGCCACTCCTCGAGACGAGCGGAACACTTCGGGCATTTCAGATAAATCAGGTCTTGCCAGCGCATGAAGAAGAGGCGTTTATTTCTGGGGTTAATTTAATTGTAAAACGGTTCTAGGATTGCGCAACTGGGAGTTGTGCATAATCCGGAGGGAAAACAGCATGGACAAGGACGCCATTAAAGGCAGTCTCGGACAGATCGATCAGCAGTTGGAAAATGCTCGCGATGCGCTCCAACAGCTTGAAGGGCACGTGTTGAATCAAGGGTCTGAGGAAGATCGCGAAGAAGCTGAAGAAATGCTCGACTACTATCTTACGCGCGCCTATGAGCTGGCCACTTTTGCGTTAGAGGCCGGAGGACTCGACGGCGAACGAAATCGATTGCTCAAAAGCTGGAGCGAATTCCGTGATGCGCCTAACGGCCTCACGGCGGCGGAAATGACTAGATGGGACTCGCTATTCAGCAAGCCTCTGAATCATCTCGAAAGCATCGTTCAAGGAATGAGAGGCGCGGTTGGCAAGGGAGTTGCGACCGCAGAAGGCTTCGAATTGAGCAAGCTCGAATCGATTCTGAAAAACACCGCTTATCTGGTTCGTAAGCGACAGATTGTTCCGCAATCGGAAAAAGATATTCAGGACGTAATGCATGATTATCTCGAAGCATTCTTTGCGGATTACACGAGGAAACTCGCGATCGCAAAGCCAATAAAGACCTTCATTCCCGATGGCGGTGTGCCTGCACTGAAGGCCGCGATTGAATTCAAATTTGCTACTAGCAAAGAACAAGTGAAGCAGGAAGTGGGCGGCATCTATGAAGACATGGTCGGCTATTCGGGGTCCAATGATTGGACGAAGTTTTATACGGTCCTTTATCAGAGCGACGAATTTGTCAGCGAAACTGCATTCCGCGAAGCTATCATACGAGGAGGTCGTGGCGTTTGGATTCCGATCATTCGAACTGCACCCGGAAAGCGAAAGGCGAGGAAAAAGAAATCTTCAAAGAAGAGTCCCTAACTGCCTTTCGAACTCCCCATGGATATCCTCCCAATCCTGAATCACCTGCACGATGACGCTCTGAGCGGTCGAGGTCTTCATCTCGGGTGGAATCATCG
>VFSW01000989.1_pt1 | contig 42296 bp, 40 predicted proteins | sample 5358111 | NCBI WGS metagenome assembly VFSW01 (sample SAMN11554181, study PRJNA540505) | mine drainage metagenome | isolation source: sediment from site ElyBrook_90M | place: USA: Ely Copper Mine, Vershire, VT | collected 2017
TGCTTCTTTCATCAATCATCTGGAGCGGATTCAGAAAAATTGGGGATGACTCATAATGTCTGCATGACACCCACATGCATGCATGTGGGTGTCATGTTGCTCACCTGTTACGTTGGCCATCACGTTGGCCGCTGGTTGCCCATCGCGTTTGATGGCATACTATGCTGTTTCATGAAGAGCGTAACGTTCTTCAATCAGAGAGAAGAGGAAGATGCTATGGCAGAATCAGCCCTGGCCGCAATACAGCGACGACAAATCGAGATCGGGGTCGGTGAATTACTCTTGACCGATGACTTTTATATGCGACTGGAGATTGCCGAACGCTTGCGTCATTTGATCGCTCACGCCGATCCCACGCTCGACGCCAAACAACTTAGCGAGGTGGCCCAGGATGGCTTACAAGAATTGGGCTTGATACCAAACACTCAACTATAGTTACCTATAGGTGCGCCGGAGATAGGACCCCCCCCCAATATTCCTATATCCTTGCATACACTCGTACCGACCTCTTGCCACAATGTATACTATCATTACACAACCTGCTCGGCTTGTTGTGTGGATGATGCCTGGTGTAGAGGAGACAAGACTTACATGCAAGTACAACAAGACTCATCGCAGGACTCAAATGCAGATGCCGCGCAGACTATTCAGGCATTGCAGCAGAAAATCGATGAACTTACTACTACTAATCTCGCCCTGCAAGAGCAGCTGGCCCGCAAAGAACAATTTACTGCGATGATCGCGCACGAACTACGTAATCCTCTTACATCCATCATCAGTTATGCTCAGATACTCATACGCACCAACGGCAAAACGGGTGAGAATGGAAAAACGCACGATAATGGGCGGCAGCGCGCTAACTCTCTTCAGCGCGCCAGTAACGTGATTTTCAGTCAGGGGCGGCGTCTGGCACGGCTGGTGAACGATCTGCTTGACTCCTCGAACCTCACATCGGGTAAATTTACGTTGGTCCGCAATACATGCAATATCGCCACAGTGGTAAGCGAGATGGTTGAACTCATGCGGCCTGTCGCACCCTATCACACATTAGTCATGGATGCACAAACGGCAACGATTATTGGCAATTTTGATAGTGAGCGCATTCAGCAGGTCCTGGGTAATCTACTAGATAACGCGATCAAATATTCCGACGAACACACTACCATCACCGTGCGGGTCTGGACAACACCCGATAAGGTTCATGTGAGCGTGCATAACCAGGGAACGAGCATCCCTTCAGCGGAGATCGGCCTACTTTTCCAACCCTATTCGCGCCTGTCAGCCGCCACGATGGGTACAAGGCGCGGCGTCGGCTTGGGCTTGCATACCGCTCGCTCGATTATCGAGGCACACGGCGGTGAACTGCACCTGGAGCCACATATCGACGAAAAGCAGGCGGAAGGCCCCAAAGGGACAACCTTCACATTTACCCTACCACTTAGCTGACATCCTGTAGAAATGAACAGGTATGCCCCTTGATTTGCTCTGGGTGAAAAACTGGCGAAACTGGCGGCGCATACACGCACAAAGGTGGGTATACTTACCATTGTGCAGAGGAACACCTGTTGGGCAGAGTACCCGCGAGAGTTTTTGGTGTTGTTTGTGGAACCCAACATCATAGCTTTTGTTTGCGCACATCCACGTCCGATCTTCAATTGTCTGCATGCGAGGCGCGATGATGAATAACAGATCGGGCGAAAGAACAGCGCGAACCGCGTCATCGGATATGACGTTGCGGGTCTCTCTCCAGACAGTTTGCGCATCGTACCTGTATATTCAGCAATTGAACTATGGAACACGCATAGATACGTGTACAAGTAGAGATAAGAAAGGAGCAACAAAATGGGACAATGGGCCTATAAGGTTGTCTACATTGATTATCGGGGGCGTATCTCCTGTGAAGGACTTGAGACCTTAATCGGCAATGAACGGCGCAGCACGTTTGCGCGCCGCTACATGAATAGCCTGGGCCGCGAAGGGTGGGAACTGGTGAGTATTCAACCATTGACCGCAAACTCGGCCTATTACATCTTCAAGCGTCCTGCACAAGAGGGCGATTTCGCCGAGCCTGCTCCTCAAGCAGCGAGTGAAGCCACGCCATCGCAGGCCAGTGGGCCAAATATCGAAAACGCCTGATCCGATCCCATCACAGATGGGGCAAAGGCGACTGCATGGGACAACCCGTGCGGTCGCCTTTACATTTTTGCATTTTTACCTTTCTGTGCCTCTTCCTCACTTCTGTACGTTTATATGAGTAGCACAATACAGAAAGGTTTTTACGTGACAACTACGCTCTTCTGGAAACGACCAGATATCCATATTTCCTCTCCATTCGACACGCTTTTCTTCGATGTTGACGGTGTCCTTATCTCGACGCTTGCTTCATTTCATGCCACTGACATCGCCGTCACCGAATATGTAGCAGGAACCATACACGGCCTGGATTGGGGCCAGCGCGCCGGCATTCCTCTGCTCACCATTGCCGATGTCGATGCTTTTAAGCGCGCCGGTGGCTATAACAACGATTGGGATATGTGCTATCTGCTCTCCTCACTTTTCACGGCGCGCTTGCGTGAATGGCATAACACACCATTAGCAGCACGCACGATTGCAGAATGGGCAACACTGGCCCGCGCCGCACACCTGCAAGAACAAGGCGGACGCACGTGGGCCGAGGCAACCATTCCGGCTAGCGCACGCCTGGACTACCACCTAATTGGCGATCTCTATCACGAACTCTATTGGGGAGCCGCTGGCATTCGCCGCTGGTTCGGGCATGAACCACGCCACTTACCCGATGCGCCCGGTTTTGTCCATACCGAAGGGATGCTCTATACGCCCGATTTTCCGGCTCGTCTGCGTCAGGCGGGTCTTCGCCATCTCGGCATGATTACAGGGCGCGTGGGACCAGAGGTCGATAGCGCACTCGAACGCATGGAAGCCTATAGCGGCGAACGCTGGTGGGAGTTCGTCATCCCTGCCGATGTCTGTCCCAAACCCAATCCACGTGCCCTACGCATGGCAATTGAGCAGGTGGGGGCGTGTGGCGGCCTCTACATTGGCGATACAGCTGATGACTTCGATCTTGTGCGCAACTACCGTGCAGGGCAACAAGCAGGCGAACCGCATATTGTCGCGGCCATCCTCGTCAGTTCCGAAGAAGATTTGCACCTCTATAGAGAGCGCGGGGCCGATCTGATCGTCTCTTCTGTCGAAGAGCTTTTCCAATTTTTGCCGGAACAGCTACTTCGTTAAGTCTATCCAACCCTACCACACGGAGCTTTTTTTCTGCTATAATCGGCAAAATATCAGCAGATGCCCATCAGCATCAGAGAGTTGACGAAGAGAAAGAGAGAGTAAAATGACAACAGCGCAACAGCGGCGCAAGAAAACGCGGGCGGAGAGACGCACGCAACAGAATAACGCGCCAATGCCGCAGAATAGGCGTAAGCAACAGGACAAACAAGGTGGCTCGTGGAAACTTTGGGCGGGCTTTGGCTCACTGATTGTTGCGATTATTGTAGCCTTCTTTGTCTTTCAAAACATCGGCCAGAATAGCGCAGCGGCAAGCGCAATCAGTGGCGTCGTCACGTATAGCAATCTCGACCGTACACACACGAGCAGCCCCGTGACTTACGCCCAGAATCCACCTGTTGGCGGAGCGCACAACCCCGTCTGGCAAAACTGTGGTATCTATACCGCACCCATTGTGAACGAGCATGCCGTCCACTCGATGGAACACGGAGCCGTCTGGATTACCTACCAGCCCTCGCTCAGCACGACCGCTATCACCCAATTGCAAAGTCTGGTACGTGGTCATAGCTATGTGTTGCTCTCACCCTACCCCGGCTTGCCGGCTCCCATCGTACTCAGCGCGTGGGGCGTGCAACTCAAAGTGAACAGCGTGAGCGATCCACGCATCGACCAATTTATCAGCACCTACGAGCAGGGGTCACAGACTCCAGAGCCGGGCGCAGCCTGTACAGGTGGTATTGGCACACCCACCCCCTAAGCACCGAAAAAGCTCAAGGCCAGAGAGGGGAATGGTGAGTGCTATATCATCTTAAATAACCTATAGACAATTCTCGATCAAGTAGCTATTATACAAAGGGTACTTGATTATAAAGGATATCTTGCTGCAAAGGAAAAGAAGACTGCAATGGTAACAGCCACGGCCATCATTACTGATGAAGAATTGGTCACATGCTGCAAAAGAGAACTGCCACATAATACACGCAGCTATGAAATCCTCGTACAACGCCATATGAACCGCGTGTATAGCATTGTCTATCGTATTGTCTGTAGTAAGGAAGAGGCCGAAGACATCACACAAGAAGTTTTTGTCAAGGTCTTTCATGGCCTCAAAAAATTTGAACAACAGGCCTCCTTTTCTAGCTGGCTCTATCGTATCGCCACCAATAGCGCACTTGATAGTTTGGAAAAGATCAAACGTCAACAGAAAAACACGCTCGTGCCGCTGACCGTCATCCGTAGCAAAGACAACAGTGAGGAAGAGAGCGACCCATTAAGCCTGCATCCCGCACGCGAGGCCGGACCAGAGGAAAATGCTCTGCAACGCGAGTTACGCGAGTGTATTAGCCGTGTCCTCTACCAGCTTGATAGCCAGCATTCGCGTCTGCTCCTGATGCGCGATTTTGAAGATTTGAGCTATGATGAGATTGCCGCCTCGCTCAAACTCGGTCTGAGTGCTGTCAAGATGCGCATTCATCGCGCCCGTCTCGCTTTTCAAGAACTGTTTAGTAAGACCTGCGGGCGCGAACACTTCGCCTCGACGGCAGGCATAAAGCACAAATAGCGGTATGTTATATAAGCCAAAAAGAGGTTTTTATGAATTGCAGTGAATTAGAACGTCTGCTACCCGATCTGGTTGATGGCAAACTAGCAGAGGCAATCCGCCTTGAGGCCACAATGGCCTTGCAAAATTGTCCCGAGTGCCAGCGGCAATTGGAGCTGGCACAGCAGGTTCATGCCTTCTTGCTTCAACTTCAGACAGAAAATGAGCGTTTTCGCGTTCCAGCGGGCTTTGAAGTGCGCTTGCTTGCCCGCGTTCGTCAACAATCAGGTGGGCTAGACCTCTTCAACCTCTCCTCGCAAGCATTTGCCGTATGGCTTGTTGAATTGATTAATTTGATCGGTGGCTTGCTTGACCCACATTTTGTGACCGTCAACCATCCACAAACAGCATGATAAAGGTGGTATTGCGTCATGAATAGTTTTCAACCTGTTCTGCAATCATTAATGCAAATTTTATTGCAAATACTTGATTTTCTGCCACACTTTGTCAACGGTCTGATTATTCTGATTGTCGGCTACCTGATTAGCGCGTTAGTGCGTTGGATCACACGCTTCGTACTGCATCACGTACATCTACAGGATTTAGCGGAGCGCGCTGGCATTGTTTCCGCCATGCGCAACCTGGGTATTCGCGCCCCTTTGCCCGAAATCATTGCGCAAATCGTCTTTTTCTTTCTCATTCTTAGCTTTGCTACCGCCGCCGTGCGTCTGATGGGCCTGCAAGCTGTTGGCGATCTTCTTGCCAGCGTGCTAAGTTTCATCCCTAAAGCCATCAGCGCGTCCATCCTGATTTTGTTTGGCTCGATGCTAGCACGCTTCTTGGGCAATACTATTGCGGCAGTGGCCGACGCCGTTAACATTGCCTATAGCAACGCTCTGGGCAAAATTGTCGAATATGCCATTGTGGCCTTTGTTGTGGTGCTGGCGGTCTCAACGCTCGGCGTGGACACAACGATTCTCACCAGCAGTTTAACGATTATTATCGCCTCGGCTGGTCTCGCTATCGCGCTGACCTTCGGCCTCGGCTCACGCGAGGCCGCCAAAAACGTGATCGCCGGCTTCTATGTGCGGCAAAATTTTCGCCCCGGCCAGCGCATCACGCTCGGCAACCACAGCGGAACCATCCGCACAACAGCGGGAGCCTACACTGTCCTTGAGACCACCAATCTCGATGGCAAGGCCGAGACGCTCTCCTTGCCCAACCTCATGCTCATGGAAGATGTTGTACGTGGCGAGGAAGAGATAACGCCGCCAAGCGAGCCAATTTCATAGTCATCCATATAGCCAATAAGAAGGACGCGCATCTATGCAGTGCATGGGCGTGTCTTTCTTATTTGACATTCCGCTTCGCTAGACTTTACAATCAGAAGAGAAAAGATTTTCTGTCGCTTAGGATGAGACGACATACAGCAAAAGGATGCCCTTCTATCATGCAAAATGCAGTCCCAGAGCGACCGCGCCGTGCCGATGAGCCACTGCCAGAGGCTCGCGAGGTCGCCTTTCACATCTGGAAAATCACTGTGCCAATTCCGTTCCCTTTACGTACTGTCAATATGCACGCGCTGGTCGGCGAGGATGGTTGGGTACTCGTCGATACGGGTATGGGAACACCCGATGCACGCGCCGCTCTCAAGGCCGGGATGGAGCGTGCGCATCTGCGCCTTGACAACCTGCGCGCCATCGTACTCACACACCACCATCCTGACCATGTCGGCCTCTCCGGCGAACTTCATGAGAAGAGCGGCGCGAAGGTCTATATGCATCCCATCGACGAAACTGCTATTCAGATTTTCTGGTCCCATGCGATGCCACAACGCTTCGGGCGCGTCTCCAAGTTCTTCTTACAGCATGGACTGCCACAAACCCAACTCTGGCTCTCCCATGTGGAACCGCGCACCATGGATGATATTATTCGCGTACCACCACATGAAGCAATTACGATGGTCGAGGATGGCGACGAGATCGATCTACTCGGCGAACGCTATCAGGTGATCTGGACGCCTGGGCACGCCGATGGACAAATCTGCCTTTTCCGCGCCCGCGATGGTGTTTTTCTCGCTGCCGACCACGTCTTGCCACGCATCACGCCCAATATCGGTCTCTACTCGCAAAACGAACGCCCGAACCCCCTGCAAGATTACCTGGCATCGCTGGCAAAAGTCGCTAACCTGCCCGCGCGCATTGTGCTACCAGGACACGGTGAGCCATTCGCAGACCTCAAAGGCCGCACGAGTGAGATCGCACTGCATCATGAGGAACGTGAGGCATTGCTACTGGCAATGCTCAAGGAGCAACCACAGCACGCCTACCAACTGGCAGGACAACTCTTTCAAGGTCGTCTCAAGAGTGATGAAGCACTACGGATGGGTGTTGCCGAGGTTATTGCGCATTTAGAGCATATGCGCTACAATGGGTTGCTGCAACAAGAGCATACCGCTGACGATTTTATCCTCTATACGGTTGCCTGATGGCCCTCTAGCGCGTGGGGAATAGCATGGAGCGTCCCCACATGCCAGCGCAACCTTGTTTTTCAGTCATTTGCGTGCTATACTCCTAAACGTCAGTCAGGTTATGATGCCGCTTCACGGGCCATCTGGATAACATCGAAGCGGCTAACAACGTGTATTGTCTATCAATCGTTGTTAAGGAGGATATTTACCCATGACCGCAGAACAGACCGAACAGGAAAGCACAGTCAAAACCATAGGTCGCAAAGAACTGGCAAAACGCATCTCACAGGAGGCGAATCTCTCGCAAAAGCAGGCTGCGGAGGTCTTAGAAGCCACTCTTTCCGCGATTCGCGAAGCACTCCAGAACGGTGACGAGGTCCGCTTAGTTGGTTTCGGCTCTTTCAGAGTGCGTCAAAGTGCGCCACGCAGTGGCGTAAACCCACGCAACAAGGAACGCATCGAGGTTCCGGCAAAGGAGCGTGTTCGTTTCTCCCCTGGCAAAGAACTCTCCGAAGCTGTGACCAAAAAGTAGGCGTACCTTTCATGACACCCACAAGAGGACATGACACCCACAAGAGGACATGACACCCACAAGAGGACATGACACCCACAAGGGATGTCACTACATTAACAGGTCTGCCGACCTGTAGTGATACCCCTTGTGGGTATCATGCAAGGTATATCGCCACACCTCCTTAACTTTATAAAAAACCACCGCCTTGCCCTATAGCATCTCGGCCAGTGATGCGGTACAATACAGCCAAAAGAGGTACACTGCCGTATCTCACTAACAACCGTGCCTCATACAATGCCGTATGCCTGCACAGAATACTAACCCACTTAGTAAAACTATAAAGGGGGGCCTATGGCGATTAGCAATGCAACGCTCAATGGGTTAACTCGTACTCAGTTACTAGAAATGCACTATACCATGGCGTTATTGCGCCGTTTTGAAGAGAAAAGTGCAGAAGAATATACACGCGGCAAAATAGGCGGCTTCATGCATCTATACATTGGCCAGGAGGCCGTTGGTGTGGGCAGTATCACCGCTTTACGCCCCAGTGACAAAATTTTGTGTAGCTATCGTGAGCATGGGCATGCCATTGCCAAGGGTATGCATCCCAACACAGTCATGGCGGAATTATTTGGCAAAATCACCGGGTGCAGTAAGGGCAAAGGCGGCTCGATGCACATGTGGAGTAATGACCTGGGCATTCTTGGCGGCAACGGCATTGTCGCCGCACAGTTACCCATTGCCGCTGGTATAGCCCTCGCGGCACAATACCAGGGCCTTGACACCGTTGTTGTGTGCTATTTTGGTGATGGTGCAGTTGATGAGGGAGCTTTCCACGAAGCACTCAATCTGGCCGCACTTTGGAAATTGCCAGTTGTCTACATCTGCGAAAATAATCAATATTCAATGGGCATGGCGGTCGAAAAAGCTTGGTCGATCAGCAACTTGCTCCCACGTGCCGCTGCCTATGGCATGCCTGGCGAACTGGTTGATGGAATGAACATCCTTTCCGTCTATGAGGCCAGCAAACGGGCCATCGAACATGCCCGTTCTGGGCAGGGGCCAACACTACTAGAGATCAAAACCTATCGTTTCCGCGGACATTCGATGACCGACCCCGCCTACTATCGCACACGCGAAGAAGAACACGAGTGGCGCAGCAGCCGCGACCCCATCGGCATCTTCGAGCAAATGCTCCTCGATCACGGCATCGCCACGCAAGCCGAGTTTGATGAGAACGACGTAAAGGCCACACAACTCTCGGAAGAGGCTGCCGAGTTTGCAGAGAACAGCCCATTCCCATCGCTCGATGAACTCTACACCGATGTTATGGTCGATAACTCCACCGCACTCACGTATCGCCACCTACACCAATAAGAGGATCATAAGAGGAAAAACAGCATATGCGTATAATTACTTACCGCGATGCACTGCGTGAAGCCATTCGCGAAGAGATGCTGCGCGACGAGCGTGTCTTTATCATGGGCGAGGATATTGTCGGCTACGGCGGAACATATGCCGTCACGAAAGGTTTGTTCGACGAGTTTGGCGAGAAGCGTGTGCGCGATACCCCCCTTGCGGAAGAAGTCATTACGGGGGCAGCACTCGGTGCCGCACTCAGCGGTCTACGCCCGATTGTTGAGATCATGACCATTAACTTTAGCCTGCTGGCAGCCGATGCGATTATCAATAACGCGGCCAAGTTTCACTACATGTTCGGTGGGCAGCCCACAGTGCCAATGGTCATTCGCACCGTCAGCGGCGGCGGGGCACAACGTGCTGCCCAACACTCACAAATGTTCGAGTCGCTCTACGCCCACATTCCGGGCCTCAAGGTCGTCATGCCCGCCACACCCTATGACGCCAAAGGTTTACTAAAATCAGCGGTACGTGACCCCAACCCCGTCTTATTCATCGAACATGAACTGCTCTACAACATCAAGGGTGAAGTTCCCGACGAAGGTGTGGAATATACTGTGCCCCTAGAATTGGGTGAAGTCAAACGCGAGGGGCGCGATGTCACCATCATCACCTTCTCACGCACTCTCCATATCAGTATACAAGCGGCCGAAGACTTGGCACAAGAAGGCATCGAGGCAGAGGTTATTGACTTGCGTAGCATCCGCCCCATCGATATCGATCTGATTACCGACTCGGTCAAAAAGACCAATCACGTCGTGATTGCCGAAGAGGGCTGGAAATACTATGGCACAGGCCAGGGCATCGCGGCCCTGATCTATGAACATGCCTTTGACTACTTGGATGCCCCTATTCAGCATGTCACAGGAGCCGATGTGCCGATGCCCTACTCAAAAGTTTTGGAGCGCGCCGCATTGCCGAACAAGGGCGCAATTGTCGATGCGGTCAAGGCGATTATGCCAGCCGCCCTTGCGCACCGCTAATGGACCTGGAGTAAGAGATGAAAACGGTAGAAATGCCCAAGATGGGCGACACAATGGAAGAGGGCAAGATTCTCCGCTGGCTCAAAAAAGAAGGCGATCCGGTCAAAAAGGGCGAACCCATCGCAGAGGTTGAGACCGACAAGGTCAATATCGAGATTGAGTCATTTTCTAGTGGCATCTTGCGTAAGATTTTGGTAAAAGAGGGCGACTCTGCTCTTATTGGGGCCAGTATCGCCTTCGTGGGCACAGCAGACGAACCACTACCTGGCGAAAAAGCCAACCTTGTCAGCGCAGCGACCAGCAGCCATACGCAAGCCAACGGCAAGGTCAGCGCAGGTGCAGTTACAGGTCACACCGTGCCTGCTAGCCCCACACACACAATGGGCAGGCGCATCTTCATCTCACCGTTGGCACGCCATCTGGCGGCAGAGTATCAACTTGACTACACACAGATCAAAGGCACAGGACCGAACGGACGCATCATTAAGCTCGATATCGAGATAGCCCTGGCGGCTCAACAAGCTCATAAACAGCCGACGCCCCTTGCAGCCATGCCTATCGCTCCTGTTGTTCCAACGCCTGAAGCAGCACAAATTGCCGCTACGCCCGCCAACAGCAGCGAACGGGTGGTCGAGATTCCGCTCACCGCCATGCGCCGCACGATTGCCAAGCGGCTTAGCCAAAGTATGCAAAGCGCGCCCCATTTCTATGTCACCAGCGTCATCGACACGGGCAAACTTGCCAACCTACGTCAGCAGATCAACGAATATATGGCCAAAGACCCACTGCCCATTAAAATTAGCTTCAATGACCTGATTGTCAAGGCAGTGGCCCGCTCTCTAGAACACATTCCAGAAGTCAACGTCTCCTTCGCAGAGGATCGTATCTTGCAAAAGCAGTACATCAATGTTGGCGTCGCGGTTGCGCTGGAGCAAGGTTTGATTGTGCCGGTTGTGCGCAATGCAAACAAGCTCAGCGTCCTTGAGTTGGCGCGCGAGACACGCCGCCTGGCGGAGCTAGCACGCCAGGGTAAACTCAAGCCTGAAGACTTCAGTGGCGGCACGTTCACTGTGAGCAACCTGGGTATGTTTGATGTCGAGAGCTTCACTGCTGTCATCAACCCACCAGAGTCTGCTATTCTCGCCATCGGTTCGATCACGCCAACGCCCGCCATTGTTGATGGGCAGATCGTTGTGCGCGAGCGCATGAAGGTCACAATCTCATCCGACCATCGTGCCATCGACGGTGCTATTGCGGCGCGTTTCTTACAAGAGGTCAAGCGTCTGCTGGAAGAGCCATTTGGTTTGTTACTGTAAGACGAATGGGACACATCCTGTGCCGTGAGAGATCGACAGATGGGCAGCCATTGTCCTTTGTGTTAAGAGGACAATGGCTGCCCATTACAGCGTATTGCAAGAAGACAACAGCTTGCTATTTTTTGCGCCGCTGGTTGACACGATATTCGCGGTAGAGATCGTCATCCGCACCCTGGACACCCTGGCGAAGCGTTGGCTGCGCTTTCGCGTCATCGCTACTACCATTCGCGCCGCTGTTTCGGGACGCACCACCTTTGTTTGCAGATGAATTGGTAGCAGCCGAGAAACTGCGTGGCAGGAAGTCAAAGCGCGCCAACACGACTAGCAGGATAATCAGCACCGCCAGATAGACAAGTGTTGACGTTTTAATAATAACATTGCCGCCAAAGAGAACAAACTGCGCGAGCACCGTATCAATCTTGTTCGCAGCAAACAAGCCAGTAACACCATAGCCAACAAATTGCGCAACTAGCAGGTAGATCGCCATACCAATAATATAGCGCGTCTTAAACCCACCCGTGCTTCTGGAGCTAGAGCGAAATAGTGATGGTGCGGCTTTCGTCTCGGCAGCATGCTCACTGGCCGCATCCTTCTTCGCAACTTCAGCAGCAACGGCGGCAGTTTTAGTAGTCGCCGGCTTACCTCGCGTGGCACGTGCAATGCGCGCCTGCGCGATATCACTTTCTTGTTTGTCCTTGCTTACCTCTTGCGAACCACGCCCAAGCGTGGAGAAGAAACTTGGCAGACGCCGCCCTTTCGGCGCGCTAGGAGCCACCACAGAGGCGGGACTAACCGCTGGCTCAACAACGATTGCCGAAGTCGCCACGCTGCTCTGTGCAGGCTCTGACGCTCCTTCAGTCGAAGCAAGAGAATTTGCTGGTGTGATCAGCACAGGACGACTGCGGTTCCCACGTGCGGACCGCCGCTGTTTGCGGCTACTCGGAGTATTATAATCCTGGCTCATGAAAAGCCTCCCTAACGATCTGTATTGTTAAACTGATGAAACGCATCCTGACCAAACTGGCTATCCTGCTCAGAAGGGAGATGCTGCGTATAACCTGGTGAGCCTGGAAACTCGCTCTGCTGCTCCACTCTGCTGGCCGGAGTCGCAGAAGGAGATGCGGTGGCTCCAGTGTATGGAGATGAAGCAGGCGTTGCCGAGGGCAGCGGTGGCGGGAATGGCACAGGTTGCACTGGCTGGGGAGCCTGCGTCTGTGAAACTGCATAGGCAGGCGCAACCTCTAATGCTCCCAAGCCCGCGCGGGCAATCTCATCATCACGCCCTGGCGCATTGCCACCACTGACCCCAATACCTCCAACAGTCGCCCCTCCAACACGAATGGGCCAGCCCCCTGACGCCATTATAAATTTGCCTTCCGTCATGCTTGCCATACTCGACGCAAAACCCGGGATACTCGATCCCCATTGAGCAACAGCATCGGTAGGTTGGTTAAACATCACCGCAGTACATGCTTTGGCAATGCTAATATTACCCGTCGCCCATCCATAGGGGGACATCATCCGCTCAAAAAGAACAAGATGCCCACCTGCGTCGACAATCGCAATGCTCACAGGACTGCGTAACTCACGCGCACGCTGCTTACAAGCTTCAAGGATACGGCGCGCCAGGTCGATTGAAATGCTCACGCCCGGTTGCTCCTTCTGATTTTTCTTGCTGGCTCTTAACGATCATATCGGTTGCGTAGCCCTCGGTGATATCACACGACCAACGCAATGACTAGCACATAGCATAGAATAACGGGCCTATTGTACCGCACCCACGCTATTCGTGCAATGTACTGTTCAGCAGGGTTCTCCGCCCCTATAACGTATCAACAAGGCTGACGCGCTCAGTATGCCATACCAATTTCCGATATTTCTCCTCGACAAGCTGATGGGCCAGTTCCCATTCCGAGGCACTCAGTTCGCCCGGCACGAACGCTTGCGCAAAAACACGATTAAAACCACCTTGAAATGCCGCTACCACCTCATCCCATGTTGCCGCAGGCAGAAAGCTATGCAGCGGAGTCGTCTTAGTGCGGTAAAGGGCCAGAGCTTCCGCACGTGCGCTTTCGCTCGGATAGCGCAACATACTGAAAAACTCCTCTGACCGCTCTGCAAGGGGGAGCGACCCCTGCTGCAACAAGCCATCGTCCTTCCAGACTTGCGCGCTGCCAATCAGCTTATAGCCACTCACAGTCAGGTCCGCCTGCGTAGATGATGCAAAACAGGCGGCAGAGGGATGCTTGCTCACATGCTCATCACTTAACACCGCATGCAAACCTAGCTGTTTCAAGGCCGCCACCAGACCTTGCGCCAGATAGGCATAAGCGGCTACCACCCCCGATGGAACCCCCTCGCGTTTGCCAATCACAATGCTATAGGTGAACTCATCGCGATGATAGACCGCACGCCCACCCGTCGGACGACGCACCAACTCAACACCACGCTGCTGACAAACAGTATGCTCAATCTCACGCTCGACATTCTGGAAACGCCCTAATGTAATTGCCACCTGCTGCCAACGGAAGACACGCAAAGTGGGCGGAGCCTCGCCACGCAAATAATGGGTGAGAATGGCCTCATCAATCGCCATATTAAGAGCCGTCTCCTGCGCACCTGTAGAAACAAAGCGATATGGCATCTTCTCTAGCATCGCTTCCCATCCTTTACTCTAGTCTACTGTGTCAGCGCACTACGTGCCTGTTTCCATTTTTCGCGCTGCTCCTCGCGTACTCGTTCTGAAGCAGGCACGTAACACGCTAGGAATTCGTCGCGCAAGGCTGGATAACTACCATCAATAATCGCGGCCCGCAGTTGCGCGGCGAGTTGTAACATAAAATGCAGGTTATGGATACTGCCCAAACGATAATACAACTGCTCTTCGGCACGGATTAAATGGTGCAAATAGCCTGCACTATAATTGCGGCAGGTGTAACACGCACACCCTTCAGCCAGTGGCTCCTGCACAGTGCGGAAACGCGCCCCTTTAATGTTCACACGCCCATTGCGGGTAAAGAGGCCTCCATGGCGTGCCACACGGGTCGGCAACACACAATCAAACATATCCATGCCCAAACCAACACCCATCACTAGGTCTTCTGGCGAACCAACACCGAGTAAATGGCGTGGTTTGTCGCGTGGCAGTTCAGGCGTGACATGACGCAGCATCTCCCACATCATCGCCTTTGGCTCACCGACCGAGAGGCCGCCAATCGAAAGACCCGCAAAAGGCAGATGGCCAATGGCCCGCGCACTCTCACGACGTAACTCTGGCTCAAAAGCCCCTTGCACAATGCCGAAAAGCGTCTGCTCCGGGCGATACCGTTCTTTTGCCACAAGGGCACGTTCCTCCCAACGATGGGTGCGCTCTAAGGCGGCACGTGCCTCAGCAGGCGTACAAGGATAGGGAGCGCAAATATCAAGCGGCAGAATGATATCCGCTCCCAACTCGGCCTCAATCTGCATCACACGCTCAGGTGTCAGTACCTGCGTCGAACCATCGAGATGCGACTTAAACGAAACGCCATCTTCGCTCAATTTACGCAGATGCCCCAGGCTCCAAACCTGAAAGCCGCCACTATCAGTGAGGATGGGACCATCCCAATGCATAAAAGTATGCAATCCCCCAAAAGCATCAATCAGGGCTGAACCTGGGCGTAACATCAAATGGTAGGTATTAGCGAGAATGATCTGCGCACCCGCAGCCCGTAGCTCCTCTGGAGCCACGCTCTTGACAGTCGCCTGTGTGCCAACGGGCATAAAAATTGGCGTCTGAATCGGGCCATGTGGCGTCTGAATCGTGCCCGCACGCGCCCATGTCGTGGGACATTCCGCCTCAATGCTAAAAGAAAATGGTGTCATGAACCTTCCGCAAATTACGATAATGGGCAGAGAGCCAACCAGTATGCTGCCTTGAGACAACGGAGAGAAACAGGGCAAGGCAGGCATTTTCTCCCATTTTCCATTGTCTCATGTACGTCAAGTGGGGATAGTGTAGCAGCAAGCAAGGTATATTTCACAAATGTGAGCATTTGCACAAGATACGACGGCAAAATGGAAACGTTTTATCTCTGCAATCGATGGTTAGCATATAAAGAATATATAAAAATATGGGAACGCTTGTAAAAACCACGCAAAAAGCCCTTGCAAATCGTAATGGGATAGTGTATGCTTTTTTTCGGTATCCAATCTCGGTCTCGCACAGTGTTCGTCCAGGCATCAACATCCCACGCTGGTAGGGGAAGAAAAAACTGGTGACATCTGGTAAGATATGGACCCGGAGGAGTACCAACATATCACAAGGAGGTCCCTAGTTGAACTTCGTTGACAAAACTCTCAAATGCCGTGACTGCGGAAATGATTTTGTGTTTACCGCAGGAGAACAAGAGTTCTACCAGCAAAAAGGGCTGATGAATCAGCCCAGCCGTTGCCGCTCCTGCCGTGAGGCTCGCCGCAATAACACCAGTGCTTCTAGCAATCGCTCTGAGCGCGCTCCCCGCGAAATGCACACGGTGATCTGTGCAGAATGTGGAATCGAGACACAGGTTCCCTTCCTGCCAAAGAATGACCGCCCCGTTTATTGTAGCTCTTGCTTCGATAAAGTGCGCGTCGTCCGCAATTAGTTCTTGCGCCACCATGCTTTAACTGTTCTTAAGTATCGATCTGATAAGCGATACAGCAGACGAGACGAGCTACCCGGCCCACAGGCACGGATGTCCTCTCTTCCTGATAAGAACAATGGGGCAAAACAGAGGTCTGTTCTCTGTTTTGCCCCATCTTGCATATGATGATGCCTCTGGAATAAAATAGCAGCATCACCTGTTTTTTGCTCTATAGAGAACAGACGGTTGCTTCTTTCTACCCACCCGTAGCACCCTTGCCCATCAGTTTTTCAAAAAGAACACTATTTTCTTGACAGACGTTTACGACGTTCTATAATAGGGAATAACATTTGTCTATCATTGTAAATACATCCGTAGCGCAGTATTTTCACTGATGAACAGGTAATGTCGTCGTATATGCATTATCTTCTGTATCTTGTGGTTCGCAACGGCTTCAGGGATGCAAAAGAGAGGGTACAGTTAGTAGCAACGCATAGGTATGAAAATGACCACCGATTTTAATAGAATCGCCGGGTCTTCTGCTTTCGTTATTCAGAAAATGGCAGCCTTGGAGGCAAACCCTACCCCTTCTAGGATGACACTCGATGATCTTTTAGCAGAGACGCGCCAATACTTGACCATACAAGAGAGCGAGAAGATTCGTGCGGCCTATCAGCTTGCCAGCAAGGCCCATAGTGGCGTGGTACGCCGTTCCGGTGAGCCATACATTCAGCATCCTTTGGAGGTTGCCTTCCTGCTGACCGAAATGCGTATCGATGCAGATGGCATTATCTCTGCCTTGTTACACGATGTGGTAGAAGACACAGACTACTCACTAGAAGATTTGCGCGCTCATTTTGGCAATGCTGTGGCAACAATTGTCGATGGTGTGACAAAGTTTGACGCTCTGGCCGGTAGACCCGCCAAAACAGCAGATGGCCCCGACGGAGCAAATCCCTCAGATGAACCCCCTTCCGTCATTGATAAACGGCGTCAACGCACCGAAACCGTGCGGAAAATGCTAGTCGCGATGGCAGAAGACCCACGTGTCGTTGTACTCAAACTGGCAGATCGCTTGCATAATATGCGTACACTCGGTGCAATGAAGCCCTCTCAACAACAGAACACGGCCCGTGAAACCAGCGAAATTTATGCTCCGCTGGCACGCCGCCTCGGCATGGCCCTGGTGCAAGCGGAGCTGGAAGATATGGCCCTCGCCTATCTCGACCCGCAAAAGTACCAGTGGCTTGTTCAACAGGTCGAAGAAGAGATCGAACAACGCCGCCCCTATGTACAGCAAGTCTGCAAAACGCTGGAAGAAGAGATGGAGCGTGCTGGCATTCGTGCCGAGGTCCGCGCCTGGCAGAAACATCTGGCAAGCATTAACCGCAAACTAGAAGACATGCCGCGCCAGCATGGCAGCGAGATCAGCGAATTGCATGATCTGGTTTCATTCCGTATCCTGGTTGATACCGACCATGAATGCTACCTTGCTCTAGGCCATATTCATGCCCTCTGGCGACCAAAAGATGGGCGCATTAAAGATTTCATCGCCACCCCTAAAATGAATGGCTATCAGTCTTTGCATACTACCGTCTTTTGCCTTGATAATCGTCTGGCAGAAATTCAGATTCGCACCCATGATATGCAGCGCACCGCCGACTACGGCATCGCAAGCTACTGGTATCTCAGGGAACGGATGGGCAAAGACGACAGCACCATCCATAGCTGGCGTCTCTCTTATCGTGAGATGGTTGCCTGGATTGAACAATTGCGCCAATGGCAACGCGAACTCCCACAACAGAGCGCGGACGAATTTGTCGAAACCGTCAAGGATGACCTTTTTCAAGAGCAGATTTTTGTCTTCACGCCCAAAGGCGAAGTCCGAGACCTGCCACGCGGCTCCACGCCCCTCGATATGGCTTACCGTATTCATACCGACATCGGCGATCACTGCGCCGGCGCACGCATTATCACCAATATGGACGATACAGGTCGCCTGGTCACACGCCTTGTTCCACTTGATTACGAACTCAAAGGTGGCGAGATCGTCGATATTATGGTCAATGACGAGGTTCACCCAACCCGCGACTGGCTTGCATTCGCCCATACCGCTGCCGCCCGCACCAAGATACGCCGTTATCTGAAAACATACGAGCGCGAAATCAACTTGCAACTCGGACGCGAACGCCTGGACCTGGCCTTAAAAACGGCTGGCTTTGGCGGCTTTAGTGAGCAGATCCAATCAATCCTACACGCGACCTACAAAAGTGCTGATGCCAATAGCCCACTCAAAAAATATAGTGCCCTGGATGATATCTATGTTGCCCTGGGTCGCGAAGACTTGTCAATAGAGAGTGTCATCGAATGCCTACAACCACTTCTTCAGCACGACACACAACTGGAACACACCAATACAGCTTCACGCAGTAAAGCCAGTACGCATCTCCGCGAGGGTGATCTCGGCTCCGTCTCATTGGTAAAGCTGGCCCAATGCTGCTGCCCCATTCCCGGCGATGCTATTATCGGTTTCCTGCATCCCAGTAAGGGCATGATTGTCCATCGCACCGATTGCCGCTCGCTCCGACGCTATCGTACTATACCAAACGCCCTGGTTGAGGTCAACTGGCTCCAGATTGAACTGCCAGCCTACCTACTACCCGTGATCATTGTCGCTCACGATCGCTCAGGTCTGCTGCGCGACGTCACGGCCGTTGTCGCAGATGCCAGCATCAACCTGACCTCCGTTACCTCGAATACGAATACCGCATCGCAAAAAGCCGTCATCTCCGCTACGCTGGAAATCTCAACAGACGGCGCATTAGACCAGGTCGAGCGCATCTTCCGCCGCCTACGTCAGGTCAAAAGTGTTGTCAGTGTCGAACGCAATCTACACATGAAAGGCTAACACGGTCCGCTATTGCCATAAAGTCATGCCTGTAGCGATTTTACTGATTGATAGCTCCATATCCGTGTATAATGGAGAGGGAGGAAGTGAGGAGAAGCTCATGCGCAGCAAAAATGCATGCAAGATGGGGTTGGAATTTCTAAGGATTGTCGAACGTTTCATCAAGCGAACATGCTACTAGCGAACAGATAGCACCCACGCTTTGCACCATGCACAGAAACGTCTATACGATAAAATGATGGCTATGATAGATCGGGTTGAAGAACAACAAACAGATACACGGGCGACACACGATTTTCAGACGGAGATTGCACATCTCCTCGCCCTGTCACATCAGTATATGCGCCCACCAGAACTGGAGCGCGTGACCCAGGCACTTCTGCTCGCACGCGAGACCTGCCAGGGTGTGATTGGCATACGCTTAATTCCCCCCCTGGAACATGCCCTCGCGGTCGCGACGATCCTGGCACAGATGCATATTGACGGGGTAGGAGTCGCTGCTGGCCTGCTCTTTGAGGCCGTTGATGCCGATTTGCTCGCACTTGAACGGGTAGAACAGGTGATTGGCCCATCAACAGCACGTGTTATTGGCAGCATGCTACGCCTCAATATCCTGGAACGCAAAAAACAGCAGGTTGTGCCAAAACGCAGCAGTGAAGAACGTGAACGCGAAGAAGCCGCAGCCAATAGCCCCGCAGAAAATAAGAAACGCAAGATTCGCGAAGCCCTACGAAACCAGCAAGCCGAAACGGTTCGCAAAATGTTTATCGCCATGGCAGAAGACCCGCGTGTCGTCTTGCTCAAGCTGGCATACCGCATGCATGCCATGCGCATTATGGTGATCCCGTTCCATCAGGGAGACCATCAGGAAATGCTGAGTATGGCACAGGAAACACGCGAGATCTACGCTCCCCTGGCAGGTCGCCTGGGCATGTCACGCATGGAAAGCGAACTGGAAGACCTGGCTTTTCAAGTTTTAGAACCAGAGAAATATCGCTGGGTGCGCAACATTGTCGAAGTAGAAAGCAAGCAGTGGCGTTCCTATGTTGATCTCGTTTGTGCCATGTTGCGAGACGAGATGGCTGCCATTGGCCTGAAAGCTGAAGTATCGGGGCGCGTCAAACATCTCTATAGCTTTTATAAGAAACTGGTACGCAGCGTCAGTGATCCCGAACAACTGAAAGACATCGACTCAATTGTCGAGATTGGGCAAATTCACGATTTGATTGCTTTCCGTATCCTGGTTGATACCACGCAAGACTGCTACATCGCACTTGGCCATGTGCATAGCCTCTGGAAACCAAAAGAGGGACGCATTAAGGATTTTATTGCCAACCCGAAACCCAACGGCTATAGCGCGCTCCATACTACCGTCTTCTGTCTGAACGATCAGCTTGTCGAGGTACAAATTCGCACCCATGAGATGCACGAAACGGCTGAATACGGTGTTGCCATGCACTGGCATTATAAAGACGTGGGCGATAACGCCTCTGCGTCGGCACGGGAACTGCTCTCCTGGTTACGCCAACTCACTGAGTGGCAACGTGATTTGCGTGCCAGCAGCGATAGCGATACCGAATTTGTTGAGGCAGTCAAAGGTGACATTTTCCAAGAGCAGATTTTTGTCTTCACGCCTAAAGGTGAGGTCAAAGACCTGCCCGTCGGCTCGACGCCACTAGACTTTGCCTATCGTGTGCATACCAAGGTCGGCGATAGCTGCGCCGGGGCACGTATTATTACTGAGGGCAGTGGGGGCGATGGCGAGCGGCTGGTCACGCGCATGGTTCCACTTGACTATGAGCTGAAAAACGGTGAGATCGTCGATATCGTTACTAGTCGTAGCGCGCATCCCACCCGCGACTGGCTCGCCTTTGCCCGTACCGCTGCTGCCAAAAGCAAGATTCGCCGCTATCTCAAAACCCATGAGCGCGACATCAACATGCAAATCGGGCAGGAACGCTTCGACCGCGAACTCAAGATTTTGGGAATACGCGGCTTTGAAGCGGTCAACGAAGAGGCTACGCATTGGCTCTGCCAGGAATATCGCGCCAACACCTTCAATGATCTACTCGTCTCAATTGGAGCCGATGACATTCGACCGCATGCGGTCGCCGTCAAACTGCTCGAACACTGGCAGCAGCGTGAAGCCAAAGAGGCAAAAGAGAGCAAAGAAGAGGCTCCGCTGGCTACGTTGCCCATCACAACACATGCGAGCAAACCAACCACGTCCGCACAACTGCAAGTGGCTGGCGTGAGCGGCCTACTCACCAAACTCGCTAACTGCTGCTGTCCCCTACCGGGTGACCAGATCGTCGGCTTTATCAGCCGTGGGAAAGGCGTTGTCGTGCATCGCGTCGATTGCCGCAATATTCATCGCTATCGGGACCGTGACCGCGAACGCTTGATCCCTGTTAGTTGGGTGGGCATGAATCAGCCACATTATATGGCTCCCATTGTCGTGACTGCGGGCGACCGTCCTGGCTTAATTCGCGACATTGCGACGGTTGTCTCGGATGTAGGCGTCAATATGGTCTCGGTCAGTACCCGCATCAGTAGCCACCGCGAAACGGTGATTATCAACGCGACACTGGAAGTCAATACTTTGGAGCAGATGCATCACTTGATTGCGCGTCTTGAACGCATTAAAAGCGTACAACATGTTGAACGCGACTTAGCATAAATCAAATCGACAGCATTTACCTACTGTGATGCTATTGAGAGTATTTTTACTCGTCTTGCGATGCATTGGTGTGTACCATATCGTATCATTACAAGGATGTGGGATGTTCCTGCGTCTGAACTTGATCGGCTGATATACACCAGAGAAAACAAGAGAAGGCGAGTAAAACAATGCAGACACCTATCCAACAATCGTCATCGACAACACAAGTCTCGCTTGTGAGGCGCATCTTCAGTGTGTTTCTAGGCATAGTCATCACAGTTACAGCACTAATTGGCATATTGACGCTTGCCGCAATTGTACTGGCAAGAGCGATGCAACAACCGGAACTGCGCGCCCGCATTCGCCGCTTCAACAAATATCGCTTTAACCCTCTCACGCTCAACATTGCCGGCAATCGTGGAGGAATGTACGCGGCAGTCAAGCACGTGGGACGCCACTCGGGGCATGAATATATCACCCCAGTAGTCGCTCACCCGCTACACGATGGCTTCGTCATTCCTCTGCCCTATGGTAAAGACGTAGACTGGTATCGCAACGTGCAGGCCACAGGCCATTGCACACTGCTGCTGGACGGACAAGAGTATCAGCTGGAGCGGCCAGAGTTGCTCCCCGCTGCAGAAGCGTTGCCAGCCTACCCAGTGATGCAGCGTGTGATCTTCATCGGCGGTGGCATCAAGGACTATATACTTATACACAAACGCAAGATAGCTGTTGAGCATGTTGCCCACTAACAAAATCGGGGCCGCTTAGCGCGACCCCGATTGAGATATCTGTTACATGGCTTTTACCCGCGCAGACGGTCTAGCACGGGAGGTTGGCGCAGTTTCGCTAAGGCTCCTGCCTCGATCTGGCGTACCCGCTCGCGCGTAATGCCCAACTCGCGCCCAACTTGTTCGAGAGGATGAGCCTGACTATTGCCCAGGCCGAAACGCAATTGCAGAACAAGTTGCTCACGTGGTGTGAGAACCGACTCAAGCACGCGCTGCACCTCATCTTTGAGTGTCTGGGTGGTGGCAACATCTTCAGGCGAAGCTGACTCGTTATCAGCTAGCACATCGCCAAGTTCCTGCTCCTCATCCTCGCCAACAGGCAATTCGAGCGAAACAGGTGCGCCGGGGGCTGACTGAAGCTCAACCATGCGAATTGGGTCAAGACCAGTTGCCTCTGCTAATTCTAATTCGGTTGGTTCACGCCCTAATTCTTGCAACAAGCGTTGGCGTTCGCGCCGAATGCGGTTCAGAGCAGTATTGACATAGACGGGCAAACGGATAGTACGCCCCTTATCAGCAACGGCCCGGCTGATGGCCTGACGGATCCACCAGGTAGCATGCGTCGAGAAACGGTGGCCGCGTCGCCAGTCGTAGCGTTGTACCGCGCGAATCAGGCCAATATTGCCTTCCTGAATCAGGTCTAGCAGCGTCAAGCCGCGCCCAACGTAGCGTTTAGCAATACTGACAACGAGGCGCAAGTTGGCCAGAATAAACTGTTTCATTGCGTCGCGATCACCGGATTCGATGCGTTGGGCCAGCTCTACCTCGCGTTCATGAGTAATCATGGGCACACGCCCAATCTCGCGCAGATAGGTCATGACTGCGTCGGATTCGCCCGCGTCAGATGTATTTAGGGTATGCTCATCGTGATCCTCTGAACGACGACGACGCATGGAACGACGGGTAGGGGATTCGGGTTCTGGAGTCATTGGGGGCTGTGAGAGCATGGAAGTTGTTTCCTGTTGTGGTGTGCAATGAGTTAAAGCAGCGTGCATTTCTGCATCTGAGATTTCCGCCATTTCTGGCATCTCTTCTTCTAACTCAAGCACAAGTGCGGCAGGTTCCAGACTACTCAGGTCCTCTTCCGTCTCGTCTTTAGCAGTCTCCTCTCCCTCATGCTCCGCGCAGTAGCCGAGGTCTTGTGTGAGCAGTTGCTCAACTAGATCGAGCGACTCGACCAGATCAGGGTTGGGTTGAGTGTCGTTCAAGGTAAGCGTTGTTCCCGTCATGGCACGCTCCATGTCTATCATTATGCGCCCTCCATGAAAAGTTCTATCTCAAGCAGCAAGCTATGTCTGTATTCAGTCCTACACTCAGGGAAAGCAAACCTTCACCGGAACATGCAGTCCGAGTGCCGAGTAGGAGGAAATCAATGACGTGTAACCTGTTTTCTTTATAGGGAAACAGGGTCAGGCCGGAAAATATTCCTATTTCAATTATAACCCAATTCCTCTCTTGATTCTAGTCCATAGAACCGCACTTTTAGAGAACGGCCGGAATGAGAGTAAGTATTTGTTCTCTGTATATACGAACGAGACTGCCCTTTGGTGGCAAGTCCTCCGTCAGATGCCACTTTCCGGCAGCGGCAGTGATGCGGTGATGCTGTGATGAGACGCATCCACATGCACAGGAATTTCTTCGATGGCTGTCGCTACCCGTAAACGCTCCGCTTGGGCAAATGCCATACGTCGGAGCATCTTTATCAAATAGATTGTCAGGACGCTCACAAGCAGCAGCGCAAACACCAGACCTGAAAAAGCTCCGAGGAGATCGCCAATTGCCTCCCAACTTTCGCCAAAGATATAGCCCAACACGAGCGGAATGAGCGCGCCCAGGGTCTCGCCTGCAATATCACTCAGCAAAAAACGAGGATAGGGATAGAGATCAGCACCGGCAAGCAGATTCGTGACGCCCCCTAGCGCACTAAAGACAAAGCGCGTCAGAAATATCGCCCAACCACCACGCCGATCGAAAAACTCACGCGAGTGCGCAATAGCACGTGGTGAGATGATGTAGTGACGTGGATGCTGTTCAAGCCAGTTCAGAAAGCGACTACCAACACGCCGCCCAATCCAATAACCAAGCGAATCACCCGCCGTTGATGCTGTAATCGTGACAGGAATCAACAGAAATAGGCTGAAATCACCGAGAGATGCAAACGCACCAGCCGCCAGCAGCACCAGACTGGTCGGTAAAGGTAAACCAACCGCCGAGATGAACACACAGAGCCAAAGAACGGGATAGCTATACAACTGCATCCAAGAAACAAGATAGGGAAGATAGGTACTCAAATAGCATTCCCCTCCAATCTGGATGAACGCGTCGTCTTTTGTCTATGACTGGTTGCTGGACTGGGAGTTGGCGTGCTGCGTGGTAGCGGATGGGTATGCCTATAGGAAACGATCGTCTTCTGTACCGTGTGAATAACCACGACGAGTGGCTGATGGATGCGCGTTGCGAGCGTAGTAAGCGTTACATGGCGGATTGGAGACACCGCTGGCAGGCGCAACGCAGACAGCAACTCGCTTTCCGGTACATGGTAGACGTGCGCAATATAGGGAATCGTCATCCATGAGCGAATTGTATTGACATCGCCCACACGCATCAAGGCACGCTGCTGTTGAAAGGTATGAAATGCCTGCACGGTGCTGGCAGCTGCCAGTACTGTACCACTCAATGCTAGCCCCAGCAATATGGAAACCAGGATAATTTTGACGCGCACGTTCACCTGCATTCTCCCATAGAGATGCTGCTATGCCTTATTGACATTCCCTTACTCGCACTAGCATACCAGATTTCTTTCCATCTCGCAATGGCTTTTAGGGCTGTATCTATCCTTGCTGAGATGTTGTAAAATATTTGGTATGAATACTTCTGCCCACCATTTACAAGTCGCCATTAAGCGCATTGATAGTAGCCTACCGTTACCCACTTATGCAACGGCAGGCTCGGTTGGTTTTGATCTGCTCTGCCGAGAAGATACCGAGATCGCTCCACGCAAACTGGGACGCATCCCCGGCAACGTGATTGTGCAGACACCGCCCGGCTATGTCTTGCTGCTGGCGATGCGCAGCAGCACGCCACGGCGGAAAGGTCTGCTGATCCCACATGGCATGGGCATCATCGATCAGGATTATGGCGGCGAGGGCGATGAGCTACTCGTGCAGGTTTACAATTTTCGCGATGAGGCCGTGATGGTTACACGCGGCGAGCGCGTCGCGCAAGGTATTTTTGTACCGGTCATGCGCGTCACCTGGCATGAAATCGATGATGTCGGAACGGGCCGCGGCGGCTTCGGCAGTACGGGAGGATAAGAGACCACCATGCCCATACCCTTACCAGACTATTACGCCATTCTCAGCTTACCTGCCTCCGCCACACGCGAGCAGATTAAGCATGCGTACCATCGTCTTGCACGCCGCTATCACCCCGACCTCAATGGGCAGAGCGCGAGCGAGCGTATCAAATTGATTAATGAGGCCTACGACATTCTTAGCGATCTCACCAAACGGGCCGCTTATGACACGTTGCTTCAGCGACAGCAACAAGCACAACGCATCGCCACCCTCTTGCGCCACCAACAGGCGATAGCACACCGCACGCCTGAGATGAGCTGGGGCGAAGGCGTTGTTGGCTTTATGCGCGAACTGCAAAAAGGCCTGCGCGATGACTGAAACTTAAACGCGCAGCCCCGCCATCAAGGCCTCGATCTCGGCTACCGTTTTCGGCACATGTGGCGTCAGCAGCTCGCAACCGTCGGCAGTAACAGCAACATTGTCCTCAATGCGCACGCCAATCCCACGATAGCGTGGCTCTACACCTTCTGCATCTTCCGCAATATAGATACCGGGTTCAATGGTAAAGACCATGCCTGGCTCCAAAACGGGCGACTCTCCATGAATTTTATACTTACCACGATCATGCGTGTTGACACCTAACCAATGGCTGGTGCTATGCATGTAAAACTCACGGTACTTCTTCTCCTCGATGAGTTTGTCCATTTCGCCTTCTAACAGACCGAGAGCAAGCAGGCCTTCCGTAATCACACTGACCGCGATGGCATGAATATCTTCCAGGCGCACACCGGGCTTGACGCCATGGATCGCTGCCAGATGCGCCTCAAGCACCAATTCGTAAATAATGCGCTGCGCTGGCGAGAAAGACCCGTTGACGGGAAACGTGCGCGTGACATCGCCATTGTAATAGGCATACTCTGCCCCGGCATCGACCAGCAGCAAATCGCCATCCTGCATCCGTCGCTGGTTGGCAATGTAATGGAGAGTAGTCGCGTTCGGACCAGAGGCAACTATCGTCTCAAAGCCATTGCGACGCGAGCCATGCATGCGAAAGGCATACTCTACCGCCGCTTGCACCTCATACTCGTACATACCGGGTTTGGCCGCCTGCATAGCCGCCAGATGGCCCGCCCCTGTAATCTCAGCAGCTTTGCGCAGTAATGCCAGTTCTTCCGCTTGCTTTACCATGCGCAATTCGTCAAAAATATCGCTCGGATCGATCAGAGTACGTGCTAAAAAGCCTTTTTTATAGCGAAAACGCTTCAAGAATTTGCTGATCTCACTGTCAAAGGTTTCACCCAGGCCATTACTGTAATACACGGTAGCGATATTGCTCAAGTAGTCTGGCAATTTCTCGTCTAGCTGCTCTAATGTATAGGCCATCTGTACCCCATACTCTTGCATAGCTCCCTCTACACCGACCCGCTTGCCCGTCCAGCGTTCTATCTCTGGGCTACTTGGTCGCACGAAGAGTACATACTGATGCTCCTCATGCTGGGGCGCAAGAATACAGACCGCCTCAGGCTCCTCAAAACCCGTGAGATAATAAAAATCGCTATCCTGACGATAAGGCAACTCAGCATCTATCGCCAGCATAAACTGAGGCGCACTTTTCAAAATGGCGACGCTGCCAGGTTGCATGTGGTCCATAAAAGCATGGCGGCGTGCCGCGAACATCGCAGTATTCATGACGGTTTGTTCTTTCTGGTTACGATATAAGCAAAAATGTCGTTCAAGCGATAGCCCAGCCTTCGCCATTGGGGCCGGCAGTCAACACTTCAATACCTCTTTTTGTGATGGCAAGGGTATGCTCAAAGTGCGCGCTCGCTTGGCCATCGGCGGCGATAATTGTCCAGTGATCGGAAAGCGTCTTGAGGCGTTTCCCCCCCATATTGACCATTGGCTCAACAGCAATCACCAGACCTGTTTGCAGCGGGAAATCTCCCAGGGCCTCATACTGGAGCGTGTAGTAGTTAGGAACCTGCGGATTCTCCCAAAGGCTATGGCCAATACCATGCCCCACCAAACCCTCAACAACTGAAAAACCCGCCTCTTTCACATACGCCTCCATCTCACGTGCCACCTGGCTCCAGCGCGTGCGTTTGGGAATCAGCTCGATAGCCAGACGTAAGGCCCCCTCGGTAATATCAAGCAGTTGCTGCGTTTTCGCGTTAATCTGTCCCACTGGACGTGTTACCGCAGCATCGCTACACCACCCATTGAGCTTGCAGCCCAGATCAATACTCACCACATCGCCTTCTTGCAAAACACGCTCGCTGGGGATACCGTGGACGACCTGCTCATTGACGGAGATACACACCGCAGCGGGAAACGGTACATCGCCGGTATTGCTAGGCACGCCCTTAAAGAGCGCAATGGCCTTCTGTTCGGCAAAGTAGCGTTCAACCGCCGCATTGATCTCCGCAGTGGTCACGCCAGGCTGAACGAGTTCAGCGGCAAGCTGGTGCGCTTGCCAAGCAATCAAGCCAGCTTTGCGCATCTGAGCAATCTCTTTATCTGTTTTCAACGTGTATTGTGCCATAGTAATCCTTTACGCTCTCCGTTCGCTCAAAAGATCTCTGTATGTGTATGCCCTTAGCAAGAATAATAGCATGCACACAGGATGGGTACAAGTGGGATCAACATGCTACAACCAGCGTTGTTGCATCGCAAGCACAGCCGCTTGCGTGCGATCTTTCACGCGCAATTTTTGCATGATATGATGCACATGAGATTTGACCGTCTCACGACTAATTGAGAGGTGTTGCGCGATAGCCTCATTACTCATACCCTCACTAACCAGGCTCAAAATCTCGCGCTCACGCTCGGTCAACACACGCGATGAGCGAGGTAGAGTGAAGCGCGCCCGCACGCTTGTGCCACGCCCAGGTAGGCCTTCAATCTCACAACGTCCTCCCACTGCCTCCACACGCTCACGCATAGAGCGCAGACCAAGCCCAACATGCGGAACCATGTTCGGCGTTCCAAGCTGTTCGGTGGCAAACAGACCAATCCCATTGTCGCTCACCTCCACAAACAGCATACCCGTTGTAGCCCGCACACGGAGCGAAACGCTGCTGGCATGCGCATGCTGAGACACATTGTGCAATGCTTCCTGCACAAGACGAAAAATCGTTCCTTCTAATGCCAACGGCACACGATGCACCGCGCGCAGATCAGTGTGCATCTCTAACGTGGGCATCGTCTCACGGATTTCGGCGAGCAGCATGTGCAGTGCGCTCAGCAGATCATGTTGCTCCAGTTGGGGCGGCATGAGAGACGTAACGCTACGCCGAAGTTCATCAAGCGTGCGTGTCAGCAAAACTGCTGTCTGATGTAACTCGCCCTGCACCACAACAAGCTCGTGTGTCTGATACGAAACAGTTTCTAACTGACGTTCAATATATTCTAGCCGATGAAGGGCATGTACGAGATATTGCAGCGTGCCATCATGGAGATCACGGGCAATTCGTTCACGCTCTCGCTTCACCAAGAGCGGCGGAGTTGCCAGATCATCTTCATCGTTCAGGTAGCTTGAGAGCAATGTCAGACAGATACGCAATTCCGCACTCGCTAAAAAAGAGGTCTCTTCTTGAGACTCATCCGCAGGAGGCTTGGTTTCGGCAAAACAGAAAACCAGCACGCCACGTGGCTCCTGCGCTGAAGTACCAATGGCACACAACTGTACAGCAGAATAGGCCTGAAGCAGCAGACGCTCTTCAGGCAGCATCTGCTGCTCTTGCGCTCGTTCATAGCCATAGCGGGCAGAATAGCTGATGCGCCCCGTTGGCACAGTCAGTACACGCCCCAAGAAACCGTCCGTTGGGATAGAGCAGACACCAGCAGACAAGGTCATTTGCTCAACAGGCTCTCCGCACTGATCGATACAGACCAACGGAAGAGAGAGGGTATGCTGGCACAGCAACAAAACTTGCTGCGCCCCACTCTGTGTATACAGGTAATAGAGTAACATGTGCCTGCTACGCAGAAGAGATGTTTCAGCCTGCAAATAGCGAATAAGTTGTGTAAGTTGATCGGATGCCACCATACAATCCATTCATCTTTCCACATAAGCAATGGGGTAATTATCAATATCATCGTTATGCTTTCGTTTCTAGCATACCAGAGCAGAAAAATGGGGCAGGCCTCCTCATTACCCACAATCCCGATGGAGGAACGGTTTTGATTGCAGGCATATGAGGAGGCCCGAATGGAAGGGGCGGGGAGGATCAGGTGTGGGAGAACACCTGTGATGGGACGGACGATAAGGGGAAAACTTCCTGGGGAAAATGGAGCGACTAACCGTAAGTACTGGTTAACTCCTCTATATTTATCTACTTGCTTGCTACGTTGATAGTATACCTAAAAATTGCCTTACTGTCAAGTCTTTTAGAGAGTATTTTTGTAATATACGCTTGCTATGTTGCTATAAAAATCTATTTTTCTTTTTTTAAAGCGTGTAAACGGTTCGAAGAAGCATGCGCAAAGCGAAATCAGCGGTAGTAGCAGAAGAAGAGCGCACGGATGATGCAGAGAGGTCTATAAGAACTAAAAAGAAAAGACAGGAAGGTGAGAAAATCGATGGTGCAATTTGAAACAATAAAATACACATAAAAACAAATTGCTACCTTTTCTATTTGACAGTAGAGCATTTAGATATTATGATTAATAGAGTGTGGGTATGTATGTTCGTGTCAGGAGTTGGTATGATGAAACAGACGAACGAAATGGATGAACCTGCCAGTACAGATAGTGACAGAAAGGGCGAGTAAATGGCGCAAAGAGGTGAGCAATCTATTCCTCGGCGACGGAGTCGGGGGAATACAGGTGACGCAGGCATAACTCTTCAACAACAAATGACTGGAAGGGTTGCGCCACCGCAGACAGATTCCTATGAAAACGCGGATTATCAAGCTGATGTCTACACTGAGGAACCGCTACAACGATCTTCCGTGGTTCGCCGGAATACCACCGATGCACACCCCTATCGTCCTTCCAGTACGTCGATGCAAGTAGCCCCAGGAGCCGGCAGCGCAGCACGTCGCTTATCAGGGACCCGCGATATCCCGACCCATCAACCTCGTTTTCCTATGCCTCAGCCATCTGCTCTTCCACCAGAACCAGTCAAAACCAGACACACAATGCATTGGTTGCTGCCTGCCGGTGTAGGGATGATTGCAATGCTCCTTTTATGGGTTCTTGGCTCATCCGCACTTGCCTGGGGAACACAACTGTACAATACTGTACATTATGGCTATCCACGCACCTATCAGATAGACGCAGTTGTCGGCCATAGTGACAGCAAAACGCATCCCAGCCATTTTATCGCGATGAACTTCAACCATCAGGTTATCGTGGTTGAATTTATGGGGGGCGATCCATCGAAGTCTATCAATTATATCGCGCCGGTCTACATTGCCGGCCAGAATGGTGATCTTGCCCCTGTGACATTAGAGTTTCGTGATGTCAACGGCGATGGCAAGCCAGACATGATTATCCATATCCACATGCCGAATCAGGATCAAGTCTCGGTGTTTATTAACGATGGCACAAAATTCAGGCCATCCAACAGCAATGACAAAATACACATGTGATGATCTTGCACATTACATTAAAAAACAGGGTAGCCGTTAGTGGCCGCCCTGTTTTTTAGCCAAAGATGATTTGATAGTGTTCGGCAACCACATAGGCTGGAAACACACGGAGCAGGCTTACCACTACCAGCGCGAATGCCACCCAATCAAAACCCGCGTCTAGTGGAATGCCCAACACAGTTCCCACTAAGGGCAACACGGTGCTGGCAATAAACTCTCCAAGCAGATCTGGAAAAAACAACAAGACCAGCAGCAAGACAATAGAACCAAGAAAAAGAACTTTCTGCACCAGCGTAATACGCCCATCTGTAAGCAATGCCCACAATAAGCGACCCGTTTTGAAGAGATGTAAAAAGATGTCCAGGCGTTTCGGGTAAGCCTTTTGTTCCGAAAATGGTGTCTGTTGCTGTTGTTGCATTTTTTCACTCCTTGTTTCACAACGTTATACCTACTACGAACGAGTGTTCATACAAGTTGCAAAAACCGTAGAAACACTATGCATAGTCGCTCACCTGCTTGCAAAACACAGCTCTCCTCATTTCAGAAGAAAAGAAAGATTTCATGCTTGATTCTGCATAATAGAGAGCAGCAGCTCGCGCAAAATAGCAAGATCGGTCAGCGATGCATTGGAGATCGCTAACCATTCGGGTGAATGGCCCTGGCGGCGAATGATGACCTCACGCTCCCCCACACTCATGCTCGCGATCTCCTGCCAAGACAAACGCAGGGCATTTTCGATGATTACGCCCTGCTGACTCACATGGAGCGAGCCGAACGAAAGTACAATGCCAGCACGATACAGGGCATGAGCCGTTGCCGGCATATCATGCGCCAATGTATAGCGCACATAGTCGATCATCTCCTTCAAAACACCCAGATTTGAGAGCGTCGCGGTACGCACTATGGCCCAGGGGCGCGCTTCATGCTTACGATAAATGCTAGTCGTCAGATCATCAATCTTGATATGTGCCACTTCTTGCCAAAGCAAGAAACGTTTCTGGATACGAATACCTTGTTTCTCCAGGACTAACGAGTCAAAAGTGACGGGGCGTCCAGCATGAAAGGCCGCCAATGCCAGAGGATAAAGACGGGGAGTCGTGATCTGTTCCAGCAATTGGCCCAAACGTTCATTTTCGGAGAGGTCGTTGGGTAATGCATACTGGCTTCTATCGGCAAGCTGCATGCGGTACGAGCGGAAAACGGTGGTGTCCTCGCCTAAACGTATCTCTTTCCAGAGTTTGGTAATCTGCTCCCAGCGTATCACCTTTCGTTTGCGCAGCACATAAACCATGCCATCAGCATACACGAAAACACTCAGCTGCGGCAAAAGTGTCACGATGAAGACCCAGAGGCCGAAGAAGAGCCAGCCAGCTCCCACCAATGGGACAAGCAGGGCCTGCCAGAACGGCCATGAGATAAAAAATTGTGCGTATGTCAGTGCAAAGACCAGCATGATACAGATGCCAATGACAAGACAAAACAGACCACTTAAGCGATAGAGAATGGTGGGACGACGTTGCTCGTAGAGTGCCTGTACATTTCCCAAATGGTGGGCGTGTGCAAGTTTCTGAACAGCAGGCGGCACAAAGAGAACTGCATCTCCCGACTGCATTGGTTGCATATGATAATCCTAACCTTCTGACAGCATAGCGCGCATGCGATCAACACGCTGCTCACATGATATCACGTTAGAGCGCAGCAATATACATGAGATGCACGCTGCCGCTACGGATAGAGCAAGAGGAAAAGCCAGCAAAAAGCAGCGGGATTGGATATAATAAAAACGAGGCTACATTTTATCGGATAGCATCGCACATAGCAAAGGAGTTATTTCATGGCGATTGCCCCTGGCACAACGCTCGCAGATTATCTCGTCCCTACCCGTTCTTCACGCCGCGCCGCGCTAGTACGTGACAGCATCCTGATCGTGGGATGCAGTTTTTTATTCGCGCTGTCCGCACGCGCCAGTATACCGCTAGCTTTTACGCCTGTGCCATTCACACTTCAGCCCCTTGCAGTTGTGCTGATCGGCGCGGCCCTCGGCAGCAAACGTGGCGCGCTCGCAGCTCTGCTCTATCTGCTCGAGGGCGCAACAGGCCTGCCCGTTTTCGCAAAAGGCGGCGGTCTGCTCTACCTACTGGGTCCAACAGCTGGCTATCTCTGGTCCTATCCTTTTGCCTGTTTCGTCGTAGGATGGCTGTGTGAACGCGGACTCGACCGCCGTTTTCTGACCTCAACTCTGGCAATGCTCCCCGGTATGCTCATTATCTACGCGCTTGGCGTGCCCTGGTTAGCCGTTGTCTACCATCTCAGCCTGAGACAAGCCATTGTCGCTGGCATGCTCCCCTTTATCGCGGGTGATCTGGTTAAGGTTGTGATTGCTGCCGCTCTCTTACCATCAAGCTGGCAATTGCTGCGCTTCTTCCATACGGAGACACACTAACCTACGCGATTAGCTCAGCACTATCGTAGCGCGGATTATTGACCTGTTTAGAGACGGCGCGCGCCATCATTTGCTCAGCCGGATATGGGGCAAGCAAGGGAAGTAGCACATGCTCGTCATGTACCTGCGTATTCAGCCATGTCGCATACGCTTCAGGCGACAAGATGACGGGCATACGCTCATGAATGGGGGCAACAAGGGCGTTCGCCTGCGTCGTAATAATCGCGCAGGTCCGCCAGATAGCACCATCAGGATGCTTCCACTCGTCCCATATACCCGCAAAGGCCAAAAGCCCACCCGTCTTGAGCGTAATGTACATTGGTGTTTTACTATGCTCGTCTTGTTTCCATTCATAGAAGCCATCCGCGACTACCAAACAGCGACGTACACGCACTAAACGTTTGAAACTCGGTTTTTCAGCAAGCGTCTCGGCACGCGCATTGATCATCTTCGCCGCCAACGTTTCTTCCTTGGCCCATGTTGGCACTAACCCCCAACGCAGCAATGCCAGATGTCTTTGCGTTCCATCCCCTTCACCCATCACAGTTACCACGTGCTGCGTAGGAGCAATATTATAGCGATGTCCGCCGTCAGTCAGCGCATTCTGGGCAACGGGTGCCACCTGAAACGTGCGCGCCACCTGTTCCAGATCAGCCGTGAGCGTATATCGACCACACATAAGAACACCTTTCTTTTCTAGACAACAGAGTAGTCTTTGACTGGTTCTTTTTCCGAACAGCAAAAACGGACCCCACGTCAGCATTCTACCAGAACGACTACGCAGGTACGATACGGATATGACCTTTTCTGGGAATATGCTTTGCATCACCGACGCGGCCCGTATCACAATAGTCACAATACCGCATAGCCCTACAACACTATCGACACAATTTGCTATAGTATGATAAAGAACGCCTGTTTACGCAGGTGCATACTGTTTCCTAGTGTGGTAGAGGAGAAGACGAATGCGGTACATCGCACCACAGGTTGTATCTATCGCAGATGCATGCCTGGGCGGTCTGTACGGTCGTTCAGCCCTGTTAATCGGTCCTGAAGAGCAACGACACTTATATGCACACCTGCTCTATGCCGCTGGCATGCAACAGGTCTATCAAGAAGACACCCCTGCACATGTTTCGCCGCTCTTACCATCGATACATCTGCTTATCAGCATACCCAAAGCACTGCGCAAGACGCCAGAGGGCTGCGTCTTTCCTATGTTAACGGCAGCAACAGTTGCAAAGGGATGTGATAGGCGTCACACCCCGCTGGTAATCCTCGACCTGGCCTGCTCTACGTCGGTCGAAGAATTAGCAGGGTTGCTGCCAGCAGTGTGTCTATACACCCCCGACGACTTGCGTCATCTGCTGGCAAAGAACCAAGCAAGACAAGCATCTTGAAACATGTGCTATACTGAAGGAGTCCTGCACTTGCACAGATGAGTTACATCTTACAGACCCGTGCTTATATATAATAGAGAAAACAATGGAAGTAATTAAGATCTCCCCACGTGGCTATTGCTACGGCGTTGTTGATGCCTTAACGGCTGCGCGCCAGGCAGCAAAAGACCAAGCATTGCCACGCCCTATTCACATTATCGGTCAAATCATCCATAACCGACACGCAATTGACGAATTGACACAACTGGGCATCGTCACGTTGGATGGTCCCGACCGGGCAAGCATTTTAGAACACGTCATGGAAGGAACCGTTATCTTCACTGCACATGGCGTCTCCCCATTAGTCAAACAACGCGCCCGCGAACGCGGCCTCTACTGCATTGACGCCACGTGCCCTGATGTAACTGTCACCCATGATCTTGTGCGCGACCTTGTGGCAAAAGGCTACTACATCCTCTACATTGGCAAAAAAGGCCATCCAGAGCCAGAAGGGGTCATGGGTGAGGTACCCGGACAGATCAGCTTAATCGAGACTGAGGCCGATGTCGATGCGCTCACCCTCACGCCCGCACAGCAGCAAAAACTCGCTGTCTCGACACAGACCACGCTTTCACAGTGGGATACACGCCGCGTGATCCAGTATATCAAGGCCCATTACCCACAAGCCGAGGTGCATGTCGATATCTGCGCCGCTACACAAAATCGTCAAGAGGCTGTTGCTGCTCAGGCAAAGGGAGCAGACCTCACGATTGTAGTCGGTGACCCCAAAAGCAACAATACCAATCGACTCGTACAGGTTTCAGAAGAACTGGCCGGGGTTCCCGCCGTGCGCATCGAAGACCTCTCGCAGCTCGATATCGCGTGGTTACACGACAAGAAACGCGTCGCCGTCACGGCTGGCGCATCGACACCCAGTCAGTTAACACGCGAGGTCATCCGCTTTCTAGAGCAATACCAGCCTGCAACAGAAACAGCAACCTCAACGGAGTAACAGAGATTGAAAACTTTACAAGATGCATTACATGCTTGTAGTGATGAACAATTGCGCCGAATTTATCGCCTTTGGGGCTTAAGCCGCGAGGCTGATGATGAGAAACATCCCGCCCTCACGCATCTAGCACTCATTACAGGACGCGTCACACATGCCATTACCTTGCGTTTCATTTGGGAGCATCTCACCGCAGACGAACGCGAGGTGTTTTACAGCTTGCTCAAACCACAGAACCGCAATGGCATAGAACACTCTCAGCTACCCGGAAAGGTGAATCTGCCTGCTGATCGTTTTGAAGCTGCACTCAGCGCATTGTTTTCCTATGCCCTTGTCTATGAAGAAATGCGCGATGATTTGAGCAAGACAACCAAACAAAGCAAGAAAACAACCCCAATCCTCTTTGTTTTTCCCTATAAAGAGCTTGTTACACACTGCTACGAAACCGGACGCGAAATCTTTGCGCAAATACATAGTCCTATTGATATAACACACCTTGAATTGCTCAACACCTTCCAATCAACCACCTTGAGCGAAATTGTCACGGCAAACAACTTTTCTGATCCACAATACACCCAGAGTCCCTACGACTATCTCCCCATGGCCGTCATGCGCAGCTTGATCGCGAATGAATTTCGCCGTCCTACGACTGCTATCTCAGCGTTATCTCATCTCTCACCCGAAATACGCTCCTTCTTGGACTGGTTCTACGCGCAGGGTCGCCAGATTAGCATGCATGACGTGCGTACACATACAATGTATGATGATTCAGAGCTTTCTACCCTCTTGCAGACACTAACCCAAGCAGGAGTTGCTTTCGACTGTATGCTCAAAACGGGAGAACGTGCGCTTTTTGTGCCAGCTGATCTCTATCCAACCCTGCTCGCCGCGCTCCCCAAAGCCTCCCTCCCGCTCCCACCGGCGGGGTTTGAGACAATTTCAGAGCCACCCCCCTTTATTAAGCCCGGAGAAGCATGCATACAATACGACCTGGCAACGATCATCAGTGCAACCTACCAACAGATACTCCAGCCTACCCAGTCAGGTCGCTTATACAAACGAATGGCCCAGAAAATTCAGCCCTCGTTGCATGGTCTGCCACGCTACAAATATGATGGGGAAAACTATTATCTGGACATGTTATTCGCGCTTGCCCTCGAACTAGATTTGCTCCATTGTCCACAACCACCGTTACGCGAAATGAAGCCCACCTATGAGCCAGACGTGAATATGGACGCCTGGGCCACGCTCACCATGCGAGAGCAGAGTCAGCGTCTGCTCCAGTATTGGCAAGATAGCCAAAGTTGGCTCGATCTCTATGGTGAGCATTTCCACCGCGCCTATACTGTCTGGGACTCATATGCGTGGAATCCCAAACAGGGACGCAGTATTATTCTCAAATACCTACGCAAATGCCAACCCGGTCTCTGGTACAGCATCCCATCGTTACTCCAAATGATCTTCAAAGAGGAACCGTTAGCCCTCTACAACACAGCCTATCGCCATCCGAACAAACCCGCATACGTCGATGACCGCGTAAAATGGATGCAAGCTGACGGCGAAGTCTATAAAGGCCTCCTCGCCTCATCGCTGTATGAACTGGGCATAGTAAGCCTCGGCGATCTGGAGCAGAAACACGCTGCCGAGGATGAAGACGACGATGAGACCATACTTGACCCCGACACGTTTATGCTGACCGAGTTGGGTGCAGCCGTGCTGAAACAGATGACCAGCAAAACACCTGAGGAGCAAACAGCCCAACCAACTCGCCGTGCGCTCATCGTACAGCCAAATTTTGAACTGCTTCTGCTTGAAGAAGATCTACCCACCCTCTATGCGCTACTCCCATTCGCGCAACTGCACCATGCAGGGCGAGTCAGCCGCCTCCTGCTCACGCGCACATCGCTGCTACGCGGCATGAATGCGGGCTTGACCATCGAACGCGTCCTTGCAACCTTGCGCACACATAGCCAAAAAGACTTGCCACAAAACGTCGAATATACCTTACAGGACTGGTCTCGCGGCTATAAAGGGGCACGCATTTCTCAGGTTCTCCTCATCGAGGTTTCTAGCGAAGCACTAGCCGACGAGATATGTAGTACAGTGCGTTTCAAAACACTACGTCCACGTCGTATTGGCCCGCTTGCTATCGCCGCCTACTGCGATGTTAATCAGATACAGCGCACCCTTGATAAAGAAGGTATTGCTTTAAATTTCAGTGGTTCGATTACTACACCCGTGTCAAATGGGGGCAAAGATGGGTATTTTAGCCATACTATACCCGACACGACGCAATAAGTTGCATGGCCTGCTCATGCGCATCCAACGATGAGAGGGTAATCATCTGGTGAAAGATGACGTGACGCAAGAGATTACAACGGAATTCATGTTCCGCATGTAGTGCAGCATGCTCTTCCGATGGCAGACTTACCACTTCTTGTTTGCGTTGCTCAAGCTTGCGCAGCTTCAGCACGAAAAAGGCGAGGCGGAGCAGTTCAAAGCGGCGCATCTGCTCCTTCGTGGTCAATGCACTCCATAGAAGCATATCGATAGATAAAAGCGTGTCTTCATCGCTAGATTGTTGGCGCATGTGTGTGATGTTCTCCCGTTCACGGTATGCAAGATGTTCTCGTATAAACATACTAGCAGCTAAAGATAGATATTCCATTGAGAGCCGGTAGGAACTTGGTTAAGAAAAGCGGACTCTTCGTTGCAATATCATAACAAGCTACCAAGCCACCGTTATTGGGGACCGAGCAAGGTATGGCGCAACAGTGTGAGATGGGTCAACGGCCCCAGGCCACCGGGGACAGGCGTCAGGAATGATGCAACCTCGCGCACGCCAACGCTCTCGACATCGCCCACAACGCGCCCATCGAGCGCATTTATGCCCGCATCCAGCACAATAGCCCCTGGCTTGACCATATCAGCGGTAATCAACGCAGGTCGTCCTACACTGACCACCAGGAGATCCGCGCTGCGCGTAATTTCTTGCAAGTTGTGCGTATGCGAATGACAAACCGTGACCGTCGCATCGCGCTGCATCAACACCAATGCAATCGGTTTTCCGCCCATATTGCTGCGTCCCACAACAACAGCATGCCGTCCCGCAAGCGCAATCTCGGCATCGTCGAGAACAGCACGGACAGCATCCGCTGTCGAGGGGATGAAATTTGGGAAGCCGAGCAACAGATTGCCCGCATTGCGTGGACCCAGTCCATCAACATCCTTCTCTGGACGCAAGGCTTCCATCACAATACGTTGGCGAATATGTGCAGGTAAGGGCAATAACAAGGTAACACCATCGACAGTTCCATCATCACCCAAGCGGGCAATTTCCGCACGCAGTTCTGTCTCTTCCGTCTCAAAAGGATAGGTAACCGTCACACAACTGAGACCAACCTGACGACAGGCTCGCACCAATTGCCGACTATACAGGGCCGCCGCCGCATCCTGCCCAACAATGACCTGTGCCAGACGCGGCATCCGCTGATAGTGATTGCGAAAGAGAGCAGCCTCAGTGCGCAACTGCGCTGTCATCCGTGCCACTAACGGTTGGCTTTCATAGAGCATCGCAACCATATATTCCCCTCTTCACAATGCAAAAACACATTTTTGCATATCATATCATATCCAAAGAGGGCAGACAGGCAACCCTAATCCAATTGGGGGATACAGTGGCAAAATGGCGTGAAATACGTTACAATGCCCAAAAAAGGTGAGTGTTGAAACATAGTCAGGCATTGGGTTCACCCTCTTCCTGGCCAGTCTAACGTAATACCATTAGCCATTCAGTACTAAAAAAGAAAGTAAAGAGAGGATTTCATGGCTGGAGAGTGTTCATTCGATGTAGTATCGCAGTTCGACGAACAAGAACTGGTGAATGCATTGGACCAGGTGCGCCGTGAAGTGCAGACACGATACGACTTGAAAGATACCAAAACAGAAATCACGCATAGCAAAGATGGCATCACGATCCTGACGGATAGCACACTCACGCTGAAAAGTGTGCGCGACATTCTGGAATCAAAAGCAGTACGGCGTGGACTACCGCTCAAGATTTTTAAACCGGGTAAAGAGGAAAATGCAGCCGGCAGTCGAGTGCGTCAAGTCATTCAATTGCAGCAAGGCATTTCGCAAGAATTGGGAAAGGAGATCAACAAGTTTATCCGTGACATGTTTCCCAAAGTGCGTCCACAGCTACAGGGCGAAACAGTGCGCGTCATTGCCAAAAGCCGTGACGAACTACAAGCAGTCATCGTGGCCCTAAAGCAGAAAGACTATCCAGTTGCACTCCAGTTTATCAACTATCGTGGATAGCCGTCCTTCTGCCGGCATGTAGACAAGTAAGCCAAGTCGCCATGCGTGCATCCGTTTAGCAAACGGACTCACCGCGTGGAAATCAGTACTTTAGTACTAAAAGAAGTGTTCAGACCGCAGATTTGTAGTACCCTACTCCTGACTGAACCTAACTACCCGGTACAAGGAGGCCGATCCAGGGATCAACTTCGCGCATCTAAGCGCGTAGCATTAGTGGGGGTGAGGAACAGGAGGAATGTTATATTCTGTGCTATCGTGTGAGAAAGCGAACCTTTCATGCCTGGAAACAGACAAGCCTTTGAAGAGGCAATCAGTGTCGCCGACCGCTATCGCTGGAATAGCCAATGGACAGAAGCAGCACGAGAATATCAACGAGCATTAGCCGAGTTTCCAGACGATATGGCAGCGCGGGGAGGCTTGGGCTTCTGTTGTATGCAGACGAAACAGTGGCAACAAGCGTTGGAGCAATACGAATATATGCTGCAACAAGAACCCGGCAATGTGATCGCGCTGAGCAAAACGGCAGAGCTATACGGCATTCTCAAACGCCGCGATGATGCATACAAAGCATACCTGCATCTTGCCGACCTGTATTCACAGGCGGGGCAGGGAGCACGCGCCGAAGCCGCTTGGCAGAAAGCAGTGCAACTTTCTCCCAGCAATCCTGAGCCACATGAACGTCTGGCAAGCTACTACTTTGAAAAAAAAGAGATTGCGCTTATGGTGCAAGAGCGTTTGGCGGCTGCACAGGGCCATCTAGTACGCAATGAGTTAGGGCTAGCACGTGTACAATGCGAGGAGGCACTACGAGCTGACGCCAACAATCAAGACGCACAACAGTTATTAACACACATTCTGAAGGGCAGAGACGGCAATGCGTATGCAGCCTCCAACGCACCTTTTTCAGAAACAGCATCTTCACCAGCACCTGGTGAGAGAGAGACAATGGGATATATGGGACAGTACACATCTGCTACAGGTGATAGCTCTGCCCCATCGGCATTCACAGGCGGCCCGCTGGCGTATGAACCAAGAGCGGGCAATATAAGCGGAGGGAATACTGGCATCATGGGTAACATGGGTAGCGCGGGCAACTTCGGTGGCGCGGGAAATCAGGGACCATCACTGGCAATGAACGGACAGGGCGCAAACTCTGGTCCTGCTCCCCGCAGAAAAATTACAGCTAACCAAGTCACAGGAGTCCTCAAGCAGGCACAAGCGTTTCAAGCTCAGGGACGTTTCAACGATGCGATTGACCTCTGTGAACAAATTCTGGAAAGCGGCTTTGATCGTCCAGATGCTCAATATTTCCTGGGTTGGCTCTATCAGGAGCAACAACGCTGGGAAGAGGCCATCCGGCGCTTTCAGATGCTGCTCAACGACCCCGATTATGCACTTTCCTGCTATTATGCGCTGGGCCAGTGCTATCGGGCCAAAGGCGATTTACGGACCGCAACCGTACACTTTGACGAGGCGGTTGACCGCGTCAACTTAGACGCTTTGACCCTGGAGGAGTCCGACCAGCTTGTACAACTTTGCCAGGAGGCTGCTGAAGCACATCGTATGCTGGGAGAGCAAGAGCAAGCTCTTACAGTGTACAATGCCTTGCTAGGTTTTTTGCGCAGTCGCGGCTGGAATGACAAGGTAGCACAGGTCGAGTTTATGCTGCAACAGGCGCAAAACATGCCCACCCCGCCCATGCGCTACACCACCCCGCCAGTAGCGCCTGTCAATCAGGCTCCGATTAGCCAAATGACCATGCCACCGCCTGCACAGCCGGCCATCTCTGATGG
>VFSW01000990.1_pt1 | contig 42271 bp, 46 predicted proteins | sample 5358111 | NCBI WGS metagenome assembly VFSW01 (sample SAMN11554181, study PRJNA540505) | mine drainage metagenome | isolation source: sediment from site ElyBrook_90M | place: USA: Ely Copper Mine, Vershire, VT | collected 2017
GGCTTTGGACTCTGGCGCACCTCGACCGACTGCCCGGCTTCGAGTGATCCGATCATTCGGCCGTCGGCGACGATGATCGCGGGTTTGTCGTCAGCCATCAGGCGGATGACCTTGTCGCGCGCGACGACGATGGACCGGTCGATGGTGAAGTGAGGGGCGACCGGCGTGAGGATCATCACGGGGAGCGTCGCTTCGACCACCGGACCCCCGGCGGAGAAGTTGTAGCCCGTACTCCCCGTTGGCGTCGAGACCATGACGCCATCGGCTGAATAGGTCAAATACTCGTCGTCGTTGACGTACGTACGCAGGCGTACCATATGACCGGCGCTCGCGCGCTCCACGACCACCTCGTTGAGAGCGAACGCCTCGATCTCGGTGCCGGACACCGAGATGCGCAGGGCCAGTCGTTCCACTTCATTGCCTCCGTCGAGCGCCTTCATGGCGTCAGCCACCAATTCGGTCGAAGGGACGTTCAAGAGGAATCCGACGCGACCGAGGTTGACCGCGAGCACGCGCGCCTGGTACGCGTGCGCCAGTCGGGCGCACTGCAGAAAGGTCCCATCCCCTCCAAGACTGACGACCAATGTGGTCGAATCGATGTTCGGCGGCGAATCGACGTCGAGGAGATGGAGCGCCGACGCGACTCCCTTCTCGTGAAGATGCGCGGTGGCCTCGTGGGCGAGTTGCACCGCGTCGAGCCGATTGCTGAACGCCGTGAGTAGCACCTGGGACACTTCGCTCCTTGTGTTCTCATCATGGTAGTAACAACAACTGACATTGCTCGCGGACGGTGCACGTCGCGGGCGCTCTCGAGGAGTCCTCCTCGGCGGCTCAGTATGCTTCATCGCAAGGAACCGCCGCATCGTGAGCGAGTGGCGCGAAACGTCAGGGGGTACGGCTGTGGGTTACGTCATCTTGATAGTCGTGGTGTTGGTGGCCGTGGTCCTTGCCGCGACGCTCACGCGTCGCCGAGGTACGACGAGGTCGCTCACCTACGTACCGTCACCCGAGTCGCTCGACGAGAAGCTCGTGAGTCTGCACGAGGTTTCGCCACAGCCGCTGCTGTCAAACGAGGCGACCACGCAAGAGATCGTCAATCGAGAGTTTGTCGCCGACACCGCTGACGACCTCCTTGACCCGCACAATCCACACCACGCGCAGTGGGTTCGAGAGCACCCCGACGTCGAATCCGACGAAGAGTATCTTGCGGAACATCCCGAGGACGAACCGAACCCTCCTTCGAGCTGACGTCATCAGTGTCCGTGAGCAAGCGGGTGCTGCGCGAAGAATGACCACATGACCTCGTCGGCGTTGACGGCTTGGGACTGAGCGCCGAGGATGTCAGTGATGGCGAGCGGCATCGTGGGGCCGCCGGGCCACTCGTGGCCCTCGCCCTTCAATGAGTACAACTCGACCACTGCACCGGCACCGCATTTCGAGTAGTCGCTCAGCGTGTAGCCCTTGTGGCGCACCGTCGTCGCGATCGTCGAACACTCGTCTTGGCTCGCCCATAGCGACGCCGCGTCTTGCACGGAGTAGGTCCAGTACGCCTCACCATGACCTTTATAAGGATCGATCGGGTCGGCAGTCCCGTGAAAGGCGATCACCGGCACGGGTCGAGTCGTGGGGCACGGTGTCGGGCGGCGAAGTCCGGCGACCGGCGCGACGGCGGCGAAGGTGTTCGAAGCGTCGCACGCCAACTGGCTCGCCATGCGCCCACCTCCCGACATCCCCGTGGCGTAGACCTCGTCGCGATTAATGCAGTACATTGACGCCAATCGCGAGACCAAGTCCACGAGGAACTTCACGTCACTGGCCGATCCCTTCGGAGGGTACGAACCTCCCGCGAGCGGTACGTCGGGGATGTTCCAGTCGAATCCGGTGCCCGAAGCGATGAGCCCCTGGGGATAGGCGACGATGAAGCTATGACGGTCCGCGGTCGCGTCCATGCCGGAGAAGGACTCCTGTTGCGCGGCGGTTGAACCCGAGCCGTGCAGGTTGAGCACCAGAGCCACCGGTGACGAACTCTTATAGCCCGAGGGAACATGGACAATGACGAGGCGTTCGTGACCGGCGATCGTCAAGGTGAGTGTTCGTGAACCGGGCACTGCGTTCGATCCACATCGCGCTGACGTTGACGCCGCCGCAGCGAAGGTGCTCGCCGACGCACTGAACGCGAGACCCGTGAGGGCGACCATCAGCACAAGAACGGTCGACATACATCGACGCGCCATGCCTCTCGTCAACAACGACCTACCCATCACCACCCATCCTACGAAGACCGCGTCGGGTTCGCGGCCATTGACCTCGTGTTCGAAGTTCCACCGACGCGGTCGTCATCGCGAGGACCACACGATGACCCCTTCCATTGCAGTGCTGTGACAGACTTCCTCTAATGCAACGTTGCAACGACGGTGGTGGCGGTAGATGAATGCTGGATCGAGGTGAGTGAACTCGACGAGCGCTCCCTTTCCTGGCAAAGCCTGATCGAGGCACTGCCTGACGGGACCGCGCTGATCGACACCGCGGGCGTCATGTGGTACGTGAATGACGAACTCTCACACTTGACGGGTTTTAGCCGGGAGGAACTCGTCGGCCAGAACGTCTTGATGCTCGTGCCACCACAACTACGACCAATGGAGGGTGAGGCCCGACGAGAACACCAGCGTGATCCGGAGCGGCGTCTGATTTGGAACGATCGCAACCTCTCAGCTCTGCGCAAGGACGGCAGTGAACTCCCCGTCGACTTCGCCCTCTCCCCGATCACCATCGGTGGACGTCAGTGGACGATCGGATCGATTCGCGACAACAGCGCACAGCGAGCGGCCGAGCAGGCGCGTATCGAGGCGGAGCAACACTTTCGCCTCGCCTTCGAGGACAACATGGCTCCCATGGTCTTCACGGACCTCCAGGACCGCATCATCGCCGCCAACGACGCCTTCTGCACCATGATGGGCCGCACCCGTGAACAGTTGATCGGATTCGACTCGAAACACTTCACGCACCCCGACGACGTCGGAATCACCGAAGCGTCCCACGATCGGTTCCTGCACGGCGAGATTCGCCAGGTCAAGTACGTCAAGCGTGATCTGCACTCCGACGGACGCCTGATCGGCGCCGAAGTCTCGAAGTCACCCGCTCGCGATGAGTCCGGCAACACCCTGTACTTCATCATCTCGGAGCGCGACATCACCGAAGAACGAAAGCTGACGGCGCAACTCTCACATCAGGCGCTCCACGACCCGCTCACCGGACTCGCGAATCGCGCCCTCTTCGACGACCGTCTCAGCCAAGCGCATTCGCGCATTATGCGCCAGGGTGGCCACGGCGCGTTGCTCCTCCTCGACCTCGACGACTTCAAGGGCGTGAATGACACCTACGGGCACTTGGTGGGCGACCAGCTCCTGAGCGACGTGGCGCGCCGACTCGAGAAGGTCGCGCGTTCCACCGATACGCTCTGTCGATTCGGCGGTGACGAGTTCCTGTACCTCGCCGAGGCGATCAGCGGACCCGAGGAAGCCGAAGTGATCGCGCAGCGCTTCCTTTCGCAGTTCAACGAGACCTTTCTCATCTCGGGCCTGCAACTCGAACAACGCGCCAGTCTCGGCGTGGTCGTGTGGGGCTCGAGCAGCACCGACGTCTCGGAGGTCGTGCGCGACGTGGACGTCGCCCTCTACGAGGCCAAACGGATCGGCAAAGGGCGCCACTTCGTCTACGTGCCGGGCATGCATCACCAAGTCGTCAATCGATTCTCACTCGTGCAGCAGCTTCGTCAGGCCATACCGGCGCACGACATGGCCATGCACTACCAGCCCATCATCCGACTCGCGACCGGCGACGTCGTCGGCTTCGAGGCACTGATGCGTTGGCATCATGCGGAACGTGGCTGGGTGCCCCCGAGTGTCTTCATCCCGCTGGCGGAGCAGAGTGACTTGATCTTGGAACTCGGCGCATTCGCGCTCAGTGAAGCAATAACCGCGGCCAGTGCGTGGCAGGCGCTCGCGAAGAGTCAGGACGAGCCTTACGTCAGCGTGAACCTCTCGGCCCGTCAGTTCCACGACGCCGGGCTGATGGACATCGTCGAAGGGGCGCTCGCGGCCGGCCACTTGCCGGCCGATCGGCTCATCATCGAGATCACCGAAGGCGTGGCCCTCATCGAGGTGAACGACACGCTCAAGATGATCGAGCAGCTGACGAAACTTGGCATCGGCGTCGCACTTGACGACTTCGGGACGGGCTTCTCCTCCCTCTCGTATCTGGCGCTCCTCAATCCGATGATCATCAAGGTCGATCAGAGTTTCGTGCGACCGGCCGTGCAGAGCATGCATAGTGATCGACTACTCGAGACCATCGTGACCCTCGGCCACAACCTGGGCATGACGATGCTCGCCGAGGGCATCGAGACCAAGGATCAACTCGAGCGACTCAAAGCATTGCACTGCTCGCTCGGTCAAGGGTTCTTGTATTCCCCGGCCGTACCATTCGAGCAGGCCTCGAACATGGTGGGCACGTCGTTCGCTCGCTGATCTCGTTCGGGCCAGCCGTTGTTTCTCATCACCATCGACGTCGGTACGATGGACACCGGACAGCTTGAAAACAGACACGCAAGGAGGATCTCGTGACGTTTTCTGAGTCGGTACAGCGCCTCGCACGTCAGCGCGCGCGTGGGACCTGCGAGTGCACCGCCAGCTGGTGCCCCCACTACGGTCACTGTCGGCTCCCCCCCAAGGAGTTCCACCACAAGAAGTCAGTGGAGTCCGGCGGTGATGACGAGATCTCGAACTGTCAGTTCCTTTGCAAGGCCTGTCACAGTCGCGCTCATTCGACGTCCGAACAGTTGGGCCGCGTCTAGCCCGAGCCGGGGCGTACTACTCGTGCGTCGGGGCGTAGACCAGTTCGTGGTCGGTCCCTTCACTTTCGTCACGAAGTGGCGAGACGCGATAGACGCGTGTCGGGCCGTTCCAGTCAGTGAATGCGCGACTGCATTCGCCCTTCCAGGACCTCATTTTAGATTTTTTTTTTTAGCTTCGACTTCGGTTTCCATTTCGTGCTCGGGTTCGAGCGGTTCCTCCGCGAAGAGATCGGGCCGGAGCGCCATCGCTTCTTGCAACTCAAAGAAGTGACTCAGCCAATACTCGTCGAAGCGAGTTCGCCATCGCTGCGCACCGTCGCGCGAGGCGAACGCGTCGCGCACCAGCGAAGGAGAGAGCAGGGCCACGAATCCGGGGACCTCGGCCGCAAGATAGCGCAGTCGCAGGAAATCGAGGAAACAGATAGCCGGGCGCGCCGGCGCCGGTGCCGAGAGCTCTGGGAGTGACTCGCGAACGCGGTCGTCCTTGAGGAACGAGGAGGTCAAGAGCAGGGCCAGCACCTGCTCTTCGGAGCTATCGGCCATTGCGATGAGGCTCTTGCCGACGTTGTCGCGACCGTGTCCAGAACCCCCGAAGACCTCCTGCACGATTGAACCCATGTTGGCAATCAGCCCTAGGAGGCGAAGCGCCACCGGCCGCGCGTTGGCGATCTCCTTGTCGTCGAGCGTTCCGACAAGTTGGATGAACGGCTCATCCATGCTCGCGCGCATCATGGTGAGCGCCACCTCACCGGCGCGTCGCGCCTCGTCGCTTCGCGGTGAGAGCCCGGCGACGTCGCGGTCGAACAGTGCCGCGTCACTCGCATCCATGACGGAGAGATTGCCGTTCATGAGATCGATGAGTAGGGCCGTGAACTCGGAGTACAACTCGGATCCGCGTCCGAGACGCTTACGCGCCGAGGCCATGGCCGGACCGTCCTTGAGGTGCTGAAAGAACACCTCTTCGAGCACGTCGCGCTCTCCCTTGACGACTTCTTGGGTCTCCTCGGTCGCCGCGACCGCACGGATCTCACTCAGTTGTTCGTCCCAACGGGTTGCTCGCTTGAGCAAATAGGTGCGGATCAGATCGGGCTCGACGTCGAATCCCTCCCACCACAGACGCCACGCGAGTTCGTCCAACTGCTTCGTGCTCGTGCGCAAGCGCGAGATGCGCAACATCCTTTCCGCCGTGCCCGACGGATACCGGGCCAGCGACCCACGGGCACTCCCGGGATCGTGGAAGGGTTCGTTGATGAGACGTCGCCGATGCAGTCGCGCCAGTTGGTCTCGGGTCGTTTCGACCCCCGCGAAGCCTAGGAATTCAAGGATGTCTTGCGTCGACTCCCAAGATCCGGGCTCCTCGTTCCAACTCACTTCTCGACCTTAGTTATGTAAAGGCCGAAAATTGAGGATTGTCGGGCCTAGGAACGCAGTGTCGCCACCACCGATTGACGCGATGCGTCGTCGAGCCCGTAGGGCGCGTAGAGGCCGAATCGATCGACCACGTCGTCGAAGCGACGCAGCACCTCGCGGCCCGCCTCCTCGGGAGGTCCGACGACACTGAAGGCATTCAGCACGTCGTCGTCGATCAACTCACCCATCTTCAGCCACTCGCCTTGACGTGAGAGCTCATTGAGCGTGCTCTGCAGTTCGCCCCAGCCGTGCAGTTCGAGCACGCCGCGGTACGCGGGGGTCGAACCGTAGAACGCGATCTGTCCACGGACTTTCGTCGTGGCGTCACGAAGCGACGCTTCGGAGTCACCGGTGGCGATCAGTCCGGAGAAGGAGATCGGGAAGTCCTCGAGCGATCGCCCCGAGGTCGCGAGGCCCCGTTCGAGCGCTGGCAGCGTGACTTCACGCAGGTAGCGCTCGGTCGTGAAGGGATGTACGAGCAATCCGTCGGCGACCTCACCCGCGACCTCGGTCATGAGCTCGCCAACCGCCGCCAGGTAGACCTTCGGCGCTCCGTACGGGTTCACACCGGGATCGAAGAACGGCGTCATCAAGGTGTGTCGATAGAAGTCGCCGCGGAAGTTGAGCGCCTCGCCCTCGTTCCAACAGGCCCAGATTGCGCGCATCGCCAGTACGTACTCGCGCATCCGCGGAGCAGGATGCGACCAGGGCATGGAGTAGCGCTTCTCGATATGGGGCTTGATCTGGGAGCCGAGCCCAAGAAGGAGCCGTCCCTTCGAGAGCAGTTGGACGTCATTGGCCATCGTGGCGGTGATCATGGGACTACGACCGAATGCCACGACGATGCCCGTGCCGATGGTCAACGTGGTCGTCGCGACCGCGGCTCCGGCGGCGATCAGCAGTGGATCGTGACCAGTCTCCGCGGCCCACGCACCGTCATAGCCGGCGTTCTCCACGGCGGCGGCTGCGCGCGCGATGTCGCCGTTTCGAAAGGAGAGGTCCCCGTCAACCAACATGCGCGAAGTCTAGAACGCGCCACGTTCACTGCTTCGCCGACCTTCGCGTCAGCGCGCGAGGAGTTGACCGACCAACGTCGGGACGCAATCGCTCGGCACCGCCGCGGAGAAGAGGAAGCCTTGGCCGAGTTCACAGCCCAGTCGCCGCAGTCGGTCGTACTGAGCTTCGGTCTCGATGCCTTCGGCGAGCATCGTCATATTGAGCTTCTGCCCGAGCGAGATGATGGTCTCGAGCAATGTGTCGTTGCGGCTGCTCTCGTGCACGGGGCGAATGAAAGACTGATCGATCTTTATGATCCGAGGGCTGAGCGCCGCCAAGTAGGACAACGACGAGAAGCCGGTGCCGAAATCGTCGAGCGCTAGCCCGACGCCGAGGGTACCCAAGTGCTCGAGCACCGACATGGTCTCGGCAATGTCGATGAGGGCCACGCTCTCGGTGATCTCGAGAATGAGACACGCCGGCGCGAGAGCGCTGCTCGCCAGTAACTCCTTGATGGTGGGCACGAGGCCGGGATCGAGGAATTGATGCGCGGACAGGTTCACCGTCACGTAGGGCCGACGTTTCGTGGTCGAGTACTGCGCCCAAGTGCTGGCCTCATTGATCGCCTCGCGAAGCGCGAAGGAGCCGAGTTCGAGAATGAGGTCGCTCTGTTCGGCCAATTCGATGAACACATTGGGAGGGACCCAGCCTTTGTCGCGGTGGTGCCAACGCATCAGCGCTTCGAACCCGACGACCTCGCGGGTGGCGAGATCGAGAATCGGCTGGTAGTGCATCGCGAGTTCGTCCGCCTGGAAGGCGTGGCGCAACTCTTGGACGAGCGCGAAACGAGTCACCGCCTGCTGGTGCATGGTCGGCGTGAAGACGACGTGGTGACCACGAACGTTGCGCTTGGCCTCGTAGAGGGCGGCGTCGACGTTCTGGATCGTCTCAGAAAAACTGTGGCAGCTCGCGTCCCAGATGACAATTCCGATGCTCGCGCGCTGTTCAATCCGTGAACCGGCGATGGTGAACGGCTCAGAGATGACCTTGAGCAGTCGTTCGGCGAGGGCCTCCGCCTCGGCCGGTGCGACGAGCCCTTCGGCCAAGTAGAGGAATTCGTCGCCCCCGAACCGGCACAGCGTGTCGGCGGTACGGGTGAACTGCTCGAGTCGGTTCGCGATGGCCGTGAGAAGCTGGTCACCGACGAAGTGTCCGTGCGTGTCGTTGACGCCCTTGAAGTCGTCGAGGTCTATGAGCAGCACCGCGCCGATTCCCCCCTGTCGGATGACTCGACCGTGCGCCTGGGAAAGTCGGTCTTCGAATAGGGCTCGATTCGCGAGGCCGGTCAAGGGGTCGTGGAGCGCCTGATGTGAGAGCTGGGCCGCCAGGGCTCGCTCTTCGGTGATGTCGCGTTCAGAGAAGACGAAGTACAAGATCTTGCCGTTCTCATCTCTCGCCGGCGATCGACTGACCTCGACGTCGATGACTCGCCCGTCCTTTCGCAAGTACCGCTTCACGTAGCGTTCCTGCTCGACCTCCCCGGCGATGAGTCGTCGATGGGTGCCCTCGGTGATGCCGACGTCGTCGGGGTACGTGAAGGGCGTCGAGTCGCAGCCGAGCAACTCTTCCTTCGAGAAGCCGACCATTTCGCAGAACGCGTCATTGATGGCGATGATCTTGTCGTCGGCGTCGGTGAAGGTCATCGGCGCCATGTTGTTCTCGAAGGCCATGCGGAATCGAAGTTCGGCGTCGCCGCGCGCTTTCTCCATGTCGCGCTGCGCGCTCACGTCGCGAATCGCCGCAACGACCCAGGAAGAACTCTCGAGCGCCAATTGGGATCGACTGACCTCGACGGGGATCTCCCGACCGTCCTTGGAGCGCATCGAGAGTTCGACACTCGAGCGTGCGACGTGGGCGTTGGCGCGATCGAGTGGGCGATCGTATTTCTTCGCTTTGGGTCGAGGTGACGGGACGAGAAGTCGGACGTCTCGACCCACGAGGTCACTCGGTTCGTAGCCGGTCATTTCGCACAGGAGTCGATTGACGTAGTGAATAGTGCCGTGGCCGTCGTGCAGGGCCGTACCCTCGGGTAGCGCCTCGAGCAGGGCGTCCCACGACGGCGGGTGCGCGGCCAGTCGGGTCAGAGGGCGAGCTTCCTTGGATTTGGCGCGCTTTATGGCGCGCGCCGACTGCTCGGACTGCACTCGGCTCGTGGCCGATGAACGTTCGGAGAGGTCGGTCACCCAACTACGGTAGGTCGACCCCCTTGCGTGATTGTCAACAAGTTCTCAACAATCGCGCAACACTCGACCACGAACACTCCTCGCTCTGACCGCGTCCTTACTACCTCTGAGGTGAGACTTCGTTCGCTCGTGGCGAACGTTGACGATTCACAACGAGGGCGCCCGCACGAAGAGGCAGTCTCTGTAAGGAAACCGCTTCGCACCGTGGTTTCGCGGCGCGTCGAGCGTGACATCGGGATTCGATTGTGCACAGGGACCGCGGACGTAATCAGCGACCCGTCCATCAGGCACGATGCGCAATGACGCCGAATCTGTGCGTTACGGTGCATTGCATGCATTGGCTAAAACCTCCTTTGGAGAGGTCGGCGTCGTCGGGCCCCGACACCGGTCGCGCCCGAGAGCACCTGGGGCGATGTGACGGTCTCTGACCACGACCTGGCCCGATTACTCGGCGCATTCCCCGAGATCGTGGTCGTACTCGACGCTCGAGCCAGCGTGCTCTGGGCCAACACGCTCGCGGAGCAGCTCTTCGGACAGCCACTGTCGTCGGCGCTGGGTACGTCAGCCATTGACCTCGTGCACCCTGACGACCTCGAGATCGTGCTGCGCTCCCTTGAAACGGTGCAAGGTAAGGAGATCGGCAGTCCTCTCGAGATCCGCGCGAAGATTGGCGATAATTGGCGGCTCATCGAACTGATCGGTACACCCGTTGGCTGGCTCGAGGATGGAGCCGTCCTTTTCAGTATTCGTGACCTCACCGAGCGTCGTCGCTTCGAATTGGCCGGCGATGACGTGGCACGCTTTCGCTCCCTGGTGCACAACGCGACGACGATCATGATGCTGATCTCTCCGAGTGGGACGGTGGAGTCGGTGTCGGGAGCCCTGACGCGGATCCTCGGCCACGACCCTGAAGCGATCGAAGGTCAGCCCCTGTCGTCGATCGTCGCCGACGGCGACCACGGCGTCCTGCGTGCCGCCATCGATCGGGCGTTGCGCGGTTCGAGTGCGGCCCAACCAGTCGTGCAGGCGGTGCGCCTCCTTCGACGCGCCAGCCGCGAGATGACGTCGTTCGAGCTTTCGATCGTGAGCCTGGTGGACGATCCCACCGTCGGGGGACTCGTCGTCACGGCGCACGACGTGACGCAACGCGTCTCCGCAGAGATGGAGCTGCAGAACACGCTGCGCGAACTGCGTGAGACCTTTTCGCTCCTCAACGCGACGCTCGAGTCGACCGCCGACGGCGTCCTCGTCGTGAGTACGGACCGCAAGATCACGAGTTTTAACACGCAATTCGCGCAGATGTGGAAACTGCCGACCCGACTCGTCGCGGCTCGTGACGATGTTCGCCTCATCGAATTCGTCGTCGATCAGCTCGTCGATCCTGACGCCTTCGTCACCCGCGTCGACGAGCTCTACTCTCAACCCGAGGCGGAGAGTTCGGACACGCTCGAATTCAAGGACGGGCGGGTCTTTCACCGCTACTCGAAACCGCAGTTCGTCGCGGGCGCCATCGTCGGAAGAGTCTGGAGCTTCTCTGACATCACTGAACAGAAGCGTCTGGAGAACGACCTCGCGCACCTCGCCTTCCATGATGCCCTGACCGGACTTGCCAACCGAGCGCTCTTTCAGGATCGTGTGAACCAGGCGATCGCTCGTGCGGAGCGCAGCGACCGGCTCGTCGCGGTCATGTTCCTCGATATCGACAACTTCAAGACGATCAACGACAGCCTCGGTCACGCGTCCGGCGACGAATTCCTCAAGGCGATCTCGACGAATCTCGTCACGATCTTGCGACGAGCCGACACGGCGGCGCGCCTCGGGGGCGACGAGTTCGCCATACTCGTCGAGAACATCTCGAATCGCGGCGAGGTTATCGGTCTCGCCGAAAGGATCATGGGGGCACTTCGCGGCCCCGTCTCGATTGGCGACCAGGAGATCACGACGACGGTCAGCATCGGCATCACATTCGGGGTCCGCGACTGCACGAGTGATCAGTTGCTTCGCAACGCGGACCTGGCGATGTACCGGGCCAAGGGCAAAGGCAAGGACCGCTACGAAGAGTTCCAAGATCAGATGCACGTGGCGGTCGTCGAACGACTCGAACTTGAGGCCGACCTACGTCGAGCTGTGCGCGAGAACGAGATGCGACTGCACTACCAGCCGATCTTCGATCTCGGGTCGGGTGCCATCGTCGGCTTCGAGGCGCTCGTGCGCTGGCAGCACCCCACGCAGGGTCTGTTGCCGCCGATGGCGTTCGTACCCTTCGCCGAGGAGATCGGTGTCATCCATCTCATCGACCGATTCGTCCTGACCCAGGCGTGCACGCAGGCCCGCCGCTGGCAGCGTGAGGGCATCGCCTCCGCGCAACTGCTCATGAGTGTCAATCTTTCCGCGCGAGAGTTGTCCGACAGTTCCATCCGAGACAGCGTGAGCCTCTCGCTGCTCGAAACGGGCTTCGACCCGACGTGTCTCATCATCGAGATCACCGAGAGCGCCTTGATGCGTGATCTCGACGCGACAGTCCGCAACCTCAAGTCACTCAAGTCTCTAGGGCTTCGAATCGCCGTTGATGACTTCGGCACGGGCTACTCGTCCTTCTCGCACCTCGAACAGTTGCCGATCGACATCTTGAAGGTGGACCGTTCCTTCGTCGCCAACGTGGCCAACGTGACGATGGAGTCTGGTCGCGCCAGTTTGACGCCGGCGATCGTTCAGCTGGCCCACACCCTCGGACTCCTGCCCATCGCCGAAGGCGTCGAGCAGCCAGAGCAAGTGCCGTCACTTCGCGATCTCGACTGCAACTTGGCACAGGGCTACCACCTGGGCATGCCGCTCAGCGCCGAGGAGACCGAAGCGCTTCTGCGCTCCCTCGTCGCCTAGGGCAGGACATTGGACGCGACTGCCTATGGTGTTATCGGGAGTTAGCGAAACGAGGAGATGAGATGAGCGACGCAGAAGCCGCCAAGGCAGTGAACGATTGGAACAAACAGGTGATCGAGGAGTTCCGCGCGAATGGCGGGGTCGTCGGTGGTCAGTTTGAAGGGGCACCGGTCTTGCTGTTGCACACCAAGGGCGCGAAATCGGGTGCGGACCGCGTGAACCCAATGATGTACCTCGAGGAAGACGGCCGGATCTACGTCTTCGCCTCCTACGCCGGTGCGCACAAGCATCCCGACTGGTTCCACAACATCAAGGCGAATGACAAAGTGAGCGTCGAACTCGGCACGGAGACCTTCGAGGCGACGGCGGTGCCGGTGTCACTCGAGGAGCGCAATCGCCTCTACGCCATCCAGGCGTCGCGCTTCGCGAACTTCGCCGAGTACGAGACCCTGACGACGCGCGTCATACCCGTCGTCGAACTCGTTCGCTGAGCGACTCAGGTCCTTGGACCTTCGCCCGTGACCGGGTTCTTCCAGACGTAGGTCGAGGCCTTTGACGGCTTACTTCGCAGTCGACGCTTCTTTGATTTCCTCGTCGAGAGAAGACCGAAGATGACGACCATGGCGCCCAACGCGAGGAGGACGAAGCCCGAGAAGTACGTGTAGACGACGTGTGAGCACTGCGGGCTCATGCCGAGTCCTCGAAACCTGCCCTCGATGGCGTCACAAGCGTGGTTCTTGCTCTGGTTGGAGGTGACCAGCCAACCGCCGATACCCATCGTCACGAGGCCAAGCAGTTCGAAGAAACGCTTCACCATGCGCCAAACCTACATCGCAGGCCCCATGGAAGTGGACTGCGTGCAGCGACTCGTAGCACCATCAGATCACTCGCGACCGCATTTTTACTTCGATTATCTTGGTGACATCGAAAAGTACCAGTCGCACTCTTGTGGCTCGCGTGGTGGTTCGTGAGCGATCACGGCGCCGTTCATTCGCGCGCGCACCAGATCGTCGTCGAGCATCTCGCCAAATCGTTCGGTGACGTCCACGCGGTACGGGGCATCAGCTTTGAGATGGAGCGCGGCACGACGGTGGCGTTGCTCGGGCCAAACGGTGCCGGCAAGTCCACGACCATCGACATGATGATCGGCCTGACGACGCCCGAAGCGGGATCTGTCACGCTCTTTGGCCAAACACCGGCCGAGGCGGTGCGATCGGGTCGCATCGGGGCCATGACTCAGACTGGATCGCTGATCGACTACTTGAGCGTTCGAGAGCTCGTCTCGATGATGGCCGCGCTCTACCCTTCGCCGCTCGATGTCGACGAGGCCCTCCGCATCTCCGGAGCGGACGTCTTCGCGGATCGAATGACGCGCAAACTTTCCGGGGGCGAGACCCAACGGGTCCGATTCGCGATGGCACTCGTCGCCGACGCCGAACTTCTGGTGCTCGACGAGCCCACCGTCGCCCTTGACGTCGAGGGCCGGCGCGACTTCTGGACAGCGATGCGCGCCTTCGCCGCCCGTGGAAAGACCGTAGTCTTCGCCACACATTACCTGGACGAGGCCGACGCCTACGCCGATCGGGTGATCCTCATCGCTCGCGGTCGCATCGTCGCTGACGGTGCACCCACCGAGATCAAAGCCACGGTTGGCGGCAGAATGGTACGCGCGACGCTGCCCCAGGTCGACGTCGAGGACCTTCGAGGGTTGAGTGGTGTCACGAACGCCGAACGTCGAGGCGACGCGATCACGCTCAACTGCGCGGACTCTGACGCGACGCTTCGTGAACTCTTGCGTCGTTACCCCGACGTTCGCGACATCGAGGTGCGCGGCGCGGGACTCGAAGAGGCGTTCCTCGAGTTGACCGAGGACAATGACGAGGCGCTGCGATGACCCAACTCACGTACCTCCGCTACGAGGTCATCCGCACGTACCGCAACCGACGGTTCCTTCTCTTCTCACTCGCGTTCCCCCTGATCTTGTTCTTGACCGTGGCCGGTCCCCATAAGGATGCGACCATTGTGGGCATCCCCTTCCCGCTGTACTACATGACCGGCATGGTGGCGTGGGGCACGATGGTGGCCGTCATCTCGAGCGGGGCACGAATCGCCGCCGAGCGACAAGTGGGTTGGACGCGACAGCTTCGCATCACTCCCCTGCCGACCTGGGCCTACTTCGCCGCGAAGATCGTCTGCGGCTACCTAATGGCGCTATTGAGCATGCTCGTGTTGTTCGTCGCCGGTTCGTCGATAGGCGTGCACTTGACGTTTTCGCAATGGTTCGTGATGATTGGTCTGCTCCTCGTCGGACTCATACCCTTCTCGGTCCTTGGGATCATGCTCGGTCACTGGCTCACGACTGACTCATTGGGTCCCGCGATCGGTGGGGCGACGTCACTCTTCGCCCTCTTGGGTGGCGCGTACGGGCCACTCGTGAACGGCGGCTTCCTCTTGACCCTCGTGAAGTGTCTCCCCTCGTACTGGCTCGTCATCGCGAGCAAGACGGCGTTAGGAGGGGGAAGTTGGCCGGCACAGGCGTGGACAGTCATCGCCGTCTGGTCGGTCGTCACCACCGCACTCGCGGTGCGCGTCTATCGCCGCGACACTCGGAAGTTCTGAGCGTTGACCCAACCGCGCCATATCGAGTTTTCCCTCGACCGAACCGACGCCGAGCGGGCGATCTCGTCGGTGAGCGACGGCCGCGGGTGGTGCAACGTGACGCCACTCGTGGAGGAGGAAGTTCCCGACATGAAGGTCAACTACTTCGGACTCTGGCTCAACAAGGGTGTCGCCGTGGCGTCCTACGTCACGTTGGCTCCGCGCAAGGGAGTTGAGCAACCGTCGACGCTCGGGGTGCTGCATTCGCGGAGTCGCCTCGGCGCCGAACGTGTGGCCCTGATGCTCAGGGGCGTGCCGTTCACCGTGAAACAAGACCACAACACTCGCGGACTCTTGTTGAATGTCCCGCATGGTGCCGAGGCCGCCGAGATCCTTGCCGTGATGTGTTCACTCACCGAGTCGCTTTGTGACTACGCCTTCAAAGGCAGTTGGGACATGGCACTCTTCCTTCGCTGAGCGGCGGCGACTACTGGTCGTGACTCCCCAACCACGACGTCGCGAGCCGAGTCGGGGCCCTCGCGAGCCACGCATCGCTCACGAGTTCCGCTAACTCATCGCCGTCCACGCTCGCTAAGTCCCCAATTCGCAGCAAGATCCAGGGGTGACCGTTGAAGTGGTCGGTGGTGAAGAAGATCGACCGCTCGTCCGAGAGCCACATCGTCTTCATCTCCTCATCAGCGACGCGAAAGGCCAACACGTCATCGAGTCGTTCGCCGGTGGCCGAGTCCAGTGCATCCTTGCGTGGCACACGGTGAAAGCAGAACGGTCTCCCAGCGATGAGATAGGCCGGACGATCGTCATCGCGCAACTCTTTTCGCGTATCGGGGAGCGCCAGCGCGAGGCGGTCAAGGTCGTTCATCGTGGCCACCGGATCATTCTTCGCCGGACGAACAGCGCTGTCAAGGTGCCGGCGTGACGTTGACTGTTGAAGTCGCCATGCACGCGGGCGCCGAGTGCGAGTCTTGTGAGCTCGGTCCCGGCCACGTCCCTCACATCGGGACTCTCACGTTGAGACGCCCACCGGTTAGACCGCGGGTAGCACCACCGATTCCAGGCTCGGCTGCTCAGGTGATCTGCTGGAGCCACTGGGCTTGACGCAGACCCACGTCGCAGGCGTGCTTCCTCGGTAGCGTCGATCAACTTTCGTTCTTCGACGAGAAGATGGTCACGTACACCAACGTGAAGACCGCCTACGCGACGATCAACGTCCAGATCACGTCGTGTCACGTCACCGATGGGCCCGTGTTCCGCGAAGGAGTGACCGGGACGGTCACTCCAATACCCGTCACCCGTATCGCCAGCGCCAGCTCGACGAACGCGATGACCGAGAGCGACGTACGAGGTATGTTTCACTACGACTACACCATCGTGCGCAAGGGCAGTAGTGGCAGCGTTCCTCGACGAATATTTCCCAACGGTCGCCGCAGAGTTCCAAGCACTCGTGAGCAAGGGTGTCGCGAAACCTCCCCGATGCTCCAACAATGAGTGACACACTAGTGCCATGGCGGACTTTGCAGATGAACTTTGTGGTGACCGACTGCGACTTCGACGTTGGTCTCTTGAGTTCGAAGACGAACTCCTCGAAACCATCGCGACAAGCTTTGAGGAACTCCATCTCTGGATGAGTTGGGCGGCGAAGCCACCGACTCACGCGTCGGTGCGCGAGATGATCGTGCGAGCGAACGCTGAATTCGACGCGAACCAGAAGTGGAACTACGGTCTATTCGAGGTGGCTTCGGGTCGCTGCGTGGGTAGCTCGGGCCTTCGACGTGGCGACGTACCCGATGAGCTCGAGATCGGCTACTGGGTTCGAACCGATCGGACCGGACGAGGCTACGCGAGTCAGGCGGCCAGCATCTTGACGAGCGCGGCGTTCGACGCTCCCCTTGGCATCGCGCGCGTGCGAATCTCGATGGATGAGACAAATGTGGCGAGCGCGAACGTGCCGCGCAAACTTGGCTTTCACTTTGAAGGAGCATTGCGCCGCGAGGCGAAAACGCCGGGACAGTCCGTGCATGGTGCGCTGTGGACTGTCACGCGCGAGAAGTGGTGCGACGTGGCCTAGGCCCAACCAAGCTCGACGAGTCGTGGATCGCTGATGCCAAAATGATGAGCCACCTCATGGAGGACGGTCTTTCGAACCTGCGCGCGTACCTCTTCTTCATTCGAGCACACCCGACAGATCGTGGTCTGGTAGAGGGTGATGCGATCAGGCATCACGCCGCTATAACTCTGCACTCCGCGCTTCGTGAGAGGAATCCCCTGATAGAGACCGAAGAGGTTGCGACCCGGCGCCTCGTCTTCGACGACGATCGCGACATTGTCAATTCGCGAGGAGAGGGATGTCGGTAGTGACGCGAGCGCTTCTGCCGCAAGCTCCTCGAATCGCTCGTTCGTCACCTGGAACACACACGAATCGTAGTGGCGTCTCTGCGCATAGTCGTCGGACGACTGGCGAGATCTCCCTCACTTTGGCGCATCGCGTTCTTGTCAATCGCCATCGGCCCCATCGACGCATTCGCGCAACAGGTCGGCGTGGCCATTGTGACGCGCGTACTCTTCGATCATGTGGTGATAAATCCAGCGGACGTCGAACCATCGTCCGTTGCGATGAATGATGGTGTCCAACTCGACCACGTCGACGGCACTTTGGGCCCGCTTGCACTCTTCGACATACAGCGCGATGTCCCTCGACGCGTCCGCGCCATCCACGTCCAGAAGATCGGCGTCGGGATTCTCATTCGTCGAATACGGGAACTCCACGTGTTCCTGTGCCGCCTGGATTCGGAACCATCCTCGTTCCACCTCGGTCATGTGGCGAACGAGTCCGAGCAAGGTCAGCCTGGATGGCGCGACGGAGCGAAGTGTGAGCTGTGCTTGGGTCAGACCGCCACATTTCATAAGCAGCGTCGCACGGTGATACGCAATCCAACCGTCGAGGGAGCGACGCTCGTTCCCATGACCGTCGGGTTCGATGCGCGGCGCGATGTTCTCTGGCAATAGGACGATCATGGCCTGACACTAGATCGGGTCTGCAATATCGGTGGTCTCCGTTGGCATGGTCGCTAGACAAATTTCTGTGTCCCTCAAGAACGACTGGTTTTCGTCCGTGCCGTCAGGTCAAGAGCCGCTGCGCGGTACCGTGAGTCGAATGACCGCAGCGTTCGCTGGCGCAGAGCCGCACCGCCACGATGGCTGACGACACGTGAAGATGCGACGCCACGCGCGTCGTCCGCGCTTGGCGGTGGCGATTGGCACGATTGCCGTGCTCGGCGCCCTCGGTGCGCCATCGACGGCTCTAGGGTTCCAATCCCGCGTCAACGGAGCGACGGCGCCCTACGGCGTCGGGGTCACCCGGTGTACGTTCGTGGACCGCACCCGCCACGTACTGAACTATGCGACGTCCCCGCCCTCGGTGCTCGCACGACAGCGAACCATCGTCACCGAGATCCGTTACCCGACCCTTTCGAGGTCCTCGACGCAGGCAGAGATTACGAACGCTCCGCCGGCACCGGCCGTGGGCTACCCGATGGTGGTGTTCGCGCACGGCTATGACGTCACGCCGGGCACCTACGCGTTATTGCTCGAGCGTTGGGCGTCCGAAGGCTTCGTCGTGGCTGCGCCGATCTTTCCAGACGAGAGCAGCACGGAGGTGCGCCGACAGCGCGTCGACACCGAGGGCGACCTCGACAACGAACCGGCCGATCTCGCCTTCGTGACCCGTCAGTTGATCGCCGACTCCACCAATCTCTCGCCGCACTGCCCGCTCGTGCAAGGCATGGTGGCGCCGGGTGAACTCGCCTTCGCGGGCCACTCCGACGGCGCCGACGCCGTTGCGCTCCTCGCGGATTCGAACGGTCGAGATCCTCAAGGCGTTCCTTACGCCAACCTGCGCCGTGGTCTCACGATCGGCGCAACGTTGATCTTCTCGGGTTCGACGCATGGCGATGCTCCGTACAGCGCCCAGCCGTCGCGACCGCCACTGTTGATGGTGCAGAGTGCTCAAGATCAGTGCAACGCACCTAATGAAGGACTCGAACTCTACGCCCGGATTCACCAAGGCGACAAATGGTTCCTCGAACTCCTCCACGCGCATCACCTGCCGCCCTTCGATGGTGAAGACCACGCTGCCTTCGAACTCGTGGCCTCAACCACGACGGCATTCCTCCAGTTCGCTCTCGATCAGACGGTCAGCGCTTCGACGTTCGCTGCGTCGGGTAACGCACAGCCGCTCGTGGGACGAATGACACAGGGTGGCAACGGACCCTCGATCCCCCGATACCTGAACCCACCGTTATGCGGTTACCACTGAAGCGTTCGTCAGCGCGTCACTTGGGCGACAATGAAGGTGATCGCCACTAACAGCGCGACACACTGCACCAATCGGTGGACCACTGGATGCTGGGCTCGATAACGGGAGGCTCGCCAGACCTGCTGGGACATGCCAGCCGGACTGAACGGATCGGCTTCGAAGTCACTCCCGTCCTCGGGCCACATGACCGGAGGTGGAGTCGAGGGGGGGTGCGTGGTTCCACTTCACTTGATCCTCGTCGTCGAGCGTCAAGACCCACGCTCGCCAGCGAACGATCAACGTCGGGTGCGACCACGTTGCGTGTCGCCGTGACCCCAGCGTCCTAGGGTGGCCCGATGGAGCTTCCCTCACCGACCGGTGCCGCACGACCGCGCGCGGAACTCTTCCTCGACTACCTTTCGTACTTTCGCGAACGCGTCATCGAGAAGGTGTCGCAACTTTCCGACGTCGACGTCGCCTCGAGCATCCTTCCCTCGCAATGGACGCCGCTCGGGCTCGTGAAGCATCTGACGTTCGTCGAGATGCGATGGCTCGAATGGGGCTTTGAGGGTCGCCCCGTCGCCGATCCGTGGGCCGACCGCGTCGAGGGCCGGTTCGACTCATCCGCCTCCGACACGCGGGCGACGTTGCTCGACGAGTTGCGTCGCCGCGGAGAGTTCACGAACGAGATCGTGCGCCGGCACGCCCTCGACGACGTTGGCGCGCCGAGTGATCGATGGGCCAATGACGACCCCGCAACCATGGAGCGTGTGCTCTTTCACCTGCTCCAGGAGTACGCGCGCCATGTCGGCCACCTCGATATCTACGTTGAACTAGTCACGCAAAGTACTGGCGAGTAGGGCGCCACCTGTCGACGTTCGAGCGCCATGGCAGAGCGACTTGGACTGGGCGGCGATGGTGCCGTCTACTGTTCGTAGTTTTCGACGATCTCAGACTTGCGAAGGTGAGCCTCACCGGGATCACGTCCGAATTCGCGCAGCGCGCGACGCTGACGCAAGAGGTCCCAGCATTGATCGAGCGCTACCTCGATCGAGTTGAGCCGTTCGACGTCATCGGGCGTCTCGTGGGACCGCAGCGCTTGCTCCTCATCGACTAGGGCGTTGATCCGCGCCAAAATGTCTTCATCCGCCATTGACGTCTCCTCGCCCATCTTTTAGGGCCGGCGGCGCCGACCCACCTACGAATGTAGCAACGTCAGATCGGAAGTCCGCCCGTCGCCGCCGACGTGGATCCGTTGTCCTTATACGAAGCGATCGTCCGCTCCGCGATGCGCATCTGGTGGATCTCGTCGGCGCCGTCGGCGAGCCTTGCCCAACGCGCGTGCTGGAGCATGTTCGCCAGTGGTGTGTCGGTCGAATACCCAAGTGCGCCATGGACCTGAATGGCGCGGTCGATGATTCGGTTCAGGCTGTTGGCGACGAAGTGCTTGGTCATCGAGACCTCCGTTCGGAAGTCGTCACCCCGGTCGATCTTGTACGCGGAGTGCAGGACCATCAGTTTGCACTGGTACAGCTCCATCGCCGAATCGGCGATCATCCACTGCACGCCTTGCTTCTCGGCCAGTGTCGAACCGTGCGAATAACGGTGGATCGATCGGTCGACCATCATGTCGAGGGCCGTCTCCGCTTGGGCAATCCATCGCATACAGTGCGCCAGTCGTGCCGGGCCGAGTCGGGCTTGTCCGAGTCGGTGTCCGTTCCCTCGCCCGCCGAGAACCTGCGCGTCCGCCACGCGCAGATCGGTGATCACGATCTCGCTGTGACCGGTCGATCCGTGCATCGTCTCCACCTCGCGGACGTCGTTCCATCCCTCTGAAGGGATGTCGATGAGAAAGGCCGTCGTCGCACCCGACGAGCCCACGGGAACGTCCAATTCAGTGCGCGCGATGAGAATCGCGAACTGCGCCCGACGAGCATTGGAGATGAACCACTTATGCCCATTGATGATCCATTCGTCGCCGTCGCGCACGGCGCTCGTCTGGATCAACGTGGGATCAGATCCCGCGACCTCCGGTTCGGTCATCGCGAAGCACGACGTGACGCGTCCTTCGCAGAGCGGGCGAAGGTAGCGTTCCTTCTGGCCTTCGTTGGCCCAGTGCAAAAGCGTGTGCATGTTGCCCTCATCGGGCGCCATGCAGTTGAGTACCCACGGTCCTACACGTGTCTTGCCCGCCTCGGCCTGCACCATGGCGAGTTCGACGTGGCCGAGACCCATCCCACCCCACTCCTGGGGCATGTGCGGGAGCCAGAGTCCACGTGCCTTCGCCTCATCGCGAAGTTCGAGGATCGTGGCGAGATACTCGCGACGCGAGAGCGAGCCCTCTTGGTCCTCAGGGCGCGTAACTGCAGGGACCACCGTGTGCTGGATGAACTCGCGCACGCGCGTTCGGATCTCCTCGTGTTGCGGGGAGAGTGTGAAGTCGATGGCCATTGTGCTCCTCGAAGATCGCGAACGGTGTTTCGAGATTAGCGTCGCCGTCCTTGGCCACCGTGGCGAAGAACGGTCGCTGGCCCCAACGCCGCGTTCGCGAACAACGGTGCCGGTTCGCCGTTCCTGACGTAGCGAGCCGATCGAGATTCACGGCTCACGTCTGCGCGGAGAGGCCACGACCTCGTCGTTGTGACCAGACTCGAAGCTCACGTGGTGAAACTGCATGACGGTCACGTCATCCTCGTCCGGCGAAGGACTGAGCGACCACTGCCAGGTCGATCCGATCCATCCGGGGAACACCGAGGCGGAGGTCCTCGACACACGTTCGTCCTCGACCAGCGGCCGGTTACGACCACATTGACGGGGGTCCGCGCGGGGGCCGAACCTCCATGTAGTCGTACCCACTTCACAATCCGCGATCAAAAATGATCTATGTCCTTCGCTGGTGCGCGGCACGTCGAGACCCGTCGTCTCGGATCTTCCACCGCGAACGAACCATCTCGCACCATGCGTCGCCGCGCGTGCTGGCCGTTACGCTCATCGCAGTCGCTTGAAGAGCGAACCGAGGAGGGGACGAGACCATGGCACTGGAAGGCAACTACGAGCCGAGCCCATCGGAGTGGGTTCGCAATCAGGTGGCGGCGTATGAAGCGTCGGGTGGGACCGAGGCCAACACGTTGCTCGACACCGGAATGCCGATCATCGTTGTTACGACGCGAGGCAACAAATCGGGAAGCATTCGAAAGACCCCTTTGATGCGCGTCGAACACGATGGTGAGTACGCCCTCGTCGCCTCACAGGGCGGAGCACCAACCCACCCCGTGTGGTATTTCAACATCAAGGCAGATCCCGAGTCCGTGCGGATCCAAGACGGTCCCGAACCGTTCGACGTCGAGGTCCACGAGGCGACCGGGGACGAGCGAGCGATGTGGTGGGAACGAGCGGTCGCGGCCTACCCTCCCTACGCGGAGTACCAGACCCGCACCGATCGGACCATCCCAGTCCTTGTCGCGACCAAGCGATCGTGACGCCGCCGCTCTCGTAGGGCGATCATTGACGGACGCAAGTCTCGTACGTGCCGTGACCCTCGATGACGAGTGTCCCCTCAAAGACGAGGACTTCGTTCACGAGGCGACCGCTCTGATTGCGATAGTTGATGACGAGCGAGTCGACACCGAGGTAGATGCCCTCGAGCGTGAAGTGAAGGTCGGCGTTACGGGCAAGGCCCTCGGTCCAGTACGCGCGAAGTGCGTCCTTGCCGCGGACGTAGCCGTTTGAGTTCTCGATCCTTCGCTGCGCCAGCGGTGACGAGAAGACGATGTCGTCGTGGAAGTGGCCGAGGATCGCGTCGATGTCGTGCGCGTTCCACGCGTCGAGCCATTCGATGGTGAAACGCTCGGCGAAGCCAGAGTCCATGGGGCGAATGTAGTTGACGAAGTCGCCGGTCCGTCGAAGTCCCTACGGGATGCGATACGCCACGATCTGCGGCGAGCCACCCGCGCTGGTGGTGGACTTTAGTCCTCCGGCGGGGATGATGATCGTGTTCCCCGCGATGGCTAGCGCGCTGTTGGTGGTCGTTGGGAGCTTCAGGCGCAACACGACCGTCCCGGTTGCACGATTGATCGCCAGGAGTTGGCCGGTGTAGAGCGTCGTGACCAAAAGATTGTTCACGACGGTCGCCGCACCGAGAGGGAGTTGTCCGACCTTGTCGTCCCACTGGACCTTTCCGGTCGTGAGGTTGAGCGATTCGATCTCACCGGACTCGCGTACGTGTTTGGGGACGGTACCTACGACCTGTGAAGTACTGGTGTAGCGCAGCGCCAGATCAATCGTGTCGAGGTAAACGCTGTTGCCAGCGACGGCAAGGTTGGTGAGTACACCACCCAAGGATCCTGGCTCGTAAGTGAAGGGCACCTTCAACGATCCCTTGTGCGCCAAGAGATTCAGCGAGTCACTGTCGTGGCCGTTGTGCACTCCCACAGGTGTCCTCCACAGCAGGGCGCCGGTCTTCGCGTTCAACTCATAGACGATGCCCATCTTGCCGCTCGCGATGATCACGGACCGATGTTTGACCATCGTCGAGATCGGCGAGGTCTGCAGGTCGTAGTCCTTGAAGTCGTTGGGCACGGCCTGGAAGTACCAACGCAATTTGCCCGTCTTCGCATCGAGGTTCACATCACTGTCCGTGTAGAGCAGTTTTGAGGGGCTCGCGATGGCATTCGAAAGTTGCTGGTAGGGATTGCCCGTGCCAAATGTCACCGACCCGTCGGCGCTGACGAGTGGGGTCTCCCACGCCCCACCGGCTTCCACACCGAGCGTCGTGACACCAAGGTCGGGCGACTTCACCGTATTAAACGTCCAGAGCAGATGGCCTTTCTTCGCGTCGAGCGCGAACAGGACGCCGCCACCGGGTGCGGCGCCGTACTGGCTCGCTCCGTACAGCGTCCCATTCGCCACTGTCGGCTGGATGCCGAATGTGCCCTGACCTTTCTTCAACAGGTGCTTGTCCACCCACAGGACGTGACCGCTACGAGCGTCCAAGGCGAAGGCGTGCGTCGGTGTGAACCCGTACACGACGCCGTTGGCGACGGCGACACCATTGGGTCCCGGACCGCTTCGCTCGGGTTTATCCACGTAGTACTTCCAGAGCAGCGCGCCGTCCGCGAGCGACAGGGCGTACACGTTCGAGTAGAGGTCCTGGACGTACACGACGCCGTTGACGACAACGGGAGTCGCCGCGAGCGAACCGAGATGCTGAAGGCTCGTGGCGGCCTTGCCGGTTAGCCGGAACGACCAGACCTTTCGAAGCGTTCGAACATTCGAGATAGAGATCGTCGAGCCGACCGCGACTCGAGTGTTGGCGAGGTTGGCGTTGGGATAGGGCCAGGAACCCGCCGGGGCGTTGGATGTGGCACCGGAGGGGCCCGCCGCCGCAGCGACGAGCAAACCCGTCGTCACTACACCAACAGCCACTCGCCTCACTGCGGTCACGGCCTCACCCCCTTGACGACGCGCTCGACGCAACAAAGCGCTCGCCCGTGTCGACCGTACCCGTCGTTGAGGCGGCGACGCAATGACGACTTCAAGTAGAAGCGTTGTCGAGAGGTCCGTCAATGACGCCGTTCGACGCTGACCTCTACGACCGTTCTTGTAGGCCTTGGTCGCCACACAGAATTCATTGCCGTCGGGGTCTTCGAGCACCGTCCAACTATGGAATCCCCAGTCGAAACGCTGAACGATACTGGCTCCCGGTGCCACCAACAAGTCCACCGACGACGGATCGGGGTTGATGAGATCGACGTGCAGACAATTCTTCGCGCGTTTGGTCCGTGACCTTGTTGAAGTACCACGCGGGTTCGCTCCGACTGACGGCGGCGTCTCCGACTGAGGCGAACGCCTCAGCGGCCTCTCGTCAATCGATCGGTTCGTCACTTCGGACCAGAATCGTGCCTGGGGCAGGACATCGTCACAATCGAGCGTGATGTTCGCCACTCGAAAATCCAAGGTGCTCCGATGTAGAATCCTGCGGCACGTCAGTGCACGCTGACAACTCTTCCAGTTCGCTCACGGTGCTTGCAACCGGGCCAGCAACATGGTCGCCGCTGTCCGGCCTCAAGCTCTTCTTGAGTGCGTCGAATGCGGCGACGTCGCGTCACCTCTTGCTTGGCGTCTTCCACCCAACAGATGAATTCGTTTCGCGCGAGCGGTGTGATGTCGCGCCACGCGTCGAGAGCCACCGCGTTCGCCAACAGTGCGGCACGGAGGTCGGTCGGAAGCTTGTGGACGACACCACCTGGGACCCGTTCAACGCTCACATTCAGAGATTAACGGCGTCGACGGGCCAGTCTTCGCGCATCGCAATCTTCCGACACCGTCGATCTACTACGAGGCGGCAGCCCCGTGCAGCAACTCGAGAGCGCCATCCAATGCCGACTCCAACGGCCGAATCGACTGGCTGAGCTGTGTGAGGAGGAGACCACCGTGTAGCGACGCAAACGTGGAGAGCGACAACGATTCCGGGTTCGCGAAAGCCTTGAGTTTGCCAGTGTCGCGCATGCGCACAAGACCGTCCATAAGTGAAAGCCGCCATTGATCCATAAGGGCCCCGGCCTCCTTCGCTCGCCGTTCGTCAAGACTTGGGAGTTCGCGTGCCAGGGCGCTGAGCGGACAACCCCACACTCGTTGCGAGCTGTAGTGAGCCAGCACCTGCCGGCGCCAATGGTCCCAGGCATCCCAGGTGTCGAATTGGTCGAGGTACGGCCGTTGCGCGGCAAAAGTCCGCTCTCCCTGATGCGCAATGATGGCCGCGACGAGATCCGTCTTCCCTGCGGGAAAATAGTGGAACAACTGACTCTTGCTGGTCGATGTTATGCCGCGCACATCGTCCAATGTGGTGGCAGCGACGCCACGGACGTGTACCAATTGCGCGGCCTGCACCACGATCCGCTGTCGTGTCGCCGCACCTTTCGCAGTGAACGTTGATGCGTCAGTCATCACTCTGAACTTACAGGTCTGGACTACCTGGTCCAATGATGGAGGCTCGTAGTGGACCCAATGGTCCAGTACGAGCCTCTACGAAGAGTCCACCGCCTCCTACGATGGCGCCGTGCAGAGGATCTTGGTGACCGGAATGTCGGGCACGGGCAAGTCCAGTGCGTTGGCGTTGCTCGCGAAGGACGGCTTTATGACCGTAGACACTGATACGGACGAGTGGAGCCGGTGGGCGACACTCCCCGATGGCAAATTCGACTGGGTGTGGAGGGAAGACGCGATTCGCGCGCTGCTCGTCGAGCCTCTCGACGCATCATTGTTCGTCGCGGGCTGTAAGTCGAACCAGGGTCGGTTCTACCGGTTCTTCGATCACATCGCCCTCTTGAGCGCACCCATAGAGGTGCTGCTTGAACGGGTCGCCAGGAGGTCCGGCAATCCCTACGGCAAGAGTTCCGTTGAACGCGAAGAGATCATCGAATATGTCGCAACGGTGGAACCACGACTGCGTAGGTCGGCCACGTTGGAAATCGACGCAACACTCCCCTTGTCCGACGTGGTGCACCGATTCGAACTATTGACTGACGAACGCTCATGTTGAACGGCGCTACTCGGTGACGCGACCTCCACGTGGTCTAGTGCCACTCCCTTACCGCGCGACCGAGGACTGGACTGTTCTCCCGGCTCAGGATCGGAGCGAGCGAAGCCGCGGAGAGATCGCCCACGTCGACGTCCCTCGCGTGGAAACAGTGCCAGAATCGGGTTAGTCCTTCAACGCCATCGGCGGCGAACAACCTGGCCACCAAGCGCTGCCACCGATACTGGTACCAGACGTAATTCAACGGATCCATTGAATCGTCACCGCCCGTGTAGTGGGCCTGTAAGTCCTCGAGCGAGCTATAGCCCTCGGTGCGCATTCGCTCCGCGAGCCTTCGACTCGCCGCGCCCCAAGTAGAGAGCACTTCGAGCGTCGCCAGACTTGCCGGCCGCTTGGTCGCTACGTACGCGTGCAGGGCAAAATTGGCGAAGATCTCACTCAACCAGAAGGTCGGGAGTCGCAGGTCGCCGAGTACCTCGAACGCGTGACCCAACTCGTGGATGGTGATCAAGTCGAAGAAGGGCTGTAGGTCGACGCCACCGGCGCCGTCACTGTACGTCGCTTGCAACGCCCTGAAGCCACCGGCGGACGCACTGCGAAGGTCGTCGACCATCCCCTTCCAGAAGTCACTCGGACCGGCGGGCATCATGATGATGCCCGGACGGATCTCCTCTGCGCCATCGCGGAAGAACGGAAGCCCGTATGTCGTGCGGCCCGACCAGTCCGACGGTGCAGCGATTATCAGCGCAATATCGGGCTTTACGTCGCAGAAGAGGCCGCTGAAGTACCCGTACGCTTCGGCGGTGATCTCGGCGGAGACAACGGCCCGCTCCTTCGCCCCCCACGCTGTGACGCACCTCGAAGGGATAGCCCTCGAGACTAAGGAGATTCGATCTCGCGGGCACCTGGCAAGGCTAGACGTCACCCCGACGCTTCGACAGTGACGTGCAACTACGCTTCGACGACATGGTCAAACGGGTTGCGTCACTGAGCGGGCTCGACAGACTCAGTGCGACGACGCGAATCCTCCAACGAGCTCGCATCGCCGATCCCCGGGGCGGCATGTGGGAGGCGGCCGACGTGCAGTGGTGGCGAGGTCGACCGCGCGACACTGATGACCTGGCATTGCCTGTGTGGTACGACGACGTCGGACCGGTCGCGGCATGTGGACTCACGGCGACGGGTGAGAGCTGGCAGGTCGACGTGTTCGCACAACCCACTGGGACTGACGTGGCCGCGGTGTGGGCCACGACCATGGACATCGCCGAGCGACATCACCGTGGACCGCTCGAAATGCTCGTGCACGACGACGACGAGCTCTTGATCAATCTGGCACGCCGCAGTGGATTCGTGGCGACCAACGACCTGTCGGGTACCGCGTGGATGGACGTGGGCGCGCGCCCGCGAGTGGAGCAGGTTGATGGCTTCACGCTGGTCGATCGCAGGACCCAATATGACGTACCGCACCCAATGATCGCCCGAAACGGTCCCACGATTGAGTCGAGATTGAGTGAGTGCTCCTTGTATGACCCGACCCTCGATCTCGCGGTGCTGGACCATCGCGGGACTCTGGCGGGCTACGCACTCTTTTGGTTCGATGCGACGACCTCAGTGGGGTTACTCGAGCCAATGCGTGTCGAAGAAGGGTTTCAGCGCCGCGGACTGGCTCGAGTCCTGTTGACCAACGGTGTCGAGCGTTTGAGTGCCAAGGGAGCGCAGCGGATAAAGGTCGGTTTCTCGACGGAGGGCGCACGGGCTCTCTACCTCGGCTGCGGCTTCGTGCAAACCTCGAGCGATCTGCACCTCGTGCGAGGCATAGCCACGCCGTCGACACCCGGTTCTGACGTGGCTACTTGATATATTCCTATTTTGGAATAGAATTGGTCCATGTCGCGCCAGCCAGCCCCCGTCGACGTCTTCACGGCGATCGCCGAGGCGCACCGCCGCGCGATCCTCGATGTGCTCGTCGAGGGAGAGATGCCCGTGGGTGCGATCGTTGATCAGATCGGCATCTCCCAACCTCAGATTTCGAAACATCTTCGGGTCCTCAGCCAAGTGGGCCTCGTCCAGTGTCGCGCCCAGGGTCGTCATCGCCTCTATCGCCTGAACGCCGCTCGCCTGCGTCCGCTCCAAGATTGGTCCGCGAAGTACGAGCGCCTGATGATCGGTCGACTCGACCGCCTCGACAGTTACCTCACCGAACTTCAACGCCCGGACTCGGACGCAAGTGGAGGGGCAAAAGGAGAGATATGAGAACACACCGCCATGGATCCGCGACGACCGAGATCATCAATGAGTGCGAGGTCAAGACCGAGCGCTCGTTCGACGCGCCGATGACACTCGTCTTTGACGCGGTGACCAAACCCGAACACGTTCGCGCGCACTTCAGCCCCGACCCTGAACCGCTGCACATCTGCGAGATCGACTTGCGAGTCGGGGGAACGTACCACTACGCGTGGTACGCACCGAACGGGTACGAATGCTCGTTTCGGGGCACGTTTTTGGAGATCGAACGACCGACTCGTCTCGTGGCGACGTGGCTCTTCGAAGGATGGCCGAACGACGACGCAGTCGAAACCATGACGTTGAGCGAAGAAAATGGCGTGACGACGATGACTGACATCCTTCGATTCAAGGACGCCTCTCACCTGCGCGATCACTTTCAGGGCGACACGCAAGGCATGCAGACCAGTTACGACCAACTTGAAGACCTGATCGCATCCCTGGCGAGTTGAGGCGGCCGGCACCGTCCCCTTCAGTCGGCCCTAAAGTACCATCGACCCATGGCACAATCGCCCGACGCGTTCTATCGCAGTGCGCGTGACGCCGCTGACGCGGAGGGACGCCTCCCACTATCTCGACTGACGGCGTGGGACATCTTCCCGTTCGAAGTCGAAGGTCTTCGTGTCGTCCCGCTCGAGCGACCAATAACGCCCGAACCGCTGCGCCGAGGCGAAGATGGTTCGCCGTGTGACGCGTGTGCGACGAATGCCAGTGGCGTCATCTGGGAGGACGACCACTGGCGCTTGCGAACATTCTCCGAACCTTCCGGCGCGCCGCTGGTGACGATGCTCCAGCCAAAGGCGCACCATGACCTGATCGACTTACCCGATGATCTCGCGCGAGAATTCGGTCGACTCATCGTGCATGTCGCGCGTGCCATGGAGTCGTTGCCGCACGTCGCCCGAGCGCACGTCTCGAGATGGGGCGACGGAGGTGCACACTTGCACGTGTTCTTCTTCGCTCGCCCGGAGGGATTCGTGCAATTGCGCGGTACGTGCTTTGCCATTTGGGACGACCTCCTCCCCCCGACCGAAAGAACCACAAGGGACCGTGACGCCCTCGAGGTCGCCAAAGCGCTCGCTTCGTCCTATGGTGGCTCGTTCATCGCTAGTTAGCCGCCCTATACCTTTGTCGCAGATATTCATCGAGCGCGCGTCGATTCGCGACGCGGACGGGCACGATGGCGGGGAGGCCATCGAGTGGGTATGCCTTCGCGGGGCCTTCCGGTCCGTCGACGAGCAACTCTCCTCCTTCAATCGTGGCGATGAATCCGTGGGCCAGCATCGTGCCCGTCGGCGTATCGTCCTGACGAAAAGGTAGTGAACTCGCGAACGATGCGCACATCAAGTCCGGTTTTCTCCTTGACGATGCGAACCGCACCGCTACTTGGCTCCTCAACGCGTCGACAGGGATCGCTCGGCAACGACGCGGGCGCATCCTTCGTCCCACCCGCGGGATGGATCATGACGATCGCGTCGTCCTCTGTCTCGACGACGACGAGCGCCCCGTGGTAGTCAAAGTCCGAGTCGAGCGTCGACATTTCGCCAATCTAAGAGACGGACAGGCCGGGTCTAGGCGGCGGTCGACGAGATCAGGCGCGTCTCGCACGATTCAAGGCGACCGCCTCGCGTACGAGCGCTCGCAGTGCCGCAGCGGGGATTTTGGCTCCTTCTGAGAAATCGGCGCCCCGGACGCTCTTGCTGTCCAGACGAGTGTTGAAGAGACCCTTTGGATCCTTCGTGAAGGCACCTTTGGGAAACGTCAAGCGCACCGCATTCTTCAGCACGTCGCACACACAGACGTTGCCGTCGAGACACCATACGGCGACACCCTCTGGCTTGGAGGGCTTCTTCCACTTCACTTGTTCAACGATGTCGGGGTCGGCGCTCAGAATGATCACTCGAAGCCGAGCCAGCATCGCACCGCGCCAGTCATCCGACTTCGAAATGATGGCGTCAATCTCCTCGCGCGCTCCCACCAGCAACCTCCCGTCGTGTCGCCACACGGTACCGTTCAACACTCGCAGCGTCGAAGGGCGCGATCAACTCCTCGACGTCGTCTCTGGACTGCTCACCCCGGCAGGTGTACCTCACTCTTGAAGATCGCACAGAGGGCCGCTCGTTGATTGGCATCCAGGTCGGCATCTGAGCTCGTGTCTGGAATTCGCCCTCGACCCACATCGTTGTCGTGCGAAGGCGGGAGCTTGAGGTAGCCCTTGCCTTCAACGCTGATCAACTGCTTCATCGTGCACGTCGCGCTCGCTGATCCATGCGAACATCCGGACAGCGAAAGCGACCCTATAGCGAGCAACACGGCCACTCTCGTCGAGCGAGCGCTCGAACACCTCGACAGCTTCCACGCGAAGTTCACGAACTCGAGCCTAGGACGGCGAACGGTGTCGCTACCGGAGCCAACCCACGCGGTCGCGTGCAGACCGCACGCGACGTCGACGTGGAGCCCGTAGATGAAGAACGGCTGTGAAGAGTTTGGAAACTCGATACTCACGGTGTAGGTATTGGCCGCGATGACACTGGTGATGGCCGCGGGGTGGCACTGTTTCCGACGAGATTCGAAGCATTTGAGCACTCAAAAGTCCGAAGGAAAGTAGATACTCACGACCATCTCGAGAGCCCTGGGCCGTTCACCATCGACGAGAGCCCTCGCCCGTTCGCCGGGCCCGGACCTTTCATGATTCGCAGTCATCCAGCCATTCCGGCCGGTAACACCCGTCTACGCCGGATGCGAATCGAGGTAGTGCATCACGAACGGCTCCGCCAGGACAGGCTCGAGCAACTCGAGCATGCCAGTCTCAACTCGCCAGGTGAGATACGCCTCTTGCTGGGCCCGTGACTCCCACTCTTCAATCAACATGATCGTGTCTGGACTATCACTATCGACAAACGTCTCGACCGAACGACACCCGTCGAAGGCTCGCGTGTCGCCAAGGGAGGTCGTGAACGCATCGAGCAGCGCCGCCCCCAACCCCGGTTGGCACTTGAATATCAAAATCACCTTTTGCATCGTGTTCCTTTCGATCGCCGGCGTAAGAGGGACAGACCCAGTAGGGGCCGACACCGTGCTGCACATTCTTATCTCAGTCCCGCGTCGTCCGTCATAGTCGCACCCTCTAAACGGTGACCGCGGACCCGGAAAGCGAGGGTAACGAATAGAGTCACGCACGATGACGTCACTCGAAGCCTCCGATCCGCGATTCACGTCACTGGGGGCCCCGGTGCGAACCGTGAAGTGGGCGGACACCCTCGATGAGGTGGCTCAGTCGCATGGTTGGTGGTGGCCCGTCGCCTCCGCCCTCGTCGCCTTGACGGGCGTCACCGTACTGGCATTCGTGCATCGGTTGATCGACCTCGGTACCTATCTCATGGGTGGTGCACACGCCCGAGCGGTCGATCTGTATCACGTCGTCTATCCACCGACGCACTTGGGATTCACGTACCCACCGTTCGCCGCAGTGCTCTTCTCGCCTCTTTCGCATCTTCCCACTCGACTCGATCAGATCGTCTTTTCCTGGCTGGGCGTTGCGGCGCTGATCACACTCCTGGTCGTCACTCTTCACGTCACGTGCCCTTCACTCGAGCGGCGCTCCACGCTCTGGTGGGCCCTGCTCCTCGTGACGCCGATTGGTCTCCTCGATCCTGTCCGCGAGACGTTCCTGCTCGGTCAGGTCAATGTCCTCTTGGCGCTGGCCGTGGTCACCGACATGACAATGGTTCCGACATCTCGGCGCGGTTACCTCGTGGGACTTGCGGCCGCGATAAAGCTCACGCCGCTGTTGCTCGTGCCCTACCTGCTCATCACGCGGCAACGCGGATCTTGGCTTCGAGCCGTGGCGACGTTCGTCGTCGCGGAGGTCGCGAGCGCACTACTCGCGCCGAGCACGTCGCGCGCCTATTGGACCCACAACGTTTGGAAGCCCAACGGTGCTGGGTGGCTCCCCTGGGTCGGCAATCAAGGCGTCGTGGGTGTCGCCGATCGTCTACTTGGTCGCACCATTAGCTCGCCACTGACGTTTACCCTTGTCGCGCTGATCTCGCTCATCGGACTCGTCGTCGCAGCCGAGACGTACCGGCACATCTCCCCGCTCGCGGGCTTTCTCGTCGTGGAGGCGACCGAGTCGATGGCGTCACCGGTCTCGTGGTCGCACCATTTCATTTGGGTGGTCCTCTTGATTGCGTGGTTAGGTCTCGCCCCGGACCGACCGACGCTCGGAGAGTGGTGGGCGCTCGTCGTGGCCGTCGTCTTCTGGGCTGCACCGTTCTGGTGGGTACCTCACGGTTCGAACATCCCCTTCGCGGGCCGCGGGTGGCTCACCCCACTGTCCGACTCGTTCTTTCTCGTCTTCGCTGTCTTTGTGCTCTCCACCGGCATCTGGGTACTACGGCGAATACTTCACGCCCGACGGGCGCCATCGCTCTAGTTCGATCTTCTCCCTTGCGTTGGGCCGTGACGCCGACATCTTCGAGTATCGAAGTGGGACCAACCTTCGACGGGACCGAATTCGCCGCGCCCAGATTCTTTAGGCGCGGACCATGGAATCCGTTCGGAGTGGGCACCCATTGGTGAATTTGCTTGGGCGAATGGTTTCGCCCACCCGAAATTGACCTACATGACACTGCGGATGAGCGCACCTACCGTCGCTGGGTCTTCCATATACGGAAAATGAGCAACCCCCTCCAGCGCGACGTACTGCGCGTTGCGAATGAGTCCCGCAATGACCTCGCTCCGTCGAATCACGTGAAGCGGATCCAAGGCGCCGCAAGCGACTGTCGTAGGCACGGAGAGCTCACCGAGGCGCGACCACGCATCAACTGGATGATTAGCGAATTCCGGCACGAGGTTGGCGAGCGCGGTGGCGTTCATCACGGAAACCAAGTCTCGAACGGAGCCGGCGACCCTACCCTCGGGTTCGCGCGGACCATCGAGCCACAGGCGAACCTCCAAGCGATTGACTTCGTCGAGATCACCGAGTTCTTCGGCGCGTGTGATGGCCTCATCGAGCCTCTCAGTGTCGGAGTCGACGTCTTCGGGTCTCGTGGGAGGTGCGCCACCAACGGCAGGTGACATGAGCACTAATCCCTCGACTCGATGTGGTACTTCGACTGCCGCTTCCAACGCCAACTTCCCTCCAGCAGAACTGCCGACCAACCACGCCGACTGAATTTCGAGCTGGTCCAAGACCGCGAGGAGGTCGTCGAGATGCGTGAACGGTTCACTCCCCGGTAACGTCTCGCCGAATCCCCGTCGATCGTAAGCGACGACCGACGCCACCTCGGAAACCTCTGGCACGAGGGCGTACCAACTTCTACGATCCGCCACGCCAGCGTGAAGAAGGACCATAGCGGGCCCGTCGGTGAGCCACGACTCCCCGACAAGTTCGGTGCCGTTTCGACGAATCGCAAACGTTCTACTCATGAAAAAGAGTATTGACCACGAACCTGCAGTGAACAAACTCCTCATCGAGCAAGGGCATCTACCCTCTGACGCAGAACAAGATTCTCGATCGCGGCATGGTGGTGAGACTATATCGATGACAACGACAAAGTTCCATCGCAGAAGCGAATCTCTAGTCCGTGGTGTCGGAGGCTCGACGTGACAGGTCTGCAACCTTGCACTGGCGGTTTCAATCCCTATCTCCAACTCAAGTCGAACACCGCGTAGTTGCCGCTTAACCCCTTGAGAGCCGTAGATCGCGGTCCACTCAGAGGAAAGGCCCCTTCCAATTCCTCCTGACTGGCCTGGGAAAGCAAGATCTCGCCACCACGAGCGATGCTGGAAATGCGTGCAGCGACGACAACGGTAAGTCCGAAGAAATCGCCACCTTCCGCCTTAGCGTTGCCAGTGTGCATGCCGACTCTTGCAGGCACCGGCACTCCGAACCATCCTTCACTTAGAGTTCGTTGAATTGCCGACGAACAGGCCGCCGCCGACCCAGCAGCGGGAAATGCCAACATGAATCCGTCGCCCTGACCCTTCACAACGGTTCCACCGAACACGGCAGTCTTTTGTCTCACGATGGCATCGTGCCAATCGAGGAGCTCGAGCCATCGCTCTTCACCCAAGGACTCCATAAGAACGGTCGAACCTTCGATGTCAGTAAACACGATTGTCACGGAACCATCGCCGGACATTCCGGAAGCTGGCGGCGCATCGTCCTGAACCAAAACAAGGAGTTCGTCGAAGGTCGTCGTAAGTTCCAGCCCGACCAAATCCTCATTCGCAACGGTGACTGCAAAATGGTGATGCACGATCTTCCAGTAGACGCCTTCCTCGTGAACGATCACTGTCATCCTGGCTTCTTGCGGCTGCTTATCTCCAAAGGTGATGTGACAGCGAATGGCAATCCAACCGACCGTGCCCTCTCTCCACGCAACGATTTCATCGGCATCGACACGGATGTCGCTGAGCGTTGCCATTTCACTGAACTGCGTTCTCCCGGCGGCTAGGTGGCTCTCTAGCCCCACCCACCACTCGCCCGGATCGGGACCTATAAATCGCAAACCGGGGTGATGTGACATCGGGTCGATGAAGTTGTCGAAATCGACAAACCACGACGACATCCATCGATCAGCGAACTCCACGAGTTCTGGTGCAGGTTCCATCGCCCGAGATTACTCACCGATTACCCGTGACCAGGGTGGGAGAGTCGCTTACCAAATGAGTGATGGTCTGTCAACATGACAAACCTCCGCCCATGCTGGTGTCGGAGGCGGGTCGCCTCAGAAATGCAACCTTTCATTCGCGACTCACATCTTGACTCAGAGGCGCGTGCCGGTACTAAAAACGTCCTATTCGTAGACGTCACGACGATGCCCAAGAGTGACCACCACAATTAAGAGAATTCCGTCGTCGATCGTGTACAAGATGCGATAGTCGCCGACTCGGAGTCGATATCCGTCGCGACCTCGAAGTGGCCGCGACGCCGGAGGTCGGGGATCCTTGGCAAGGAGTGAAATTGCGCCCTGAATCCGCGGCTGCGTCGAACGATCAATCTTCCGGAGTTCTCGAAGTGCCGACGGTCGGAATTCAATCCGATAATCGCTCACGACCAGCCGAGATCGCTCTTCACTTGCTCCCAGGGAATGTTGTCACCGCTTTCTTCTAGAGCACTGTCAAATGCGGCGACGTCTCGTGCCTCTTCCAGTGCCTCGAGCATTTCGTCATAGTGCGCCGGACTGATCAAGATCGCCGCGCGTCGACCATAGTGCTCGAGTTCTACCGGCTCCGTCCGCGACATCTCGACGACCTCAGACAACTTTTCGCGAGCTTTGCTCACTGATATCTTGGCCATGTTTACATCGTACAACACTTCGACTTGATTCGTACAACTTGGTGTCGGAGGCGGGACTTGAACCCGCACGCCCCTGAGGGCACCAGCCCCTCAAGCTGGCGCGTCTGCCTATTCCGCCACTCCGACGCGGAGTCCTACTTTAGCGTCTGCGGACAAGCCGAATTGACCGTCTCAACTTCCCGTCGAAGGTGCGCCGATCGTCCAACCAGGTATCTGGTCAACGAGCCCAGGAACGGAAAAACTTGTCGTGACACCGACCAATGATGTCGACCACGCCTGAAGTGATGGCGGAGTGAAGAGAGGCCGTACCCAGTAGCTCTTTTGAATCTGTTGATCCATCGTCAGCCAGGTCGAGGTCGCCGACACCGGGTTGAAGTTCTCGACGGCCTGCGTGAACAACTGGGTCACCGCAGTTGAACGCCAACTGCTCGGGTACGCGTCCTCGTAGCCCGGCCCGCTCCACGAGCGCGCCGTGTAGGCGACCGTCGTGATCGTCGGCCGGGTGTAGAGAGCGAGGTCGGCGGTGTTGGTCGCCGTCATCACCGCGGCCGCGACTTCGCTCGACGCCCGGATCACGTGCACCTTGACACCGAGTGACGTCCAGCCGGCGACGACACTGTTCGCCACGCTCTGATCGAGGTCGCTCGGACCGACCGCGAGGGTGAGCACGAGGTACTTGCCCGACGCCGTGACCCAGCCCTTGGCGGTTCGAATGAAGCCGGCCGAGGTCAATACGTCGCCCGCACAGCTGAAACAGTCGGCGAGCCCGTTGGCCGCAGTGTTCGGTGCGATCGTCGTCGTTGTCGTCTGGGAGGTGGGTGGTGTGCCCGTCGGTCCGGGATACTGGGCCTGACCCTGGGAGTAGAGCGCGGACGCACTCGGTGACGGCGAGAAGGTCACCGCGCCCCACAGTTGATCGATGATCGTCTGGCGGGCAATGGACCAGCTGAGTGCCTCTCGCACCGCGATGCGTGCCGTGAAGGGTCGCGCCGCCGCGAAGGAGAGTTCCTCGATCTCGCTCGAGGAGCCAATGTGGCTCTGCAGGTCAGGATGCGTACTGATGTTCTGGACTTCGGCTCGACTGACGATCAGGGAGAAGCCGGCGAAATGCGCGCTCGACGACGTCGGGACCGCGTTCGAGTCCGTGATGACGACGCGTCCGAATCGGCTCTTGTCAACGGGCCAGTGACGGTTCATCGCGAGCACGACGCGGTTCCTCGCGACCGACGCGAGTACGTAGGGACCGAGGGTGGGGCGCCGCGCCCAGTCGGCCAACGTGCATCCCGGTGGGGTGCCGAGCGCCTCGACGTCACGAAAGAGGAGGTTCCACTCGGCGTAGGGGGTGGTGAAGACGGCGGTGACCCCGAGGCCACCGGGGGCGACGCTGAGCGACTTGATGTCGCGGTAGCCGTCGCTCAGGACGCTGCGAAGTCCCCGCGCGCGCTGCCACCAGCCCACGAGGTCGTTGCCGTTGAAGGTGTGGCCGTTACTCCACTTCTCGTGGGGCGCGATCGTGTACTTGACGGTCTCGGGGGTGAGCGAAGTCAACTCGGCCGACGTGATCGGACCGTTCTCGCCGACGAGGTTGCCCGCGCTGTTCGTGAGGAAGGCCGAGGGCAACAAGAGGTCATTGATGGCGTTCGTGCTCGGCGTCGCACCGGGATCGAGGAACGAGCAGCCGTTAAAGGGACCGGGAATCGACAGGTCCAGGGTCTGGGCGGCGTTGGAGTTGCTCAGCGCGGCGCTCGGGAGGGTCGGCGCGAGGGGCACGAGGAGCGCCGCGAGAACGAGGGCACCGATGGCGAAGCGGCCGCTCGATCCTCTGGGGACCATGGCCGCTACTGCAAACGCAGGTCGAGGGTCAGCGTCGCAAACGTGAAGATCAGCGCGACGGCGATCGTGATGCGGTCAAGGTTGCGCTCGACGACGGTCGATCCCGACGCCGCGGCGCCCATGCTGCCACCGAGGAGGTCCGAGATGCCGCCCCCTCGCCCGGAGTGCAACAGGACGAGAAAGATGAGCCCCACGGCCGCCAGGGCCTCAATAACGATGAATGTCGCGGTGAACAACGTGGCCTCCGATTAGCGCTTTAAAGCGTAGCAGTCGTCACAGGCGCTCACTATGGCAAGGAAGGACTCGGCCTTCAGGCTCGCACCACCGACGAGGAACCCGTCGACCTGGCCCTCGGCGACGAGCGACGCCGCGTTCTCCGCGTTCACCGATCCCCCATAGAGGACGCGCACGTCGGTGAGCTTGAGGCCCGCGAGGACGCCGCGGATGTGGGTCATCATCGTGGACACCTGTTCACTCGTCGCGGTGAGACCGGTGCCGATCGCCCAGATCGGCTCGTACGCAACGGTGACCAGTTCGCCGTAGCGCACGTCGAGGCCCTCGAGCGCCGCGCGCAGTTGACGCCGGACCCACTCGTCCTGATCGCCCTCCTCGCGAACGTCGAGCGCCTCGCCCACGCACAGCACCACTCGTAGTCCGCCGCGCACGACGGCGCGGAGCGTCGCGGCGACGACGGCGTCGTCCATCGCGTACATCGCGCGCCGTTCGGAGTGTCCCACGAGGACCCACTCGACACCGAGACGCGCGAGCATCGCGACGCTGACCTCGCCGGTGTGCGCGCCGTTCTCATTCGCGTTCACGTGTTGGGCCGCGACGCTCACCGCGATGCGCTCCGAGGCGACGATCGAGGTCACACTGCGCAGGTCGACGAACGGCGGGGCCACGACGACCTCGGTGTGCTCGGCCGGCCGGTTCTTCAACAGCACGCCGATCTGCTGGCCGAGGTGCACCGCCTCGACGAAGTCGAGGTTCATCTTCCAGTTGCCGATGACGAGGGGTCGCTTCTTCTCGCTCATTGGTTGAATGGACTTTCGCGCAGTGCCCGCAGGCCCGGGAGGTCGCCCAGTTCGACGAGTTCGAGGGACGCACCACCGCCCGTCGAGACGAAACTGACGTCGCCCTCGAGGCCGAACTGCTGGAGGGCCGCGACCGAGTCGCCCCCGCCCACCACCGACGTCGCCGATGACGCGGCGACCGCGCGGGCTATTGCCTCGGTGCCCGCCGCGAAGCGCGGATCCTCGAAGACCCCCATCGGGCCGTTCCAGAGGATCGTCGCGGCGCCGCTGATGGCGGCCGTGAAAGCCTCGATGGTCTCTGGACCGATGTCGAGGCCGACGTCGCCCTCGGGGATGTCGCGACCGAAGGACCGGGCGGGCTCGGGGCCGCCCGATCCGAAGGCGGCGCCGGTCGCGAGGCCGGTCGCGTCACTCGGGATCAGCACGTTGCCGGCGGCGAGTAGCTGCGCGCACTGTTCGACGTAGGACGCGTCGAAGAGCGAGGAGCCGATGCTGCGGCCCTCGGCGGCCTCGAACGTGTACGCCATCCCACCGCCGACGATGACGGTGTCGGCCTTGGCGCAGAGCACCTTGGTGATCGCGAGCTTGTCGGCCACCTTGGCGCCACCGATGATCGCGACGAACGGGCGTTGTGGTCGCTCGAGCAACGACGTGATGGTCTCGACCTCGCGCGCCAGGTTCGGACCGGCCGCGCTCGCGACGAGCGTCGGGGGGATCATGATCGACGCGTGCGCGCGGTGCGACGCACTGAACGCCTCGTTGATGTAGTAGTCGAAGCCCTCGACGAGCGAGGCGCCAAAGGCCGGATCGTTCGCCTCCTCGCCGGGGTTGAAACGGAGGTTCTCCATCAAGGTCACGCCGGGACACAGTGCACGCAGTCGTCGACGGACCGGTTCGACCGAGTACTTGGCGACGACCTCGCCCTTCGGGCGGCCGAAGTGCGTGCACGCGACGACCGTGGCGCCGTGGGCGAGTAATGCCTCGAAGAGGGGCAGCGTCGAGCGAATGCGAAAGTCGTCGGTGACCTCGAGGCGCCCGTCGACTTCGGCGACGGGCGTGTTGAAGTCGACGCGCACGAGGATCCGCTTGTCAGCGAGACTCCCCCAGCGTTCGTAGGAAGGGAGGGCTGGGGCCACGGTTACTTGCCGATGATGGTCGAGAGGTCCACCAGTCGGTTCGAGTAACCCCATTCGTTGTCGTACCAGCCGAAGATCTTGACGAGACTCTGGTCGTCGTCGATGCGCTGGGCGATGGTCATCTTGGAGTCGAACGTGCACGACGCGGGCGTGCCAACGATGTCCGAGCTGACGAGGTACTCGTCGCTGTAGACGAGTACGTGCTTGAGCGGCCCGTTCGCCGCGGCCCTGAAGGCGGCGTTGATCTCCTCGACGGTCGTCGAACGCACGATCGCGGTGAAGTCGGTGATGCTGCCGACCGGGATCGGCACGCGCAGCGAGGTCCCGTCGAGGCGGCCCTTCATCGACTCGAGCACCAGGCTCGTGGCGCGCGCCGCACCCGTGGAGGCCGGCACGATGTTGATGGCCGCGGCGCGCGCGCGGCGCATGTCCTTGTGTTCGAGGTCGAGCAGGTTCTGGTCGTTCGTGTAGGCGTGGATGGTCGTCATCAGACCGGTCGTCACGCCGAGCGCGTCGTCGAGCACCTTCACCATGGGCACGAAGCAGTTCGTGGTGCACGAGGCGTTGCTCACGATGTGGTGGTTCTGCGCGTCGTAGGTGTGGTCGTTGACTCCGACCACGAAGGTGGCGTCGACGTCGGTCGCGGGCGCGGAGATGATGACCTTGCGCGCACCGGCGCTCAGGTGTTGGGCCGCACCCTCGCGCGACGTGAAGCGGCCGGTCGACTCGATGACGACGTCGACCTGCAACTCGCCCCAGGGCAGTTCGGCCGGGTTGCGCTCCGCGAGGACCTTGATCGAACGGTCGCCGACCGTCATGCCCTCGGCGCTCAGACCGACCGCGACGTCGAGGCGGCCCTGGGTCGAGTCGTAGCGCAGGAGGTGGGCGTTCACCTCGGGTGACGTGAGGTCGTTCACCGCGACCACGTCGATGTCCTTGTTGTTCAGCGCCGCTCGGAGGTAGCCCCGTCCAATACGTCCGAATCCGTTGATCGCCACACGTATTGCCACTTGTTGCCTTTCGTCGGGCGGCCTTGGTTATCGCACGTGAGCGAAAGCCGCGTCAGCCAATTTTTGCACATCGTGGACACGATCATTTCTCCCCACCAGGTCGTGTCGGTGAATTGGGAGTGAACAGTCCTGCGCGGCGAAGTGCGACGAGCGCTCGACGAGCACCGCGTCGGGCACCACGCCGTGTCGCACCAGCGCGTCGACGTGGTCTTGGAGCGTGTAGCCCTCGGTCTCGGGGAGTTGCTCGTGAAGGTTCGCGACGTAGAGCTTTCGTGCGTTCGTGCCGGCCAGGGCCTGGGTGATACCCGGCACCACGCAGGCCGCGAGCACACTCGTGAAGAGCGAACCGGGACCGATGAGGACGAGATCGGCCCGTTCGATGGCCTCGACCGCGGCGATCGGGGCCGCCGCGTTCGCCGGCTCGACGCGAATACGACGGATGGTGGAGGACTTCATGACCTCGGTCTGGCCGCGGGCGTCGCCTTCCTCGGTCGCGGCGACGAGGACGACGCCCTCACTGCTCGCCGGCACGATCTGTCCCGTCACCCCCATGACCTGGGCGACCGCGCGCACCGACTCCTCGAGGTCACCCGTCGCATCGATCAGTCCCACCAGCAGGAGGTTGCCCACGGCGTGGTCGCGCAGTTCGCCGCCGCTGAATCGATGCTCGAAGGAGGCCGCCAACGGGTTGTCCGGGTCGGCCAGGGCGACGAGGCACTTGCGCAGGTCTCCGACCGCGGCCACGTTCAACATGGCGCGCCGCCGCCCGGTCGATCCCCCGTCGTCGGCGACCGACACGCCGCCGGTCACGTGGTCGCGTCGCCGGCGGCGCGCCCGCAGT
>VFSW01000991.1_pt1 | contig 42268 bp, 63 predicted proteins | sample 5358111 | NCBI WGS metagenome assembly VFSW01 (sample SAMN11554181, study PRJNA540505) | mine drainage metagenome | isolation source: sediment from site ElyBrook_90M | place: USA: Ely Copper Mine, Vershire, VT | collected 2017
CGCTGCTGCCAACGCTGCCAGCACCGCCGACGCTGCCGACGCTGCCGACGCTGCCGACGCTGCTGCCTACGCTGCCCGCGCTGCTGCCAGCGCTGCTGCCCGCGCTGCCCGCGCTGCCGCTGCTGCCCGCGCTGCCAGCGCCGCCGTCAACACTGCTGCCGGCGCTGCCTACACTGCTAACACTACCACCGATGCTGCTTACGCTGCTTCCTACGCTGCCGACGCTGCTACCGCCGCTGCTGCCAGCGCTGCTGCCCGCGCTGCCGACGCCATTCTCATGCTGGCAGCGGATATGGCCGTCGAGGTCCTGCAATCGCTGAATAGCCCCGGCTGCGCGTGGCTGTATCTGTGCAATGAGAATGCGCCATGACTCCGCGCGATCCCAACCTACTCGCCGCGCAACGCTTCGCAGGATTTGTGCTTACCGAAAGTCGTGAGGATGGCGGCTGCGATATAGATGGCGCCTGGTTGCAAGAGTGCGCCTTCGAATGCGGGCTTCTGCTGCGCTTCGGAATGACACAAGTCATGCACGCTGCCGGCGAATCTTGCGAGAATTGTCCTGGCGATTGCGACTACTGCTATCGCTTAAGCGCTGCCGGGCGCGAGGCAATCAAAGCATCGGAGCGTTTACCATGAAGCTGACGGATATTGAATTGTTAGACAGGTATCACGCTCTCCAAGACTGTGATTATCGCGACATTGTTGAGGAACTCATCGCCGCCCGGAAGCGAATCGCGGAGCTGGAGACGGGGGTAGCCGAGGCCCGCGCCGACGGCTTCGAGGATGCGTTGCATCGTGGACGCTGACGACCCCCTCTACCGCCTCGGCGAGCGCTTGCTGATTGTGCTGTGCTGCGTCGTGATCGTGCTATTCATAACCGGAGGAATCCATTGAAGCCCAAGCCCAAGCTGCACGTCGCCCCGGAACCTGCCGCGCCCGTTCTGCGTGAGATCACGGAAGCCGATGCGGCGCGTATGTATCCGCGCAGTACGTTCAATCAGCGCGCATGGATCGCGGCAGTTGCGTGGATGCGCGAGGACCAGACCCGGTTGCGATGGGTGCTGGATGGATCACCCTCTAAATGGAAAGCACAGCTATGAGCGATAGAGCCTATACCGATGCGGAATTGGATTGGCGCGGCAGTTCACTGAAGTTTGGCGACGTGGTGTGGCTCAAGGACGGTAAGGAGCGGTATGTTGTCTTGTCGGTTTTGGACGGCACTACGCTATCTTTGTGGGGCGAAAGCTGGACCCACTCCTACGGGCCGCTCCGTGTATTTATAATGGATGTTTTACTTACCCCACCCAAACGAAGGGTGAAGAAAACGGAAGAAGGTTGGACGAGTATCAACGGCGGATGGTTTGCTGCAAAAGTCGATGTAAGACATCCAAAGGTTGACTACATCCCCGCTACGCTCACCTACGAGGTTGAGGAATGAGCCGCGAACCGGACCCTGTGCTGGTCGACGAGCGCCCGGACGATAGCGACGCCACGCGTGATGTGGAATATGAGCAATGGTTAGACGATATGGAGGATGAAGATGAGCGATACCAAGAGCACGTTTCAGACCCTCATGGCGCTGAACTGTCAGGCGCACGTCGAGAAAAAGGGCAAGTTTTCCTATCTGTCCTGGCCGTGGGCGGTGCAGATGTTGCGCGAGACGGATGCAACCGCGACATGGGATGTCACGCGCTTTGAAGGGCTACCCTATCTCAAGACGGAGGTAGGCTACTTCGTCGAGGTCGCGGTGACGGTGCAGGGCGTGACGCTCTCGCAGATTCACCCGGTGCTCAACGCCAACAACAAGCCTATCGACTCGCCTACGTCGTTCGACATCAACACGTCTATCCAACGCTGTCTAGTGAAAGCTATCGCGCTGCACGGCCTTGGTCTGTACGTCTATGCCGGCGAGGATTTGCCGCCGGGCGCGCCGGCTGATACGCCGGAGGAACCGCCGGGTATGGCCGAAACACTCCGGGCGTTGCGCGAGGAAGCCCTCGAAGGCACCGCTGCGTTGAAACATGCGTGGCAGGCGATCCCCGAGGAACAGCGCAATTGGCTCAAGAGCGAGCTTGAGTCGCTCAAGAAGGCGGCGGCCCTGGTGGATGCAACGCCATGAACCAGACTCCCGAACAACTGGCCGCTTGGCTCGAATCCAGAACTGGCAAGCTTACGGCCTCGAACATGGCAAAGGTGCTGGCGGTCGGCAAGGACGGCAAACCGCTCAAGGCTCGTGCCGACCTGATCCGCGACCTGCTCGCGGAACGCTACACCGGCGTGGCGCAGCGGCATTTCGTCACCGCTGCAATGGAACACGGATTGGCTTACGAGGACGAAGCGAAGAGCGCCTATGAGGCGCGCACGGGCGCCCTGATTACGCCCTGCGGATTCTACGACCATCCGCAGATTGATATGTTCGGGGCGACCCCGGACGGTCTACTCGGCGACGATGGACTGATCGAAATCAAGTGCCCGACCACGCCGACGTTTGTCGAATGGCGGTTGGCTGGCGTGCTACCGAAGGAGTACCAGCCGCAGATGCTCGCGCAGATGGCGTGCACGGGGCGCAGATGGTGCGAGTTCGTGGCCTACGATCCGCGTATTCGGCAGGAGCCGCACCGGCTGTTTATCCGGCGCTTCGAGCCGGCGGCGTCGGACATCGAGCAGATTGAGTGTGCGGCCCGTATCTTTCTGGCCGAGGTTGAAATCATGTGGGATCACTTGGTGGCGGCAGGATGAGTTACGACAACAGCGGCAGCATTGGCAAGAACACGCGCAAGACCGAAGAAGGACATGCGGACCTGTCCGGGAAGGCGACCGTTGCCGGAGTCGAGTATTGGGTAGACGGCTACAAGCGGGAAACGGATGGCCGCGTCTGGTACGGGCTGCGGTTCAAGCCGAAGGCCGCAGAACAGGCGCCGCAGAAGCCCGCGACCAAAACGGTCCTAAAGGCCGACTTCGACGACGATATTCCATTCTAAAATGGGTTACATATCATGGACTTACCAGACCTAGACCTGCGTAAACTGTTGGACTCCCTCAAGTCTCGCGAGGATTTCACCAGCGTATCCATCCCGCCGCATCAGTTGATCGACATCCTCACGGAGCTACTTACGGCCCGCGAGCGGCTGTCCGTAATCTCGGACGGTGTGGCCTACGATGCCGAGCTAACCAGACGCTCCCATGAGCCGCTCCGTCGCTGATCTATCGGGCCTGCGCTTCGGGCGGCTGCGGGTGCTGTGTCGGTCGCTGCGGCAGGAGGAACACCGGGCGATGTGGGACTGCCTGTGCGACTGCGGTAAGCGCAGCCGGGTTGATGGATCGTCGCTGCGCACCGGGCGCACCCAGTCCTGCGGGTGCAAGCGCAAGGAAACGAGCAAGGAGAATATCGCCAAGGCCCGCAGCGCCAAGGTGGCCAGCAATAGCCGGCTCGCCGAGGCGCGGGAGAAGATTTACCGCGTGATCTTCAGTGAGCCGTGCGCTGCGCTCAAGCGGTTCCTGAAGCAGATGCGAAGCAAGCGCCGCAGTGAATGAGAGCACCATGACAGTGGAGCGAGCCATTTGGCGGCGAGAGGACCAAACGCTCCGAGCGAGCCACGCCTCAAGAGAGCACCATTGCACGGGAGCGAGCCAGCAAGTGAGAGAGCACCAGGACACGCGAGCGAGCCAAGCAACGAGAGAAAACCACAGTTGTTGAGCGAGCCAAATGGCTTGAGAGCACCAAGTGAGTCGAGCGAGTCGAGTGAGTCAGCCACCTTGCACGAGAGCACCATTACGCAAGAGCGAGCCAGACAAGGCGAGAGAACCAACCAGTCAGAGCGATTTCATTATCCAGGAGTACCAAATCATGCCAAGCAAAAGCCCCATTACCACGACCGATGAATTCGATCACGCCGTTGGGCGTCTTACCCGTGACCTAACCAAAGCAGCCGCCACGCTTTCCAGCGATGAGGCGCGCTATCTCGTCGATGCGTACTACATCGCGCAGGATGATCGGATGCGCGCCAACAATCAGGTCCGGGCGCTGGCCGAAAACGAGGAGCCGCATCTTGTCATCGCGTGGCTAGCCAGGCAATGCGATACGCTGGAAGCGCAGATCAAGCGCGCATTGGACGCCTACACCAGCGCTCACCCAATGGGAGACTGGATGCGACAGGTACATGGCATCGGGCCGGTTATCTCCGCCGGGTTGCTCGCGCACATCGACATCACGAAGGCGCCAACGGTCGGCCATATCTGGCGCTTTGCCGGACTCGATCCAACATCGAAATGGGAGAAGGGGCAGAAACGCCCCTTCAACGCGAGGTTGAAAGTGATCTGCTGGAAGGCCGGTCAGTCCTTCATGAAATTCCACAATGACGAACGATGCGTCTATGGGAAGCTGTACGTCCAACGCAAGGAGTACGAAATCGCCCGCAACGAGTCCGGGGGAAATGCGGCCATAGCCGCAACCATCCTCGCTGCCAAGAAGTGGGGCGCGACGACCGATGCCTTCAAGCATCTATCGGGAGGCAATCTGCCGCCAGCACAGATCGACGCCCGGTCCCGACGCTACGCAGTGAAGCAGTTTCTATCTGACCTGCACGGGGCGTGGTATCGAGTGCACTTCGGCGTCGAGCCGCCGCTCCCCTATCCTATCGCGATATTGGGGCACGCCCACCATCGTCAGGCGGCGTAGATGACGCGGCCTACCCGCGCAGCTTTTGCTCTGGCGAGCCGGCCCAACCCTGCGGCGCGCTCATGTTGTAGCGGTTGATTTCGCCGTTGATGGTGGCGCGAATGGTCGAGCCAGCGACCCCCTGCATTCCCTTCGGCGCGGACCGTTGGGCATAGCGGGAGGCGAGTGCGGTCTGTTCCTTGCTCGACAGGTGATACCACGCGAGCCCAGGATTGGCGGCTGCATCGAACACGGCTAGCGTCGCATCTTCCTCTACTTCGGTCTGCAACGGCCACTCGCCGCTGCCCGGCGTATTGAAATTCACCTGCCATTGCGCGAGCGCTGCCTGCCTAGCGACTTCGGCAGCGATGCCAGCGGCATTGGTTGGTTCGGGCGCGAGCTGGTTCGGTGTATTGCCAGAGATCGGCGGGTAGGTAACTGTGGCTGGCGGAACGGCAACAATGGCGCTTGGCGGGAGCACTAATCCTGTCGGCGATGTCGGCGCTTGTCCGTAAGTGGCAGCGGTCTGCGCCAGTGCCGCATTGGCAAGCGCGGGCACCGGGGCTTGCCCATAATCCTCCGCGGTCCTTGGGGTCACTGGCGTCCCGGTTGGCTGGGACAAGATCGCAAAATGCACCACCGACTCGACGCGCGTAACGGCGTTGTGAACGTTGCCGATCAGGCTTTGCAGCTTGCCATGCTTGTACTCGAAGTAGACGAAGCCGACGACGGCGAGCGCTGCCAGCGCGGCGAGGATGTAGGACGTTCCGAGGGACATAATGGTTTCCTTTAGAAGTAGATTGCCAGACCTAACGCCGCGCCCGTTGCGTAGCCGAGGAAGTCGTGCATGTTATCGGCTGCGGTCTGTGGCGGGTCATGCTCATAGTTAGCATCGAATGCAAACTCTTTCAGTGCGCTGCCGCACAGCACAGCGAAGAAGACCACGATGTGCCAATCGCCGCCAAAGTGCCCGGCCGCCGCGACTACGAACGCGGCAAACCAGAAATGAGCCATGAAGGCGATGAACGATTGCGATTCGCCAGTTCGGGCGACCCAGGCGGCGAGACTGGCCAGAAGCGCCTTCACGACTTGGTGCAGGCGGTCAGCAAGGCCGCTTGCTTGGCGGCGTAATCGCGTAGCGCCAGCGCATCGGCCGCGAGCGCGGCGGCGTGCTGTTGGATGCCGGCATTGGCCGCGACCGGGGTCGGTAGTGGCGCAGCCGGTACTTGCTCGGCCAGTACGCAGGGGACCATCTGCGGCACCGTCACCGTGACCACCTGTGGGGCCACGTTAATGGGCGGTGCTGACGGCTGGCTGGCGCAGGCGGCCAAGAGTATCGACGAGAATAGCGTCAGCGTCCGTGCATTCATGGGGAGTCCCGAGGGCCGTAGAGGCTGCCAGCGCCGACAGGCTGGCGATCTGTGTGGCATCGGCTTCGGCGGTGGCCTGCGCCTTGGCCAAGGCTGCTGCGGTAGCTTGCTGCGCCTTGTGCTGTGCGGCTTGGGCAGCGGCTATGGCAGCTTCCTGTGCCCGGCCGGCGTCCTTGTACTGGAGCAGTGCCCGCTCGAAGCCGTCGTTGGCGGTGCGAAGGCTGTCGCGTTCGGCGGTCAGCGAGGCTATCTGCGGCCCGTAGACCTTGGCATCCGCCGCCTTGGCAGCCGCCTCGCCGCTAGCGTAGATCGAGTGGTGGAGCACCGTCAGCGCCCCGATGATGGCGACGGCAGCGGCGGCGTAGGCGGCAAGCTTGATCGTGGATAGGCCGAACATCCTGCTACCCTACGCCGACGAACGCGGAATGTAAAGTATTGACCGGTGTACAGGAATAGGCTAGTGTTGCGTTTGGGGCACAGTCCGGGTGCCTTGGTGGGAGACTCCCTGCTCCTGCCCTCCGTGAGTGCCCGGGGCCGCGCCGGGGATCGGACACAGCGGCACTTACATGTCCAAGCCCATCCTTAGCCTAAGCCTGTTGAAGGAAGTCTGCGGGCTGTTGCCGAAGATACAGGTAGCCAAGCTGCTTGGCTGCTCGCGGGTGACGCTGGACCGCTATCTGGATGGGCACCAGCCGGCATCGCAAGCGGTCGTGACCCACATCAACCGCGAAGTCATGGCATTCATGCGCCAGCACGAAGCCAAGACTCAAACCGCGATCCGCTCACCCCTGAAGTAAACGTGCCCGTCGTCGATGACGTGGCATAGTTCCGGCGGCATCAATGTGCCGTTGATGAAGTTCAGCACCACGAAACCGCTGCGCCAGTTGCGCGGGTCGTCCTCCGCGTAATGGAATGCGTCATCGAGTGGGCTTGCCAGCGTCCCCGAGTCGACCCCGTAGCGGGTGCCGTTGTAGTCGGTGATCGGCATGACTTTAAGCGAATGCAGGTGCCCCGTCACCATCGAGCGCCCGGCCCACAGCGTATTGTTGTGGACCGCGTGCAGGCCACCTTTGAAGCGGTGTTTGATGACCAGATCATCGTTGACGTGCACGCTCATGCACGGGGTCCATCGTGGCAGGTGATCCTCAAGCCGGAACCCGCCGACGCCCTCGTACTGCGGGGCGTTCTCGGACAGGCGGGACTCGAAGCGGCTGTCGTGATTACCCCATGTCCGCACCAGCTTGGCGTTGCCTGCAACCGCCTCGATCTCGGCCAACCGATCACGCACCGTTTCCAGCTCATCCTTGATGGACGGCTGCGTGTGCCAGCGGATACGGAAGTGCTTGGAGGCGGTGGCGGCGTCGAGGATGTCGCCGTTGAGCACTACCATTGCCGGCTTGAGCTGTGACACTAAGTGTATTAGTGCCCGGTGCGCGGTGCTGATGATCTTCGGGAAGTAGTGGGCGTCGGACCCAATGACGATGATGCCGTTGTGGATGGTCGCGTTGTAGCGCCACCGCTCGTCGCCAATGGTGAATACGTTGGATAGAATCGCCGGGTCGTTGCGCGATACCGGAGATTTGGGCTTGGGCAAACTCTCAAGCTGGCGCTGCTTCTGGAGGATGTCACCATTGACCGGAGGGAGCGCGACGGTCGGTAGCTTAATGTCGTGCCGTATCTCAATGTTACGGCGGCGCCCCAACACCGCCCGGTAAGACATTCTGAAGTGTTGGGCTACCAGCGTCGGCGACCCGAGCTTCTTCCATGCGGCGATGAACTCCTCGTCCGTGCTGCGCTGGTTACTCATCGTTTGCAGAGCCACGTGACGAAGGCCGGATTATCGCGTAACACTTGGGTCAGGCCGGTTGCCAGCCGGTGAACCTGAATCTCACGCAACCCGATCTTTAATTCGTGGTCGATAGCGTGAGTGGTCTCGTGGAGGATGGTGTCGCGCTGCTGGTCCTCGTGGCATTGCGTGTCGACGTTGAGCTGGCAGCGATTAGGATGGCAGGAGCCGTAGTCGCCCTTGAGCTTGGCGTACTTGACCGAGTAGCGTTTCCCGAAAATCCATAGCGCGGAGGGTTTCGCTACAGAGGGACTGGTGCGGCGCTTTTTGACCATACCTTTCCCCTTGAAACACTACGGGTTGTGGTGTCCTTGCGGCACGCTACCATAGGTTGTATCAGGAAACAAACAGCGCCCGTTCAGCCGCCCGCCGCGTGACCAGTCCTGGCAGCACCGTGTCCCCGGCATAAACCCATTTGGAGAATTCGTCGGCTGCGCTTGGGTTGTTGGTCTCGACCTTGTGATAGAGGGTAGATGTGCCGCCAGCATAGAGCCAGTGGTAGCCGCTCTTGACCCCGGGCGCGCCCATGCCGACGTTGAACACGAAGTCTGTCAACGCATCGACCTGCCCCTGCGTTAGCACCGCGCTGGTGATTATGTCCAGTTCCATCCACGCCTGCCGCAGGTCAGCCTGTAGCATCGCCTCGGCCATCTGCGGCGTGATCGAGGCATAGGATTCGCCAGGCAACAGCTTGTGCCCATAGCCGATGGTCTGGAACGAGCCGGGAGCCGGGTCGCCATAGACGGTCAGGCTCAATCCCTCGGACTCGCGGGTCAGTTCAGCGCACGCCTCGGAGAACATGGGGATCATGTTAGTGAGCGCTCACTTATAGGACCAGTCTTTAGCAAAGCCACTCTCCTGAAGGATGGGTAACTGTTTCTGGAGTCGGTCGCCAATGTCGGTGCGATACATCAGATCGTTGGGGACTTCCAACGACTCTACCGTACGGTACGCCTCGCGGCTGGATTCGATGACCGTCTCGCCGATGCCGCTGCACACCGCCAAGTAGTCGCCGCAGGATACCATCAGCTTCTTCTCGACCACGCTGCCGGCATCCATCGCCGGAGCCTGCCCGGCCATTAGTTCGCATGGGCTGATGAGATTGCGACGCGGATTCTCGTCATCCAGCCCATAGACCGGGACGCCGGTGACTTCCTTTTTGGTCAGCTTCGAGTAGGGGAAGTCCGGGATCGTCAGCACAATGCCGGTAGCGATGTCCGGCAGCGGCAGGAACGAATCCTTGCCGTCAACCAGATCGGCCATCCACTCAACCGGGTCGGGATGCAGCACTTGCTGGATGTTGAACAGCGGCCAGCCAAGCCGGGCGGTGAACTCAAGCGGGCGCGGACCGCCGTCCTCATCGACGATTACCGACACGTCCACGAAGCCGCGATGCCCGAGCCGGATCAGTTCCTTCTCCATCGGGAGCAGCACTTCCTCTGCCAGTGCTGAATCGTTGGTATAGCGGATCACGGTACCCATTTCGCCCGTATTCACGCCCAGGTCATCGTTCATCAGTTTCTTGTGCTCGAAGTTCTCGCAGACGTAGGCCGCGAAGCCTTTGGGGCCGATCCAGCCGCCGACCGCCATTTCGCAGCCACCGACGAACTGTTGCAGCATGAACTTGCGCCCGCGATGCTTGGGGTTGTCCTTCCAGCGCCGCAGCATGAATACCATGTCCGCCGCGCTCTTGCTGACGTAGGACAGCGCCTTGTCAGAATCTCCATCTGGTTTACTGACATAGCGTTCCTCGGTCGCCAGCACGGCCTTCTCGGCCTTGGCGTAGTCGTTGAACACTTCGTAGGGGATCACGTTCAGCCCGGCCGCTTTGAATGCGGCCTGCCCGATCCCGCGCAACAGTTCGAGCTTGGCGGATTCCTGTGATGGTGCAAAGACCGGGAAGCCACGCTTGCGGAACCGGTCCAGCTCGGGCAGCCACTTGGTGTTGTCCGATGTCAGGACCAGGTCAGCCCAGTTCATGTGCTTGGGCCAGTCCTCGTAACGAACCTTCTCGATCAGCCCGTCACCGCCACAGTAGGGCTTGCCGGTGGCCTTGTCGAGGCCCATCGCCACCTTGGGATAGTGGCCGGCGGCACGGCAACGCAACGCAAAGTCTACGAAAGAGCCGGTCTGGTCCAGCAGCAGGATGTTCACGTTGCCTGTTCTTCTAACGCTTCGTCATAGGACATATCATCCGCCTCGCCCGATTGATCGTAGGCGTCTGGCCGATCCGTTTCCGGCATGGATTCGCTCATGACTTGCGCTTCTTCCTGCTCTTGCGTGCGGTCGACAACGCGGCGGCGACGGCCTGCTTCTGCGGATAACCAGAGGCCATCATTTCCTTGATGTTCTGGCTCACGACCTTCTTGCTCTTACCCTTGTGTAGCGGCATGACAATCTCCTATTCAAGCAACGCCTTGTAATCCTCCGTTTGCTGCACTGGTATTGGCTTCTTCTTCGGCTGTTGTTGATCTATGATGAAACGTGTTGCACCAATGGCACCGCCTTTGCTGACCAGTTCCTTGATTAGCCCCTCTTCCAGAATCTCCTTGCGTACCGAACGTCCTACCTCTGTAGACTTCCCAAAGAAGTGATCCAAAAGCCGGAATGGAATCGCTTGATTCGACGGTGTCTGCGCTAATTCCAGAACATGACGCATTTCGGACGGATCATACATTGCCTTCTGAATCGAGCGGTCAATGATCGCCTGAACCTTGGTATTCACAAAGCGACCAGACGCCACCAACGGAAAATATCGCTTGCCATATCCCAGTCCCATCGAACGCACGCCCGTGAGCCATTGAGCCACTGTTTGACCAGATGCTTCCCGCATCGGTGACGAGTCTGCGGCTTGCTGTGCGATGTGCAACATATCAGGATGAGACAACGCATCGCGACGCATTAGTTCAGATAACGCTGACATATCCTGCAGTTGCTGATCGCCGGCCTTCTCGCCAAACGCTTTGGTAAACAGCATTCGCAATGTGCTTGGATGATCCAGGCGACTGTGTGCTGCATCCAGTAGCTTGGAAACGCCTTCATAGTCGAATGCGCCGCGCGGTTTGGCAGGATTGGCGTACAGCATCAATTCCTTAACCAGCGATTTTGCCTTGTCTGGTGTATTAGCTAACGGCGAGGCTAGCAGCTTGCTCATCTTATCCGAGTTCGCAAGCGCATCGGAGGCCAGTTTTTCTACTTGCATTGCGCCAATAGAAGCCGTCAATGGAGAACCAACAAGTTCCTTGTAGGTGTCCTGCAATAGCTCGCGATGGGCCTTCGACATATCCAGTTCGCGCGCCGCATCGGTTAGTTTGTGTCCCAAGGCCGGAAACTGTTCGAGTGCTGCATCGTATTTGGACATGAATGCAGCCGCTTTGTCTGGCGAGAATCCGGCATTCAATACGGTCTTGCTGAACTTGTCTTCGAGAGCTTTGCCAAGCAAGGCATAAGCCTGTTGATTGCGCGGTATGCCATTGCCACCACCAAACAAACGATTAAATTCACTCATTTCCGTTGGCAGCTTGGTAGGATCGAGGAACTTATCGGCTACCTGTTCCGCAGGAATGCGCGGTCTGCCGCGTTGCCCGGCGGCATTGACTTCGGTATCGAATCCAGATTGCACGCCCTCTTTGAAGCGTGGCACGAAATGAGTAGCATAATCGGCCTGCGTCTTGGCAAACTGTTGGGCGGCAGCAGGGGCGGCTGTTTCGTTGACAGCACTATTCAACGCCGCGCGAGCCTCGGCGATATTCTCTGCACGCGTGCGATAGATGGTATTGCCCGTGCTCTCATAGGCACGCGTTGCCGCAGCGCCCTCTGATCCAAGCATGCTCATGACCGAGTGCGTATCCTTAAGCGATTCGCGGACCGGAGGCTGTGGGCTTCCCTCACCGAATCCAAAACTCTTAGCCTCTTTGGTCTGTTTGTCGACATAATCCTTGAGTGCTTGGATGCTCTTGGGAGCCGTACCAGATTCTATGTCGGCACCGAATGAATCCAGCACCCGCTTGATCTGCGGCATCGCATGACCGATGTCTACGCCAGCAGTGTCCGCCGCATAGGCTTTCTCGTATTCCTGCCCAAAGTATCCTGCGGCAGCCTGTTTCTCGTTATGCCATTGTTCAAGCAGCCCGTTGCCAAGATCGCGCTTTTCGTTACCGCTCAAATTGGTAATGGAATTACGCACGTCGGCTTCATGATTGACGGCGGCACTTACTTGGTCGGCAGTTTCCAGACGATGCGCTTCGCTGGAGGCGAGAAAGGTCTTTTGATCTGATGGCAAGCCTTTGCCGGATAGACGATTGTAGGCATTCACGAGAGCCGATTTCCGGTTCGCGGCCTTCACTGTTGTCGCTGCCAGTTCGTCACGCGACATGGTGCTGCGTGATTGCTCCAACTGATAGAGCGCCGGATTGTCGGTCATCTGTGCCAGACTGAATAACCGTTCCTCACCTGGTTTCAACAGTCCTACCGCATCACGAAATTCCTCGATGGCTGGCACTGTACGCGGGTCTTTAGAAAGAATGCGTGCCAGATTGGAACTGGTCTTTTTCTGGAGCAAGCCTAATCCGCCACGAGTAATGTCGGCGTGCTTGGCAAGAAACACCTTAGCGATGTTCTGCTCTTCACCGGCAGCCTGTGCGGCTCGTGCAGCTCGATAGGCTCCCGGTAGTGCTGTAACGGCTTTGGGTCCATACTTTGCGGCGGTGATGGCCGATTTACCAACCGCGTTATACCGAGCAACATTTCCCCATCCGCCGAGTATACCGCCACCAATCGAACCAAGCACGCCACCAACCTCACCACCAGCCTCACCGGCAAAGAACTTTCCTACCCCACTCCCAACGTCCCCTCCTGCTGTAGAAATCTCATTCGAGCCACCGGCAAACATGGCATTCTTCGCTGCCTTGGTTGCCAAACGCGATAGACTGCTCATCATGCTTGTACCAGCTTCTTCTTCACCAAGACCTGGCACAAAAGCGTACGGTGTCATGCCAACCCCTTCTGCGAAGGGAGCAACCATATCAGTAATCGTTCCGGCACCACGGAGTTTTTTCTGATCTACTCCAAGCGCCTTAGTCGCCCCACCAGGAGGAAATGTTTTCTTGACGGCATCAAATGGCAAAAGAAATCGGACGGCGGCATTGGTTACTTCCGGTCCAGAGGCTAACCCTAGCTTAAAGTTATTCCACAGTTCTTCGCCGGTCGTCGGACGTGTCGCGGGCGTTGACGCGCGCATATCCGGCTCATTTGTCTTCGGTTCTGGCGATGGAACATCCGTTGGCAACGTTTGCAGATAGTCAAAATCAGAATTAGGGATCGGCATGATCTATTCCTCGCCCGTATCAGCAGGAGCAGAGTTGATACCAGACGCTTCAAGGAGCGCAGGAAGATTCTTGTCGGGTGGGTCTGGTTGAGTGTAGAGACGAACCGTATTACTCTTGATCTTTCTTGCGGCCAAGTCGTCTTTTTTAGCAAAAGTCACATTGGTATGGCCGCTTGGTCCTTTCCATATGAAGGCACGATTATTTTTCACCGCGCTATCCAGAAAGGTGCCCACATGAATTACTTGTGGATCGGCATGATCCCTTGCCAAGTCCTCACGAATAAGCAAGAGCTGCCGCGCCGTATCTGCTTGCACATTAAGATGCAACCGAGCAACGGCAGCGGCTACGTTGGCGAGAACATCGGGAGGTGGATTCTTGCCTGATCCAATTGATGTAAACCATTGAGCGCCATGTTGCAGCAGTCCAGCTAATTGAGCATCATTCTTGGTTGCTGCAACAGACCCTCCACGCTTACTGTAATCCTGCACCGTACGATGCCAATAAGCCATCAGTGTTGCCGCATCGGCCGTTGGTACGGTGCGGCCTTTGGGGTCTTCCGCCAGTGCTTTTGCAACCACTTGAGCAGAGGTAAACGCATTATTGTATTGCTGTGCGTTATGCACGCCATCCAAAGCACCCGCTTCTTTTTTAGCGGCATTGACTAATGTCGCTTGAGTCTTTGGTGAATAGGCGCTTAGAACAGCCGCCGCTCGCCTATCCATTCCTGCTTGTGAATTAAAGGCACGTCTATCGGCATCCAATCTCGATGCAGTTTTATCCTCGTGAGTCTGTTTTGCTTGTGCCGCCTGATTGGCAATCTTGGTATCTGTTTGATGTTCCTCTGTTTGTTGCGCCGCCGTCTTAAGAGAATTGGCTGCGGCATTGATTGTGGCCGCCGACCGTTGATCGAGGATTGGCAAGCCATTCTTCCATGACAATTGCGACAGAACCTGCTTGGCGGCTTGTGGCGGAAGATTACGAGCAACAAATTGAGCGGCAGAGACAAGGTCATCTTGTGTCTTCACGCCAGCTAAGGTTTGATAACCATCATCAAGCATCTTGTGCTGATTGTCAACGGCTTTAGCGGTGGCTTTTTGCCAATCACTCGTCGCAGATTGTGACAGCTTGGCATATTTTTCAGCGTTGCCGAGGTCGCCATAACGCGCCGCCGTTTGCGATGCCCTTTGATAGCGCGATACCTGTTGTTGCGCTTGTTGAGCGACGCGAGCATCCGGGTCGCTTAAATCGTAGCCAGGTCCAAGACCATTATCGTTCCCACCAGTGACTGTGGCGGCCGCTTTGCTCTGTGGCGACCCATCAAGTCCATAAGAGGCGTCTTGAGCAAAGGCTTGCGCTTCGGCTTGCTGCCGCTGCATCGCCTGTTGCTGCATCAGCATTTGCTGGATAAGCCCTGCGGTCTGCGCCTTGTGCTGTTCGATAAGCGCCTGATTGTCCTGCGTCTTTTGCGCCTGCTGAATCGCATCATTCAGCAAACCAGTCATATTGGAAACGTTCGGGAAATCAGGCATGGTCAGCCTCCCAATAGGCCGGACAGATCAAGGCCGCTAGTGCCGCCCCCGCCGTTGCCGAAGATGTCGCTAATGGTCGACAGCGTAGAGGGGTCGATTCCAGAGGTGTCCAAGCCACCACCGAAGCCACCGCCCTGCGTCAGATCGAAAGCATTGCCACCGCTATTGCCGCCGCCGAACAGGTCGGCGATGGTTTGTAGCGTGGACGGATCGACGCCTTGCAGGTCGGGGCTGTTCACAAGCTGGTTGAAGATGTCGGTGGCGCTGCCGCCGGTATTTGAGCCAGTCCCGAAGATGTCGCTGGGCGTTCCCGAGCCGCCGCCACCGCCACCGCCAAGAATCTGTTTGATGAGTGGAATCACTTGACCGATCAATCCGCTAGAGCCACTGCCGCCCAAGAGGGCCTGTAACAGACCCGAGGTTGTCTGTGCCTGGTTGCCTTGGCCGCCGAGATAGGCATTCGCGGCAGCGGTCGGCGAACCTGCATTGACGCCAGCAAGTTCCGCAAGTTGCGTGAACTTGTTGTTCTCGGCGTTGTACCCGGCGGTCTGCCCATAGTTTTGCAGCGCAGCAAGCGTGTTGCCGGACAGTCCCATGCCCGATGCGTCAGCCGAGCGCTGTACACCTTCCAGCCCGAGATTCAGCGAGGACGTGAACGCCGGGTCTTTGAGGACCGATGACGGGTCTTTCATGAACGCGTTGAGCTGGTCTTGGTATTGACCGCGCTGCTTGCCCCACGGATCAGCAATATTCGCCGCCGTCTGGCCGACGTGCGGTGCTTTGTTGTTGGCTAGGTTGGAAATGTCGATGCCAGCCGCGGCCAGCGCCGACAGAATCGCGCCGTAGTCTAGACCAGAGCCGGTCGATGGGCTGGACATGGTTCTCTCCTAACGCTGCATCAGCCGCTGTAGCATCGGCAGCAAGTGCGCCATCATGGGATTGCCGCCGCCCGGCATCGTCCCCTGCCCGATGCCCGGATTGCCAATCGGGTGCAGCATCCCCGGCAACGGATTGGGCGGCACCTGATTCAAGCGCGCCGGACCAACCGATGTTGGTCCACCCATCGAGTTGCCCACGAAGTTACCGCCGTGTTGTGATCCCGCTTGCCACGGGATGCCAATTGCTCCCGGCGCGGTAACACCAGACCCGACTCCAGACCCACCAACTTGCAATGGCTGATTGCTTATGCCACCGCCTTGTAGCAATGAAGCAATGCTTGGTGTCCCGCCACCGCCTAACATGGCCGCAGCACCACCGGGAGCCGTGGCCGGATTGCCAAAGTGCTGTTGCAGGAGGTTCATCAATGAGGACAGATTAAAGGGCATACCAGATTGCGGACCGCCGACCGTGGGCATTGCACTAATCCCGCCCGTTGATGGCATCGAACCAGCCTGAATCTGCGGGGACTGGTAGCCCATTTGATAGTTCATGTTCGGCATTTCAGCCTCCCGATTGGTTAATTCCATGCAATGTTGCAAGAATAGCATTGATTGGGTTCACGCCGTGCCCTTCGGCGGCGTTCACCCCCTGTGTCGCCAAGCTGGATTCCCAGCCCGGCACTCCGAGTAAACCACCTATGATGCCGATCAGCGAAGCGGGGTTAAACTTGCCCCCGTTCGCTAATCCCTGCGTAATTCCGCTGAAACCACCCATTAGCGACGCGACCTGAGAGGCCGTCATACCGGCGCCGGCAGCCCCCGCCGCGCCAGCGCCAGCACCAGCGGCACCCATCAGCCCGGCCCCGGCCCCCATAGTCACCAGCGACATGATTGCCGGACCCCAGATAGACATCGAATCAAACTCCGGCTTGCGATTCGCGTCGACAGTTACCGTCCCCAAGCCGGGAACATTTCCCTTGAGATTCGGGTTTATCAGTCGGTCGCGGAAGTCCGGTCCATAAGGCGACTTGTAGGTGCTGGCATTGGCCCCAGATTCAGTCGGGTCGAACAAGGCTCCCGCATAGTCACCAGGATTCACATCTACCAACGACATCCCGGTCCCCGCCTTCGAGCCGCCACCGATGTTCATGTTCCAGTTAGCAGGCAGCTTGTTCCAATCAGTATTCAGCGTGTAGTACGTCCCACCACCGGCATCACTGCCATATTGCTGCGCCTGAAACGATGCGCCTGGATCGTACTGGTGCAATGCGGTCAGGAATGTGTTGGCAAATGGGTTGTTCTCGATCTGCGTCGGATCGAAGCGCCCCCCATTCAGATACATGCCCCAGCCGGGCAGCGTATTGCCCTGCGGCACAACCGACGGCGTAGCGGGTGCGGCCTTGGCGGGCATCAGGATTCACCCTGCGAATACTCGATCTCCAGCGCTTCCCAACGCAGCGGATTGCTGTCGGTCTGGCTAATCTGCCATGCTCTACGACGCGAGCTGCCTAACCGATTGATGCGCGGGCGCTGCGCGCTTAGGTCGACGGTGCCGAAGGTAGTGAACGTCTGATAGTCGTCGTCCGAGGCCGCAATCGACGGCGTGCCCGCGTTCTGGTCGGCGATCAGCGTTGCCGCACCGTAGAACTTGCGCGCCATGTTGCCCATGTCGCCCTTCGCGGTCTGCACCTGAACCTCGAACGGAGTCCCATTGTCGTTGAGGAACTGCGTGGAATACCAGCGCAGGATGCCGGAACTAGCTTCCAGCACATACCAGTCGCCAACGCCGAAGTCGGTCGTGAAAGCCACTCCGTTGACCGGGGTCCACGGATACCAGACTTGGAATGTCACATCATAGATCAATGCCAACGCTGCGCCGCCGGTGCAAAGCATGTACATGCCGTGCCCTTCGGTGCCGAAGCCGAAGCCATAGACGCTCGAACCGGTGAGTTGGTTGTTTGGGTTCTGGATGATCTTGTCCACCCACGGCGTTGAAATCTTCTGCGGCTGCAACCCGTTCATCATGTAGACGCCGAGCGTGTTCTCGGGCGTGGTGCCGATGAAGAACAGCGTCCCGTTCACGTTCGCCACGCTCTGCGCCGCCACACAGCCTATACGCAGATTGGACGTGACCATCGACGACAGCGCAATCCCCGGCGGCGGATTCCCCGCATCGTAGAAGAACTGGGTTGTGTACTGGCCGAGCGCCACGACGTAATTCAGGTGCTTGGCGAGCGCCACGCCGGGGTCATCCTCGTAGCTGGCATAGACGAACTGTGCGCCGGGCCATGTCGTGGCGTCGCTGATGCCGCAACCGAAGATTTGCCCCTGCGGCGTCATGACATAGACAAACTGGTTCATGACCACCAGTCCCGGCACCGTCACCGATGGATAGTTTGGGTCGACTACCTTGATGAGCGTGCCCGAGGACAAGACCCAGAAGTTAGACTGATTCTTGAGGATGATCTGCGTGCCGTTATTGAACGTGCCAAGCTGGTAGGGCTGCCCGGTCGTGGTCGGCGACAGCGTGTAGCTGGTCAGCGTCGACGTGTTCAGGTTCCCGTACCAGACATCTTGGAACTTCACGGAACCATTGCCAGAGGCAATCCAGATAGTCGGGTAGCGAGAAGGACTTACCGTATAAGGGGTCTGGAATACAATTGCTTGGAAACTGTTACGCGCGCCCCATCCCGGCGTGGACGTAACCAACGTCCACGACGATCCGTTGGTGGATGTATAGACATCACTCAAGTTTGTGCCGCTATGATTCCCACCAAGCACGAACATCTTGTTGTTGTAGATACACCCGGCCATACCTGTCCGCGATGAGGCAAAGGCCGAGCCAGTCAAGGATGTCCACGTCTGACCACCTGTCGTCGATGACCATACATCATTGGCTGACCCTCCAAGTATTTGGCCGCCGATCACGAAGATGGTGTTGTTGTAGAACAATGTCACGAAGGCAGCACGCGCACTCCAATAGGACGCTTGCGGTGTTACCTGTGTCCAATTCTTTCCGTCCGATGTGAACCAGATGTCACTGACGAACCCGGAAAACTCCAAGCCGCCAAAGATATAGATACCGTTGTTGGCCGCCAGACATCCAAACAACGAGCGGCCAGCCCACGGCGCGCTACTAGTCACTTGCGTCCAAGTTATTCCGTCTGGCGTGCTCCACACGTCATTCATATAGGTGCCGGTGGGAGTCGACCCACCAATAATCCACATCAGATTATTGAATACAACACATCCCGGCCCCTGACGATTGCCAAAGGGCGCGGCGGCGGCATTGACGGTCCAATTTTCACCGTCCGATGAGGACGACACGTCCGCATATTCAAATGCGCCAACGCCACCGATAACATACATCTTCCCGTTGAATGATTGGAATACGCCTTCGCCGCGCCCATACCACGGCGGCACGTTGGCTTGCGTGAATGCCGATCCGCTGGTGCCGGAATTGTGCGTGCCGCTACTGCGGTACAGGACATCGCCGACCACGGAATAGAAGAAGCCGTTGAAGTAGAGCGTGCCCTGCCCGGCCCCTGCCGTGAACGTCTCCAGCGTCTGCCAGCCCGGCCGACGCACCGCATACTTGGCCGATGACGAAGCCTCGATCATGGCGTTGACCATGAACGAGTCCTTGCTGAACAGCTTGCCGTCGCGGCTCGTCAGTTCAGGAATCAGCGGCAGTCTGGCAATCTCACCCACGGCGCATCACGAATTGGGGATCGGGTTGGAACGTGACCGGGGCCTGCTCTGTCGCGCCCCAGTCGGTCAGCTCGGCAATCGCCGCCTTGGCTTCGTTCTTGATGCGGACGATGCGCTGCTCCGGGACTTCATACTTGTCCGCAACCATCGCCGCCAAGCCCTTGATAATGGCGTCATACCACTCCATCGGCACGTCAATCGCATCGCCGGAGCTGACCATCTCTTGAATCGGGCGCTGCACCTCCAGATAGACGGTGCGACTCGCATCCGACGGCTCGACGTAGAGCTTCAGGATGCCCATCGCGTTCGCCGGGTTGTAGGCCACGTTCGGCGTGGTCGTCATCTGCGGGTCGTAGTAGAACGAGTTGGCGACGCCGAGCGCACCCTTATTGCCTAGCTGGTCGTATTCCAGCCGCGAGAGCAGCGTCAGCGTGGTATCGAAGTTCTGTGTGCCCGACGTGAAGCGGATGAAGCTGCCATTGAAGCAACGCAGCGGGCGGTAGGACGTGAAGTCGGCCCCGGACGGGCCGATGGTGTAGGTGTTCTTGTTGGCGACCGTCGGGATGACCAGCGTATCGCGCGTCCATAGCAGTGCCCCGCCGATGGGGAGACGGCGCAGCAGCAGGTTGAGCTTCAGCGCGCATACCGTGACATCGTTCGCCGACGGCGTAGTAACCGTCTGGTCAACCTGCCGCAAATCCTGAAGCACATCCAGGATTATCTGGTCGCGGGTCAGGGTTAGGGTGTTGATTGATCCGCTGGTGTTGGCCATTCGTTAACCGCTTTCTGTTTGTCCGCAATCATCGGTCCTAACGCCTGCAAGCGGAATTGCGAGAGCAGCATGTTAGCCTGCGCTAACGCCTGTTCCAGCTTCAGGTTGTCGAGTTCCAGTTGCGCGATGCGCTTTGCTTGGTCGTCCATGATCGTGTCATCCTAGAAGTTGTCGAGTGCAATCTTGTAAACCGTCCCACCTATATTCATAGCAAGGAACTGGCCGCTTGCCCCGGCGCTCATCGTATAAACCGTGCTGCCGTTGGCGGCAATGAACAGGCGTCCGCTATTCTCGATGCCGAACACGTTGGCACCTGCGACATAGTGACGCCACGCCCCGGCGCTCTCGTAACGCTGCTTGATATTAGACCCGATGTTGGCGTCCCACACCATGTATTGGTTGTACCCTATCTCGATGGCGGCCGTCGTGCAGTTGGCCTGCGACAGGTCCAACCCGACGTTGGCCTGCATCGTCCCCGTGAACACCGAACCGGCCGCGAAGATCGAGTTGAACTTGAGGTTGCCGCCTGGGCTTGGTGAGGCCAAGAAGGCGAAGTCGTTGTTCAGATAGCCGGGGCTATCGATGCAGCGCGCATGGAAGGCTACGGTGAAGCCAGCCGCCGAGGTACGAAACATCTCCGCGTTGAAGCCGTAGAAGCTGGTGCTGGTCCCGGTCCCGGCGTGGTAGGCGTCGATATGGAAGCCGAACGCCCCCACGTTCACGCCGCCGTTGTAGAGACCGCCGTAGACCGCGACCGCATCGTTGACCGCAGCGGTGGATTGCTGATAGGTCTCGACCTGCACCCGGATGCCGCTGTTGACGTTGTTGATGGTGGCGGTCGTGTTGTCGATCAGGTGTTGCAGGTAGATGCCGGCGTTGCCCCCGCCACTGCGCGCGGTCAGGATGTTGCTCGACAGCTTCTTGATGTTGATCAGCGCGTTGTAGTCCGAGGCCAGCAGGATCGCGGTATTGCCGATGTCGCCCTGCTGGAATGAGACGACCCCGGTGAATGTCTGCGTGTCGCCGAGCTTGGCAACGTCCTTCAAGAAGTCCGACTGCCGCGCCAGGTAGTCGCGGAAGGTGGTCGAATCGACCGGCGTGAATTGGTCGAGCGGCTGCGGCAGGAAGTTAGCCATAGCATCAATGCCCGTCGCCGCCGTCGTGGCGATGATCGCCTTCGCCATCGCCGCCAGCATCCCGCGTCTGTCCATTGGCTTGAGCTTGCCAGTTGAAGTAGTCCTGCGCCACCTTCACCGCGCCCCACGTCCCAAGGTAGGCAATGGCGAACGTGGTATCGAAGCGATTGGACACCGCCATATAGACGAACACCCACGTCGAGGCCAGAAGCGCCACCAGCCCGCACCACTTGGCCAGCGTGACGTTGCCGGTTTGCGAATCGACCAGCAGGTAGGCGATGTCGATCTTGTTGGTCGGATCACGCTGCGCCCGCCAGATGATGTAGACCCCGAGCAGCAGCAGTACGCAGCCCAAGCCCTCCATGAAAGTGTAAGCATGGATGTTCACTTGCTGGCACCAAGGGTGCGCCAGAACGCGCCCATTGCGTCGCTTAGGTTTCCGGTGCCGAACAGGGTCTTGATCGCCATGACGCCTGCCGTGCAATAGAGCGCCGCCTTGAGAGCGCGCTTACCCCACTTGCCAATCGTGCCGATGGTCTTGATCCCGGCCCGCATCGAATCGAACGCTTCCACCGACGGCGCTACCAGCACTTGCAGCGCATCGAGCTTGTTATTGACCAGATGCACCACGTCCGTATTCTCGATCAGCGTGCGCTCTACCGTGGTCATGCGAACTTCCATGCGCTTCCGGTGGTCATCCTCGACGATATGCCGCGCCCCGCCGAGCACGAACTCGGCTTCGGTCCCGCGATGGGTAGAGCTAGGAAGGGCGCGGCGAGCCATTAGTTTGTCACACCAAAGATGTTGTTTACGGTTTCTGCAAGTGATCCAGCTCCGATATTCGTCGGCGGGAACCATGCACCAGATGCCTTGCCCCAAGTATTGTGTCGAACGATATTATTGTTGACACCCGTGGCCGAACAGGCAATCGGATTAGCGACCGATGTCCCGTCGTCCTGAATGTGGTTGTTTACTATTTTGCAACTGGTGGCATAACTGTCCAGATAGATGTGGTTGGTGGTGTGCGTGTTCGTGGTTGAAAACTTATTGCCATCAATCACAATCTTGGTGCCGTAGGTATTCACCCCAAGAATTTGCACGCCGATAAGAGAATTCAATATGGTGCAGTTAGCAACCGATCCGCTGCGAGAGCCGCCAGAGGTTGAGCCAATGTTGTAAACCCCGACCCGCGACGTAGTCGATGTTGCACTGGTGATCCAGCTATTCGAGATATGCCAATCCTGACAGTTGTTGATATAAACCGCAGCCGACCCGCCCGTACCAAGATCAAATGTGCATTGGTCCATCCATACCACCTGCCATCCGTCGATATTGGCATCTTCCAGAGTGCACCCAACGGACTGACATCTAGCGAAAAACAGACCGTTGGATACGCCGTCATTGGGCGACACACTGTCAACGTAGTACCAGCTGTTATTGTTGGAACTAGCGTAGCAATTATCGAAATACTGGAAAGAAGCATCCCGATCGCCCCAGAATCCCGTCCCATTGTTGTTTACGTCTACCCGCGTAAACTTGGAGAACCCGGAAAATTTGATTGATGTTCCGCGCAACAGGAATTGCATGACACAATCCGTCATCCGCAGCCATCCAAGATGTCCGCCGGAAGTTGTATCAAACCCATTCCACCATACTCCCACGGACGTTGCCGCCCCAGCAGATGCCGCGCCCCCGTCGAAAGTCAGCTGTTCAAAAGTAACATAGGATGCAGTGCCCACCGTCGCGTCACTCTTAACGTACCTGAACATACTAATGCCAGTATTGCCCACATTCTTGAGAATGGTGTTCGACCACTGTTCGCCAATGACGTGTTTGTTCACGCCTGTTGGGATAGTAACCTGCGTGGTGATTTTGTAAGTCGCGGCGGGAACAAGTAGTTTGGTGGCTGTGGCATCGTTGAAAAATGCCTGGAACGCTGCCGCATCATTAGTGGTCCCGTCGCCTACCGCCCCCAAATCCTTCACGTTCAATGTATCTTGCAATTTCACATCCACAGCACGGGCGACCGCTCCCGATAGAGGGCTTAGGTAAGACAGATTGTGGGTGGCGGTTGTCGCGCTTGCCAAGTCCGACAGATTATTCGCGGTCGCCGCATAGTCGGTTGTCGGGTGAGTGGCAATCGAGCCAAGACCTAGATTAGTGCGTGCGGTCGCGGCATTGGCGACATCGGACAGGTTGTTAGCGGCCAGCAGCGCCCCGGCAATAGCCTGTTGCCATGCCGCGCCAGTATCGAAGAAAATGTCGAACGTGTCGGTCTCGAAGTAGAACCGCCCGGCGGTTCCGAACGCGGGTCGCGCCGCGTGTGTCCCCGATCCCCACGATACCGCCCCGCCACTGTTGGTCAGTAACGATAGTTGTGCAGCAGTGAAGTCCCCGGCATTGGCAAGGCCGCCAGTGTTGTTTCCCTTGATGGTATTAGCCGCCATCTGCGCCAGGTAGGTATTGGCAATGGCATTGGTGCCGAGATCAAGCGTGACCGGATTGGTCGCCCCGCCATCGGTGACGGTGACGCGCGCGCTGCCGGTCAGGATGCGACGATTTGGCAGTGAAGCGTCGGCCGCCAGCAGAACGTACTCGGACGACGTTGGTGCTCCGCCACCGCCCGCTGACAGGTCGTTCAGCCCGGCCGCGTTGACGCGTACCTCGAACACATCGCCAATCTGAAATTGCTTGGCAGTCGTGCCGTCCTGCGCGCGGGTGATCGTGTAGGTATTGCCGGACAGCGCCGTGCACTTGACCACTTCATAGCTGACCGGCGGCTGCGTATTGGCCGTGAAGCTCGCCAGATCGACCAGCGTTGCATAGAAGTACAGCGGGCTGGTTGCCGATGGGAAGCCGGTCGGGCTGTTGACCACTACCGTCGTCGCAGCCGCCGTCAGGGCGTTAGTCAGCCGGGTCGTGGCGTAGTTGGCAAACTGGACATTGATGGTCACGTCAATCGTCCTTCTTCGTAATCGTTATGACAGAATCTTCCGTCACGCCGGCCTTACTCAACGGAACGAACGCAGCCATGTCCAGATGTGCGCCCACCGCGAACAGCGGCGTCTTGAAGCTGGCGGTGGCTTCGGTGCCCTCCTGCTTTACGTTCACCGTCATCCAGCCGTCGGGCGGCGGCATCAGCAGCCCCTTGGGCGGCACCGCGTAATCCATCGGAAACACTACGAACGCCTTCCCCGGAGCCGCTGCGATAGCAGTTACGGTCAGGAAATCGCGTCGTTTCATGGCTACCCGATAGTTAGTGAATCCATCAGCATCGCGCCGACCACGCGATTCTTAAGAGGCCCGGATTGGAAAAACACCGGCGGTGGATCGGACGTGGAATAGGGCACGCTCATATTGTCGGGAATGCCGCGCACGAAATCCTGCGGATTGCGTATCTCCCAACAGCGCCAGCACACCCAGAACCCATCCCACCGCTTGCGTGCCTCATCCGCCTTGATCTTCTTGTCACATTCAGAACACCGTAAATTCCAGCTTCCCGGCTTGAAGTAGTCAGCTCGTCCCACGGTTACACGCTCGCGTAGTACCAGCAGTTAAGCCGCCATATGACGCTGGTCGTGGCCGGCGCAACGATGGTCGTGTTCGTGTTGACCACGCTCGACTTGAGCGGCGCATCGAAGGTATAGATGACGCGCTCGACCGCGCCTGCCGCGAGCGCTGTAGCCGTCAACGAGAACGTCGGCGTGCTGGGCAGATTGGTGGTCGTCACCAGCACCGGCGTCGCCGCGGCGACCAGCAGCGCCGACGCGAACTGAACAACCTCGATCATGCCGATGTAGTGAAACTGCCCCGCCACCGCCGGCAGTGTCAGCGTCACTCCTGTACCCGCTGCCGCCGTTCCGCTCTGTGCCAGTACCAGCGGTTCCAGACTGACGAGCATGCTCATTGTTTGACCCCTTGCAGGATGAACGAACCATGCAGGATTGCTCCCGTCGTCCATCCCTGCGTTGCCATCAGGATTTTTCCGGTGACGCCGGCACCCGCGTTGTTCTGCAAGCCGCCGTACATTTCACCCACCGGATACTTGCCGCGCCCGATCAGGCGCACGATGGATACCGGCGTGGTCGCGTCCCATAGCAGGTCGACGGCCAAGCCGTCCTCGACCACGAAATCTATGCGGTCGATGCGGTACTTGGTCGCCTTCCACAACTTATCCTGATACTGAACCGCCGGGTCGATGACCACGGTATTCGCCAGATCGGACGTATCCAGCGTCATGTCCACCTTGGCGATGGTATTGCGCGACCCATCCTCAAGGATTTGGACTGCGGTGACATTAGCCATTGCCGCCTCCGGTTAGAAGCGGTTGACTTGCTGGCTGGCAAGGAAATAGCTCACCGTGTTAGTCTTGGCCGCCGCTGCACCTGCCTTGATACCGAACCCCGCCGTTAATAGCGTCGCCGCCAGCGGCAGGTTCGTCAGCGGGATACCGGACGCGGCCGTGGAACTCGCTGCATTCACGCGCACCCCGCCGAAGATAGGATCGGGACCGAACGCGGTCGGTGTCGCCAGCGGCACCGAGCTGTACGCATACAGATTCGGGTTCGCGCCGCCATCGTAGTAAAAGCCCATCGAATACGCGGTAGCCGAGGCCACCACACCGATTGGCAGCGTCGAGGTCGTGCCGCCTTGGTTCAGGATCAGGTTGACCGTGGTCGAGCCGGTCAGCTTTTGCAGATACACGCCGTTGCCGGGAGCCATCGTCGCCAGCGTATCCACCATGCCGGCGATGAATGTCGTCAGGTTCGAGTCCGACAGGTTGAAGTTGATCGAGAACCACATGCGGTATCCGGGGACCACTGCGAAATTCTTGTGGACGAGCTGATTAGCCTGAACGTCGCCCGAGGCTGCGGCCGTGGTCTGGATAACCTGGCCGCCGAGGCCATCCTGCAACGCGGTCGAGCCGGTCGTGGTCGTGACCGTCCAATCGCCGGCAGCGTAGGTGGAGAAATCGTTGTAATGGTCGAACGTGTCCATCTCACACGGCGATGGCCAATCCGCCAGCAGCAGATTCGGACGCTGTGTCGAGACACCGTGCGGAAAACGAACGGGGGTAGCAGGCATGACAATCTCCTAGAGCGCCTTACGGGCGCGACCAGCAAAGGGCCGCGCTCAAGGGAGGGTTGGCAATCAATACTTGCGCTTGGACTTCTTCGGCGCTTTGGGCAGCTTGAACTTCTTGCCCGCGCCTTCACGCAGCTTCTTGTTCATACGGTCTCCAAGAAAAATGGGCCGAGCCGAAACCCGGCCCCAAATTCACAGGCGGGAGGGGTCGCCTATGAGCACGTCTTGTCACGGGCCGTTTGACCCATACACGCACCGCGCATTGTCCCATCCGAACACGTACCGTTCGATGATCCCGGCCTTGAAGTTCTTGGTGTCGTAGTCGTTATCCTGCGCGAACTCGGGGGCCATGCGTTGCTGGTAGATCAGCCCTTCGCCGCTGTTGCCGGTATCGGTTACGAGGAACCACGCACCCGGAGAGGTCAGGTAGACGCTGGTGACTATTTCCGGGATCGAACCCGTATACTTCAGCGCGTTCACGTCGTTGTTGGCAGTCCCGGACTGGTACGGCGACTTGACGATGCGGGTCGCTGCAAATTCCAGTTGGCGGGGGATGACCAGACACTTGACGCGGACATCCACATACAGCCCGTTGTCGTCGGTGAAGCCCTTGACGGCGATCATGCCATCTTCAAGCGACGCCTCGGACAGGTCGGCAGCAGGATTCGCCGCGTTGCTGTAGGTCGAGCCGGTGACGTTGTTGTGCGCGGTGCTGCACAGGATCACGCCATCGCCACCCGTATAGCCGGCGGTGAAGGCGTTGTTCAGAATGCCGAAGCCCAACACTTCCTTGGCCTGTTCCATCGAGAACGTGAGCGCCTTGGTGCGGCCATTGGCAACCTTTTGATACAGGTTGTCCTGACGCTCTTCCATCGTGACGATGAAGCCTGCGGCCATCGTTTGGTTGACCAGCCGCGTGTTGAAGCCCTGCACCTGCGAGAGGTAGGAAATCGACTGCCCTTGCGGCTTGACCTGTCCGAGAGGGAAGCCCGTGACGCCTTGGTACTCTTCCCAGCCCTTGTCAGAATCCACCGTCTTGAACACCCGCGAATACATCTTCGGATGTTCACGATAGGCAATCCCGTTGATACTGCGTAGTCCCGGCCAGTTCAGTTTGGGCAGGGAACCAGTGGTGATAACTCCAGCCATGATGGTCTCCTGTTAGATACCGACCGTGCTGCCGGCCAGTTCGTGAACGTTGATCCGGCAAACCCATTTGGCATACGAGCCAAATACGTTTCCGGGGATAGGTGCCAGTCCCATACACTTCATGTTCAGCGTGTTGGTAGTGGCAAACGAGCTGGACAGAATGACGCTAGCCGATTGCGACTGCGCGGTAGCGCCTGCGGTGATGGTCAGCGAGAAGTTCTTGTTGCAGGACGCCGCCACCAAGTTTGCGGTGGTGATGCCGTCATCCTGAACCATGTAAACTTCTGCGGTGTCATCCGCCACAGCGACATACCAAGCGTTCGTTTTGGTCGCCGGGATAGACGGATTTTCCAGAGCCAGAGGCACGCCCTGGATGGAGTTGCCGGGAAAGACCGGGAAGATAGCGACAATGACACCACGCAGGGTGTCGGTGCCGGTTGCCTTTTGCACATTAGGCACCCCATTGGCATCCCCACTCGTGGCCTGCTTGACAGCATCGCCAAGGTAATAGGCGCTGCCGTCGGCCGAGGGAATGCTATAGAGCGTCGCACGGCCGTTAAACGTATTGCCGGAAGTGCGGAATGGCGAAAGGCCAAACGGGGTGTTCACGTTAGCCATGAAAAGCTCCTGAAGTTAGAGAAAGGTTCCGTTACTTGCCAAGCGTAACCCTGGTGGTAATCGGCGGCAGGCCGGACGGTGATCCAAGCGGCGGGTTACGGGCCGAATACCGGCCATCGCCCGGCTGTGAGCCGATCGTGCCTTCCGCAATCTGTTGCTCGCGCCGACGCTGTTCTTCGCCTCGGCTGCCCGGTCCATTTTCGTGAATCTCACACAGCCACTCGGGCTTTTCCATCAGGTACGCATACATCGGATTGGCATCGGAACCTACAAAGGTCTTTACATGGCTACCTAGATCGGCATTGCGCGGCGACGCGGCCGCGTTCAACTGGACATCTACTCTTTCCACAAAGGTCCAGCCGCTCTTGAGGGCCAGGCCAATATTCAATCCGTTGCGCTCATCGTTGAACCAGCGGCGGCGGAAACCCTCACGCTCGCCGAACCATTCCAGACGTTTCTGGTTTCCAGAGAAAAGATTTGGCGGAATCGTTTCTGGCTTCAGGGGGTCCGGCGCACCGACCGTTTCGGTTTCGGCCAACGCGGCGATCACTTCTTCGCGCTGCTCGATCGGCGGGGCTGTTTCACGTGGAACCTCGGGCGTTGCAACCTGGCCGAGTTCGGCAACAGCGACGGCCGAGTTCTCGCGCACCAAGTGCCAGTCCTTCCTTGGGATTCCCTTGTACTTGCTTGGGCCTTTGGGCATGTCTAGCTCCTGAAGTTTTCCGGCCCACAATTGGCCAAGTAGTCTTTTTGCGTGTAGAGCTTGCGGGCGATGTCCTTATCAGCCTGAATGCGGAACTCTGGCTTCAGATTCGCCCAAACCTTTTGCCCAGCCGATACCAAACCTGACGATCCGCCGGATTCGGCCATTGCCCTGCCCGGCGTCCGAGGCTTGAACTTGTCTGGATTGGTGCGCTGTACACGGCGCTTGGCAATCGACAGCGCGGTCTGGATGTCCTGCGCTGCGCCCGATTCCACGATCTGCTTCAGCTCGATGGCGAAGTCCACTGCCAATTCCCGGTCCTTGGATAGCCAGTCGTTCTTGCCCGCGAAGTCAGTGAACTCTCGCTGAACCTCGGGATCAATCTTCGGCGCTTGGGGAGCCGCTACCTGCTGCACCCGCAGGTCGAACATCTTTTCGGTGATCGTATCAACCTTGTCCCAATCGCCCTCTTCACGCGCCGCGCGCAATTCCGCCCGCAGGTTCTCGCGTTGGAGGGCCTGCCGGGCTTGGGCATCGGCTTGCTGCCGTGCAGCATCGCGCGCCTCGATGGCCGCGACCTTGGCCCGGAGCTGGGCGTTCTCGCGCTGCACAACCGGCAGCACATGGTTGCGAAATTCAAGGAACTGGTCGGCAGGACGCCACTTCTCCTTTGGCCCGCGCCATTCGTCCATCGGCACCCAGCCGGCATCGCGCGCGTCCTGTTCTACCGCCGGATCGACGGCGGGCGCAGCCGCCTCGACGGTCTCGTCGGTTTCCTCGTCGATCTCGGTCGCCGCCTCGGCAGGAACCGGCTCATCGATCGGTGTTTCAATGTCCAGATCAACCGGAATCGGATCGAGCGTGTTGTGGCCCGGCCGTTCGGGTGAGTGAGTGCTTACTTCTGCCATGATGGTGTCCTTTTAGTCCTAGATTGTGGATAAGTCAAGCGGTGGCTTCCATTGTGTTCACGCCGAACGTCTCGGCAGACGAATGCGCGGCCTGAAAGCGGCTGTCGTGGCGCTTTTCGATGCGGCCGATCACGTCGGTGGCATTCATCACGCGGTAAGTTGTCCCATCTACGGTAAATTCGCAGCCCGCGCCTGAATATCTGGCAAAGAACACTTCATCGCCCACTTTGATGCCCGCCATTTCGTCGCATTTCCACGCCTTGTCCGCAGCGTCAATGACGGTTCCGGTGGTCTGCGCCTTTTCTTCCTTCTGATGGACTCGTTCCGGCAAAACTATGCCACCAGCGGTCTTTTCGTCCATCTTGGGCGGCCGAACCAGCACGCGAATGCCGGTCAGCACCAATCCAGCTTCGTTCTTCACAGGTTAATCTCCCGTTCCATAGATACCGGTTGTCGGATTATTACTTCGTCTGGCGCATGTGCCATTTCCTCGAACTTCTGCTTCAGGTCCATCAGCGCTCCGGCGTAGCCAAGGGCGGCCGCGTTGTTGCGGTGCCAGATGTGCGGGTCATCGCTTTCATAAGCCCGCTGGAGCCATTCCATTTGGTGCCCCAGCACCGTTTCCTCCAGGTATTGGATGAACAGGCGCGTTTGCGGGTGGTTGAGCCACTGCTTCCATTCCAGGTTGGGTTCCAGCGTTACCATTTGCTTTCTCCATTGATCTACTGATGGTGTCGACCAGCTTCATCATCCGGTCCTGCTTGCTGTTTTCCGCTTCCACCTGCGCGAATAGCATCTTGATCATCGGTTCGGATTCGGCGGTCTTGGCACTCGCCAACAGGTTGGTGGCTTGCGCGTTGAGCTTCGCGACCGTGGCTTGCGATTCCTGCACCTCCATCTGCAACGTGATCTTCATTTCCATCTGATCGGACTGGAACTTCTTCTCGCGCAACTGCTGATCGGCCTGCTTGATCTGCGCTTCGATCATCTTCGGGTTGGGCGGCATCTGGATGTCGGGAGCCGGCACCGGCTTGCCGTCCGGTCCCTGCGTCATCGGTTGCGGATAGATGTCCTCGAAGCCGGGAATCTTCATCGCCTTGCCCCAACGCTGGATAACCTTGTATTTGTTGAAGCCGGGAATCTTGAACGCCATCCCCATCAGCATGTTGGCTTGCTTCTCGGCCTGCGCGTCGCTGACCACATGCGGGTCGGCAGCCGGCTTCACGTCGAGGTCATCGCCCTGATAGTCGTTCGGGGCAAGCAGCGCGGTCGGGCCTTGCGTCAGCTCGGCGGCGTTGTCGCTGATGTCGAGGAAGTTCCGGTTCAGGTTGAAGCGCACCCGGAACTCGTCGCGCAGGGATCGCCAGATGCGCTTGAAGATCGCGCTGTAGACCCGCGCCCCGTTCTGGTCCATCATCCGCGAGGTTTCGGCCGGCGTGTTCTGCCCCGTGGATTCGCCCATCTGCGTGTCGGTGGCGCTGACGATGCGCTCGCCGTATTGCAGTAGCAGGCCGAGCAACTGGAACAGCACGTTCGACGGTTCGCGCACCGGCAACGGCAAGACCGACTTCTTCAAGTCGTCGCCGCTAGCGTCGGACTGATGCCATTGGTTCGGCGCGAAGGTGATCGGGCCGCCCTTGCCCTTCCAGCCGCGCCCGAGGAATCCGCCACCGAGCGTCGCCATCGTCCCGGCGTCGAACATCTGGTTGATGGCGGTGTTGACGCTATCGTTGATCGGGCCGAGGATCGAGCCAAGCCCCAGGTCGTAGAACCCGCCGTCAGGTGACGGAATGAAGCCGAACTTGGTGAACAGGTTGATCGGCTTGATCTGGTAGACGTTCTCGCCGCGCTTCTTCACGCCCGACGGCAGGAAGCGCGCCACCATGCGGCGTATCTTGCCGCTTGTAACGTCGAACGTTACGATGTAAGGTTCCTGATACCCGTCGCCATCCAGGTCGAACCAGCAATACTGTTCGGCCGTGAACCACGGCGTTACACGGTCATCGGTCGCCGGGTTGTAGATGCCCTGCCGCTCATCCTTGGCCTGCGTGATTTCGTCGTTCTCGACGGTGGCGGAGGGCTTCGGTTCCTCGCCGTCGTCGGTCTTGGCGCTGCGGAAGCGCCCGTCCATCTCGCGCTCGCGGATTTCGTTCTGGCTCAAGTAGAACGTATGAGTGAAGCGGGGGCTATCTTCGATGTTGCGGGAGAAGTAGCTGATGACGAAGTGCTTGGGCAGCACCAAATGTGTTACCACGCGCCCCGGCGCCGGCTCGAAGGTCTGCTTGATGAACGAGCAGCCGGCAATCGCCAGCACCAGCAACAGCTTGTCGTGCTCTTCTTCCCATCCCGCATCTTCTTCGAGGCATTGCCAATTCATATGCCGGGCGATGCGCTCTGCACGAGCGTTCTTGCTGCCGTCCGGGTCCGGCCCATAGATGCGGACCTTGGCGAGGTCGGTGCCGGGAATCAGCGTAGGAAAGGCGCGGGCCTGGAATTGCAGTGCGGCGACGGTAATCAGCGGGAACTTGACGCTCGATGCGTTGGGCCACGGCGTGTTCTTGTCCTCGTAGACCTGCAACGCCAGCTTGTTCGCCCGCGCCTGCCGTTCTTCCCATTCGCTGCGCGAGGTCAAGTCCAGCGCGTAGCCTTCGGCGCAGATGCGAGCGATGGCATCGTTATCTTCGTCGTCCAACAGTTCGCACAGATTCGGTGTTTCGAGAATCTTGTCGAGGTTCAGCGGCTTGGCGAGCTTGAAGGTCTGCATGTCAGTATCCCGTCCACGGATTGCGACCGTCGGTGCCCGTCGCCACCTGCTTCTTGTTGAACAGCCAGTCCTCGAAGTCGTCGTCGTTGACCGACTGTGGGACGCTCATCCGCTTTAGCCCTTGCCCGAGCCATGCCAGCGCATCCACGCGGTCATCGTGCGGTGCGCGGGTGCCCTGTTGGGCGAATTGCAATAGCTCCTGCTGGAAATCTCCGAACCAGCTTGCCTGCGTATCGAAGCGCACGCCCTTGGCGCGCATCCGCGCCTGCATCGGCATGGCGCGTACCGCCTTGTCCTTGGTGGGGATCAGGTCGGGGGCAATGTTCAGATAACCCTCATTGGGCATCCTGATTTCCAGTGCCGCGCCGAGGGTTTCCTTGATCGCGCCGGACTCGATGAACCATTCGGCCGGGTGCCAGGCTTCCTCGATGGCGTACATCTCGTCGATGACTTCGTTGCCGTCCCAGCGGCCGCGACGCTCATCCACGACATGCAGCACGCCTTCCTCGTCGATGCCGCCGACGGTGAACACCGAGTAGTCGCGGTGTTCCTTCTTGGAGAACGCGAGGTCGCCGCCGACGTAGAACGTCTTGCGCCGGTCGTGGTCCTCCTCGCGCATCGGGCGGAAGTCCTCGGGGCGGAAGAATCCCGAGGCGGTGTCGGTAGCGATGTTGCGGTATTCGCGGTTGAAGCCGGACACGTTGCCGAAGCCGGCGAACTCGGCCTTCTTGTCCTGCCACCATTGCAGGTTGTATTTCTCGGGCCACAGGATGTTGCCGAGCATTTCGTCGCAACCCTCGTAGGTCTTGCCCTTCCATGCCTTCGAGTTGAGCAGCTTCACCAGCAGCGAATCGTTGTGCATGACGGTGCCGATGACGCGGAAGCGGGTAGCGAGGTTGCCGATCGGCATGATTGTGTTGAGCCACCAGGTCAGCATCTTGCGTCGGCGCTCATCGCTTAGTACCTGCTCGTCGCCTTCGAGGTCATCGCCGAGGACCAATGCCGGGCGCATCGTTCCCCACGTCGTGCCGCGAATACCGTCCTGTTCGGCGGAGACGGCCTGCATACGGAAGCGGTAGCCGTCGTCGCAGGACACGATCAGGTCATCTTCCTGATCGCGGTCAAAGCTCCTGATGCCGAATACGGAACGAATCTTCCGATTGGTCTCCAGTTCCTCGCGGGCCTGTTGCAGCTTCTCGACGGCGAGCTTGTAGGTGCGGCTGATCTTGAGCTGGAACGGGTGTTGTCGAAACAGCGCGGCGGCCAATCCGTAGGCGTGGTTGATGGCGGTGGACTTGGCGTGGGAGCGTGGGGCGGCGATCACGACGCGCGGGTGATCGGAGCAGACCATGCGCCACCACTCGCGGTGGAAGTCGGTGATCGGGCACGCCTCGTCATAGTGATCGAGCAGGAACGTCTGCACGAATCCCTCGACGTTGCGGGCAGTGAGTGGCTCGTAGTTCACAGCTTTAGCTGATGCTGTTCACTGGGTATGAATGCGTTTCACTTCGGCGATCAAGTCGTGGAAGTCGACACCCCAGCGATAGCCTTTGTGGTGGTTATCCTCGATGTCACGCAGCCGGTCGCGGCTCATCGGCTCCATTGCCGGCTGGATGCCCCACGGGTTCTGGGCGGAGGTCAATGACTTGGGCTCGGGATGTCTGGTTTTCATCGGCGATTTTCTCCAGTGCGCGGGCGAGCTTCTTCAGGGAGATGCGTTGTTCCTCGTCGCCGAGGCTGTCGATGCGAGCGCCCAAGTCCTTGGCGGCGGTCATCATCTGCGAGGCGATCTGTGACAGGTCTTTGGCGCGGACCGGCGAGTAGCCGATAACGGTGTGGTCCTCGCCGATGATCGGGTCGCCGCGCTCGATGGCTTCTTCGATGCGGTCAAACACGGCGTGGGCGATGCGATGGGTGCGGGAGAGGGTCTGGGAGCGCACGTCCTCGGCGGCCTGTCGGGCGAGGTACTTCCATCCTTCTTTGTTGGTCCAGTTGCGGATGAGGTTGGAGGGGCAGTGGAGCAGGTGGCCGATTTCGTTGGCGGGGCGGCCGGTCAGCCAGAGGGCGACGGCTTGCAACAGTTCGTTGTCGGTGAAGCGTCCCTCCGCGAGATCGGGGGGTCGGCAGAACGGGAGGCGGGGAACCATCGCGGCCATGCGCGCGATGTTAGTGAGTGCTTACATACAAGTCAATAGGCGGGCAAAACGTGGAGGGTGCGGGACAAACGCGGAGAGTAAGTACCCACTTGGCCGCTTCAGCGGGTGGTGTTGACTTTGGGGTGAGCGTTCGCTAACGTAGCGGCTGGCAATGAGATACCACGCGACCACAGGTTCGCGCAGGTCTTTGCGCTGGCAGCGTCTGATCCCCGGACGGACCCCACTGGCGTATTCGACCAGCGGTCATAAAACCCTTAAGCGGGAGGGCTGATCACCCATCCACCCGCACGACAGAGCACCAGGGATTCACTGTCGGCAGGGAATAAACGCCATCGAAAGCGAAATCTCGCTTACCGCGCGGGGGGTCGATCTGTTGGCCCTTTCTATGCCCACATACACATACGCTTACGCCTACGATTCGCCTTAAAGCGAAGCGACGTCAACACTAAAAGCAAATTCACAGGCATGAGAAAATCTTCATTCAACACCAGCCGGCAAGCAAATACCTGCGGCCGGCATGCGGCACTGCAGCAAAGCTGGAAAAGTTGCAGAACAAGCGAGCGCGACGGGGGGCATTACGCAAATTTCTGCCGCCGCGAGTTTTCCCCTCCCCGGCCTGCCCCGGCGCGGTCCGGGATTAGCGTAGGGTAATCAATGAGTTAGGAGGCAATGTGTACAAACAGGTTACAGCGTACAAGCAGGCGTGGAGGCGGAAGGCGAGGAGGCTCTCGACGGGGCAGTGCGTGCGGATCATTGCGAGGGAGACGGGCGTGCGGCAGGGCGTGTGCGAGAGCGTGCTGCGTGGGTGGCGAGCGTTGATCCTGCGCCACCTGCGGACCGGCGGCGAGATAGACCTGGCGGGCGTCGGCATCCTGTCCCAGAGCGTGACGCCGGGCCGGGTGCTCTACGGACTGCGTGGCACGATCTACGACGTACCGCCTGCCGTAGGCGTGAGCTTCAGCATCAGCAGAGCGATGCGACGTGACCTGAACCCAAGGCGGCGCAAGGCAAAGGTGCTAACCGCCGCTCAGGCACAAGCTAAGCAGCGTCTGGCGGGTTAGAATGTGCAACTGCAATATCATCTATTGTCCGCTCGATGTTACGCCATATACTTCCACCGATTCCTCTGTGATTCCCGCTATGTCCTTGTTTTAGTTCACATCGTAGCTCGGCAACCTGAATCCCCGCCACGGTTACTATTGGTAACCTAGATTTGCAGGTTCCACGCAATACGTTGATTAGCATCGCGTTAACTCCTCTGTTCGATTATCGCACACTTTCTGCGGTTAGAGTGCGATTCCTGTTGACATCCCTGTTCACTTCTATACAGTAGCAATGTACTCAATCACTCACTCGGAGCCTACACCATGACACCCGCGCTAACCGTATACGATCACATCTGCCAAGACAAGCATCTTGGCGTAGGTGGAATGCGCTCATTGTACGAACGCCTTTCCATGATTCCAACCAGCCCGAACGCAGACGCAGTGCTCATCCGCTCCCATATCGCCTATCACTCCGGGAGCGTGAAGGCAGAACGCGCGACCATCGCCCCCTCGCGTGGTCATTCCTACCGCGTCAACGGCGACACCATCGTCCGCATCGTCAACTATTACGATCATCGCAACGGGGTGACAGGCTGGGTGCAATCATGATCCGCTCGGAATATACCGCAAACCTGTTGCTCGCCGCTGGCAGCTACTGCCCACTGCCGAAGCTTGACCGTCTCATCACCCGCCAGCGACGCGCCCAACGCCCGACCATCTGGCAGCGCATCGCCCGTTGGTTCGTTTGACTCGGCCGCTTTAGCGGCAGCATCTGACTCACTCACCAGGAGCATAGACCATGCAATCCATCGTACGCGTTGAACGTTCGTCCCTCGCCGCTGCGCTGCATCTGGTCGCAAAGGAGGATGTCCGCTATTACCTGAATGCCGTCTGTATCGAGGCACAGCCAGACCGTACCGTCGTCATCGCCACCGACGGCCATTCATTGATTGCCATTCCATCCGCAATCGAGGCCAACGACCCGAACCAGGTCGTCGGCAGGCAGCAATTCATCATCGACCGCGCTGACGTGAAGCGTATCCTCGCCGCACACAGCAAGAAATTGCTCGCCATCGTGTTCCGCTTCAACGATGACGGCATGTTCGACACGTCGGCCTGTGTGGGCAAATGCGTCGACGCCCAATACCCGAATTTCCGCAGCGTCATCAAGAGCGCCGCGAATCCCAATGGCGAGAAGGCGCAATTCGACCCCGAGATTCTGGCGCGCGTGCAGAAGGCATTCAAAGAGTTTAGTGGATGCGCTCGGTTCCACCTGTTCCACAATGGCAACAGCGGCGCGACCGCTTACTACTCCGGCCATCCCGACATAGCGTGCATCGTCATGCCTTGGCGCATGGAAACCGACGCCAAGCCGTCGTTCGACTGGGTCGACGAACCGGCCCCGGAAACGGCCGCCGAACCGATGACGGTCGCCGCCTGACTCACTCACAGGAGCAACCCAAATGAAAGCTATTCTCACCCACTACGTCGGCCCAACGAACACCCGTGGCGGCCGCATCGTTGCCACCGACGATGACGGCAATCGTGTAACCATAGAATACGAACATATCCACAGCGCGGAACGGAACCACTCGGCGGCCGCTATGAAACTATGCCAGAAAATGGGTTGGACTGGAACGTTCGTATACGGCTCGACGCGTCGCGGCATGGTATTCGTATTCGCCGACGACGACGCCAGTAATGAGGTTTATGTGTGAACCGCGACGCTCTTAACGCCATCCTCGGCCGCACATGGGCCTCCCGCGTGCGCCGGCAGGCTCGACACGCCGGCGTCTACCAAGCAGCCCGCAACCTGCGTAAGCATGGCGTCGGCCTGCTGACCGCTCGCTTACTTATCCTCGGAAAGGTCTGACCATTGTCATCTTCGGCATCATTGCGGTACTCGCTTTCCTCGCCGCCGCCATCGCGCTACTCGGCCCGTGGGTCGTCCTGTTTCTGGCGATCGGTGGCATTGCATTCATCATCGCCGACGTTTCAGCATGGAGACCCTGGCTATCCGCTATTCCCGGCCCGCTACGGGCTTCGGTAGCGTCCAGCGCTTGCCAGATACGCCGGCAGGCGCGGGCGCTGCCTTGGACCCGATTAGGGCCGTTGCCGGGGCTTCGTGCCCCCACTCCCCGGCCGTGGCACGACGCAGTAGCGGAATAGAATCAAATATCTCGACTTCGCCGCCCCCGACATACCAGGCCAGCATCCGGCCCGACTCGACCCGATAGCCTTTGCAGACCGCTCGCCGGCCGGTCGGCAGAATGAGCTTGTCGCCCGGGATATACCGCTGTTCACTCATCAGAATACCTCTTCGTGTGATAGTGCGGCACGCTCTGCGTCAGCTTCCGGGTCCACAATCTGATTCCCGACCGGCGGATAAAGCCGGGCGAATTCCTCGATGTTCGGCACTCGCAACGCCTCCAAGGCGTTGGTCAGCGCGAACGTCATGACGTAGCCACCTAGCTGGCGCGTCCGCAATATCCGCTTCGCCCAGTAGAGCACCCGCGACGCCCCGTCAGGCTCACGCGGATACTCCAAGGCAATCTTGGCGTCCAGATTAGCGCTCAGAGTAGTTGAAGTAGAAGTCAAACCCGCGAATCTGGCTGTAGAGACTAAACGTGACGTAAGTCAAAACCCATATATATATTTGGTAGTTCAAGTACTTGTGGCTACGCTGCCCCGTTGGTGGGCGCACCTAGCCTAGCCGGTCAAGGCGCGCCTTCAGTTGCATGCCCCGCTGGAGCCGCAGCACCCGCCAGTCGTTCGCCAAGGGGCACTAGCTTCGCCACCCCTATGCCTGGTTTTGCATGGCCTTAGCCCCGGTACCAGTCTTGCCGGCGCGGCCCCGGTGCTTACGTTCCCGGCCGCAACGGAGTAGCCTCTTCCTGGTTATGTGTGAAACCCCACTAAGTGGGATGGCGTACAGAACCAGCCATTCAGCATGGGGGAAGACAGTGGGGCGGAGCCCATGTCCTCGCGCGATGGAATGGAGTTAAAAAAAGAGAGATATTTAGTCAAAGAAAAACCCGCTAGTAAGTCAGGCTTGCAGACGGCGGGAACGATTCAAAGCGCCGGTCGGTTTCCCGACTCCTGACTCACTAACGGGCTGTTGCAATCATTCACGCTGTCTGCATGCAGCGTCACAAGTCTAGTTGACGCTGTTTCCGGTAGTCAAGTGGCGCTCGCACCCTCGTCATACCTTGGTACGTACATTGACCAGCTCCGGGTGCCTGCTGTGCTTACGCAACAGGTCCGCGTATTCGTTTGCGGTTTCTAAGCTATTGAATATTGGCGACATCTTGCGTGGCGTGAGCCGTTGCATCGAGAAATATCCCGGCAGCGCTTCAGTGCCAAACGGCACGCCTTCGACATACCAGCCATTTTTCATACCCGCACCAGCCGATACCGCGCCACGCGTGCGCCGGATTTGGTCGTGACGTATTCGGTGCGGATGTCGTCCTCGGGGTCGGGTAGCCAGCCCCGCTCCTTGATCTCCCATATCCGCGCGGCGAGCCGGAAGCACCCGAAGCGCTGGAGCGCCTGCATGGGCGTCAGAGGACCGCGACGCAGCGCGGCGAGGATGCGCTCGTTCTGTGATTTGGTAGTCATAATTCCTCCCTTCTACTTCCGCGTTGCAAGTTAATGAAGAATTCGGCAGGCACATTGAAGGCATCGCCAAGAGCCTTGGCCATATCGGGACTTATGCCGCGCTTTCCAGAAACGATCATATTGATCGCTTGCTCGGGGCATCCGATCACAAAGGCTAGATCGCGCTGCGACCAGTTCCTCTCTTCTAGTTCTTCGCGGATGATGGTCCCAAGCGACGGAACAGGAATTCCTTCTTTGCTCATGTCATCGTTCCCCCCGCACACAGCATCGGTTCCAGTATTGCAACACTACTTAACCTATGGCGTTAAGTTGACGAAAATGCTTGACATAATCGCCGATGACTACGCAGTCACTCATGGTTTCGCAAACTCGATTTTCAGGTCCGCTATCGCTTCCAGCAATTCGCTCGGCTGGTAGTAGAGGATGCGCCAGCCAAGCAACGCGGCGGCCGAATACTTACGCATGTCCGCCAGCATCCCGGCCCCGCGCACATGCCGCCCCTGCGACCAGATGCCGCCCTCGATCTCGACCGCGAGCCGCGTCGTGATGAACGCATAGTCAAAGCGCCACTTGCGCTTCGGATGGAAGACGAACTCGGGCAGCGGCTCGGGTAGGCCGGCTGCCTTGCAAAGCCCGACGAGTGGATAGATCGCGTCGGCGGATGTGGTAAGTATGGGTTGTGGATGATGCGTCGGCGTCGCGGAAGCTATATACTCCCACCGCGTGCGCTGCCGCTGCGCGTAGTCCCGCGCCCATTGCTCGTCGTGCCGGAGCGTGCCGCGTTTCATACTATCCCCATTGCGCCGCCATAGCATCGGCGATGCCTTGGTAGGTGCGGCTGCGCGCTTGCCAGCGATTGGGGCTCGGCGGCTCGCGATGCACTCGTGCCTCGCGTCCGGCGACGATCTTCGTGGGGACCAGCTTCGGCAGATTCTTGAGCCACAGACACGTTGCCTTCGTCTCACCGTGCCCGAATTGCCACGGCTGGATGATTTGGTCTGGCTTGCGAATTGCTGTGCTGATAATTGACACTGGATTCTCAATACAAATGCGCTTGACGGGGGCGACCAATAGGGCGTGCACGAACGCCAGAGCGTCATGCTGCTCGCGCTGCTTGGCTTTGAACCAGCGCGCCCCACTAACCGCCAGATGGGTGCAGGGCGGATGCGCGATAAGCAAGTCCCATTTTGGTTTGTGATCCAATCCCAGTAGCGATAGCACATCACCGACGACATGCTGCCCGGGGCGCTCGCTGGGCAATAGATCGCAAGACCATGCATCATGTCCGCGTGCCGCGAATGCGTCGCGCACAACGCCGCTAAACTCACAAGCAATCAGTACCCTCATCGCCGCGCCAATATCTGCCATACACGCTGCCGACTGATTCGCAGCACACGCCCGATGGCGGCCAGCGTCAGGCCGTCACGACGCAGCTTGTGCGCCAGCTCGTGCCGCGCCTTCCGCTGCTCAAGGAGTCGCTGCCGGCCTGCGTAGGTCATCCCGTATTTGTCCGCGTCCATGCTGCGACTATAGGCCACGCAAATATATTTGTCAAACATCTTGACAACCGCCCCGGACTGTGAAATGATGAGCACAGATAGGAGGGCGACCATGAAACTCTGCATTGACTGCAAGCACATCAGGCCACCGATAGGAAGCGTGTCGGATTGGGAAGTGCCGCTGTACTCAAAATGTATGGCTGCCCCTCTTAACCCGGTTAATGGACAACCGACAAGTATGTTATGTGACATAGCACGCGGACCGTATGGCCTCTGCGGCCCCCATGCAAAACTGTTCGAGGCGAAGGAGACGGCATGAGCGACGCTGACTATCACAGCTACGACGAGCCGGACGTATCAGTCCCCGGACCGACGGAGGACGAGGCCTATGAGCAGCGCGTCGCTGGTCTACGCGACGGCGTGCTCTGTGCCGCATGCTGGTCGCCCGAGGTTCGCAACAATCTCCGCAACGGGCTGATCGTACATGTGTGCGGCGCATGTGGCCACGTCTGGTGCGAAGCATGACTGTCGCCGAATTGATCGCGGAATTGAGTAAAATGCCACAGGACGATCCTGTCTTCATAATTTATGATTCTAAGACCCCGGAAGTGGTCAGCGTCGTACTTGGTATCGGTTGTGTTTTTATTAAGGCAGTGCTTCTATGACCCCGCGCGACACACTGTTGAAGATGGCCCGGCACATCCGCAAACATGGATTCTCGCCGAAGCTAGCCGATGAGGATGGATGCGGCTGCTTTGTCTCTGCTTCCATTGCTTGCGGTGAAATGTCGGCCGAGAGTTTTTCTACGATGGAGCGATTGCATGACGTCGTTGGGACAGCTGGATGGTTTGGTGTGGACGGTTTAATCGCCGCTGGTTGGACCGAAGGCTGCACTGACGACGCTGTGGCGGCATGCGAAATTGCAGCCGATCTAGCCACGCCCTCACCGGAGGACGCGCCATGAAGCGAGTATCTAGGCAGGTCGATAAGGGGACCATGCAGATAACCATCGAAGATGCACGCAAGGTACTGACCGTCATCGACGCCGGACTGGTAGCCGGAGTTGGCGAACCCGTCCCCGGTAAGATGTGCGTCGAGGCGGCATGGTGCTATGCGCTAGGACTCCCGCATGGCGACGATCCGCCATGCGTCGGACACGCCGTTAGAGAATATAAAATTCGGCTCAACGATGCGTTATGGTCGTCGCCTGAGGCGCGCGCCAAGGGCATGCGGCGTTTGGCAATCGCTCAAGTGGGCAGCGATCAGATTGACCAGGCGGAATTTGTACGATCGATCGCGTTACAGACCGTTCGCCGTATCGTGCCGCTTGTCTTGCGATTGCCACATGCAACCCCGGAGATGCTGGAGGCTGCCACAGTCTGCGAGACAGCTATCAATCTATCGGCGGCTGCTGCTGCTGCCCGCGCTGCCTACGCTGCCCACGCTGCCAGCGCCGCTACCGCCGCTGCTGCCAACGCTGCCAGCACCGCCGACGC
>VFSW01000992.1_pt1 | contig 42266 bp, 40 predicted proteins | sample 5358111 | NCBI WGS metagenome assembly VFSW01 (sample SAMN11554181, study PRJNA540505) | mine drainage metagenome | isolation source: sediment from site ElyBrook_90M | place: USA: Ely Copper Mine, Vershire, VT | collected 2017
CCTCTGACCTCATGCATGTCAAGCATGCGCTCTAACCAACTGAGCTAACCGCCCGGGCGGCGGGCATCGTAGCACAGCCGAGGCGAGGCCCGTCCGGCGCCCTCAACCGGGGCGTGCGGACCGCTCGCGCGACCGCCTATCAGGCGGCCCTAGCCAAGCCAGGCCTGGCCGCGGATCTTGTTGAAGGGCACTGAGATGTCCGCCGTCTTCCGCCACGAGCCCGCCGAGGCCGCGTAGACGATCTCGCGGATGGAGCCCACCGTGCCGTCGGGAGCCACGACCCCTGTCAGGTAGGCCAAACGGCCGCCGGTTCGGTCCAGGGCCAGGTCCCAGACGACACTGCCCTCGTCGACCCGGGCGACTTCGGCGGGCTGCTTGCCGGCCAGCCAGTCAGCGCTCGGACCGACATAGAGGGCCGATCCGGTGGCCGCGGCGATGGTGCCTCCGTCGGCCGACACGGCGACCCAGCGGCAACCGATCAGCTGCGTCAGGGGCTGCGCACTCGCCGGATCGGCGCCGACGGCGACGCGCGACACTTGCTGCACGTCTGTGGCGAGGACCACCATTCGCTGCTCGTCCAGCCAGCCGATCAGCGGGGTGAACGGCTGCTGGCTCACACTCGCGAGTCCAGCCACCTGGCCGTCTGAGCCAGCGGTTGCATAGGAGTAAGCGCCGTCGGCCCCGACCACCAGGCCGATCCGGCCCGCGGGCGACAACCCCAGCGCCGCGACGTCGGTGGACGCGGCCCCGGCGGGCCACTTCAGGGATACCGTCGACGCGGCCGATGCGAGGTCGCCCTTGCGCGTTTCGAGCGCCGGCCCGTTCACCACGGCTATGCCCCCGTTAGCCGTCGCGATCGAGGTCGCCTGAGGTAGCGAGACAGTGGCCTTGAACCGCGCCTGCGGATCGAGCATCCAGAGGCCGACGCCGCCCTGAACCCCGTCAGCGAGGACCGCCAGTCCCCCGCCCGCAAACGCAGAGCCGGACGGGGTGGCGGCGGATGGAGCGCTCGCCGGGGGCGTGCTTTGCGCCGGCCCCGGCGCGCCGGGCGAGCTGGTGCTCGCGGATCCCGTGCACGCGGAAAGGAGCAGCAGTGTCGCCACGACTCCCGCGACCCTCGTCATCGAACCGGTAGTCATCGCATCCCTCCATTGAGCCGGTCCGCGGATCGCGAGACCCGCGGACCGGTGTCAAACCTGTGCCTGGCTACTCGACGACGTCGCCGCCGATGATCGAGCCGTCTCCGGCGTCGACGTAAAGGACGACGAGCCGCGCATACGACGCGGCATTTCCCTGCGGAGTGACCTTGACCACCCAGGAAAGCCGGTACGGGGCTTCCGGCGCGTCTATCTTCGAAGCGTCGAAAGCGGCGTTTGGACCGGCCCACTGGAGCTCGGGGGCCGCGATGGTGAACTGGGCGCCGGACTTGCTCGACCAGTCGCGAGTCTGGGCCGCGGCGATGTTCCGGGCCTCATCCCTGGTGAGGCGCCGGGTTGGGGCCGCTGCCAGCTCGTGAACGACCTGGCCGACGCTCCCGATGGTGCCGTCGTCCCGAACGTGAACGCGAATCTCGTCGCCTCGGACCACGACGCCGTCGTTGTCGCGCGTCCAGCGGACGTCCCAGCCGCCGTCGGACTCGACCGAGTCCGCCGCCAGCCGGCCATTCGGGGCGATCCCGGCGGCCTTGAGCCCGTCGGCGGCCTTCGTGAGGGCGATGTCGCGAGCGACCGGCGCTCGGGCGGGCACGGCCGGTCTATCGAACCGGACTGCCAGCAAGAGCCGCCCGCTCGCATCGAACTGAGTCAACGAGAGCGGCTGCCCGGCCGAGTCGGTGTCGGTGACCTCGTCGTACTCGACCTTGCGCGATCCGTCTTTGACATGGAGCCCGCGGTTGCGCACGCCGCCCGGCATACCCAGCGCGTCCCTGACCGAACGTGAGCGGGCGAATACCTCGGGCCGATCGTCCGCCAGGATCGCCGTTTCGATCCTGGATTGGGCCGGGACCTGGGGAGCCGCAACATCGGAGTCCTCACTCGAGGAGGGAGCCGAAGTGGCGGCCGTGAGAGGTCCCGCCGTGAGGCACAGGGCGCCGACCATGCTCCCGGCAGCGAGAATGCCCTTGAGAGTTGAACTGATCCTCGTCTTCATGTTCAGCCCGCCACTCCGTTGTAGTTGGGATTGCCCCACCAGTTGGGCTCGAACGGGTTGGCGGAGTCGGGCGACTCGTACCCGCCGATGCCGGAGGCGTACGTGAACGCCTGGTGGACGGTCCGTTCGTGGTTGGATCCGCCGTTGAGATACGTGAAGAACGCCTTCTCGAAACGGAAGGCCGAGCTGTCGTACGTGGAGTGGGCGTAGCCGAGGTAGAACTCCCGCTCGGCCATATTGGTCTTCATCATCTGGATCTGGAATGCCGCCGGCATGGTGCTCGAGGTGTCACCCAGAGCGCAGGTGGACATGATCACCAGGTTGTATGGGGAGCCCTTCGTCGCGGCCTTGATCGCGCTCGAGCGGATCATGTCCGTGGAGCTGGAGTTGCAGCGGGTCGTGCCGGGGTCCTGCAGGAACCCGGAGTCGACGTTCGGGCGACCGGAGGAAGCCCAGTAGTTGTCACCGTGGGTGTGGACGTAGACGCCCCAGTCGCTCAGCACATGGCCGAGGAATGCCGATCGCGTAAACGACGCTCCGAGTGCCCCGTTGATCGGCGAATAGCCGAGCAAGGACATCTGGGACCGCGCCCAGGAGTACATCTGCGATGGGTAGGTGTTGTTGAACCCCACGCACGCGGACCGGAACCCGTTGCTGTTCGACCACGTGTCTGCCGTGTGGGCCGCGACCGGCGAGGCCGCCGCGAGGGTGGATACCGCCACCAGGACGGAAACGAGCAAAGCTCCCGCTCGTTTCATGAGACCTCCTACTTGAGGCGGGCATCGGGCGGGCGGGCACATTGCGGCGGGCGTTTGGAACTGGACGGGTTCTCTGGATCTGCCCTCCTTGCTGGCGACGACGCGGTCTCGTCCGGTTGAGCGAAGGCCTGGGCCGCCCCCTCATCCATCAACTCTGGCGCAGGCGGCCGAGGCGCGAGCGCACTCTACGACCCGCCGCTTATCTGCCGCTTATCTGGGCCGGGTTCCATCCCGCTCGGCTGGCTGGCAGCTCAGCCGCCGTCGGCCACCCGGGTCTCTCTCCACGCCTCCACGCCGATCGCGCCCAGCGCGAGGTTGCATACGAGGAGGGCCAGAGGCCAGGGCATCGGCAAGCCCAGGCCAATGCCGGCAACGGCCAGCAGGACTCCGTCGAGGGCAGTGAAGATCCCGAACGCGATCACGAGGCGGTTTCCGACGAACACGCCGGCCGCGATCAGGATGCTCACGGTGAACAGCCCGGCGAGCCCGATCGGCAGCAGGATCGAGCCGGCCGCCGGCCCGCTCGGAGCCATCGGCACGACGAGGACCGGGCGGAGGGCAATTCCCACGGCGAAGACCATCTTCCAGGTCAAGTAGTTGGAACCGCTGCGCTTTCCCACCCGCATCGTGCCACCCCCAGGGGTCCCGGCCGGACCCGCGGTCGTCGCTTGCCGGTGCGGTGCCGGCGGAGCCGACCAGGTTCGGCCTGATACGCGCGAGCCTCGATTCTACCCGCACGCGCCGCCCGGATATCCTTGCCTACAGGCGGTCGTCGCCGCCCGGCTCGCCGGTTCCCTCGTGCTCCATCTTCACGTATGCGATGGGCCCGCGGCTCACGGCGATGTTCGCCAGGGCGCGTGGCACGGCGGCGAGCCAGATCCCGTTGAAGACGGACACTCGCACGGCGCGGCGCATCCGTTCGCTCGCCCTGTGTGTGCCGCCCTCCCATCGAAGCGAATCCCAGGCCAGGGCGGCGCTCGCCCCGAAGTAGCCGACGAGGAGCGCCAGCAGCCCCTTCTTGCGTCCGCTCACGACTGCCCCGGCCGCGGCACCGAGGATGACCGGCGGCGCGATCAGCTGCGCCGCGTAGACCGAGAAGTCCAGCTTGGCTCCCGGCGACAGCCGCCGGCTCCTCAGCACCGTCCCGCTGTGCTCGAGGAAGCGTCGCAGCGCACCCTCCGCCCAGCGCTTGCGCTGGTGCCACAACGCCGCGGGTTGCGAGACCGGTTCCTCCCACACCTCGGCGTCTACGGCCCAGGCGACGCCCAGGCCGGTGGCGGCCGCGACGCGGCTCGAGAGGTCCGTGTCTTCGGTCAGCGCGGATGCGCGCCAGCCCCCTACCTCCGCCAGGAGCGACCTGCGGACCATGATCCCGTTGCCGCGGAACTCCGAGCAGCCGCCCATCGCCCAGCGGCCGCGGTTTATCTCTCCGTCGAGCGTCTGCTCGTCCGCTTGCGCCCCTTGCAGCCATCCGCGCTCGGCGTTCAGTATCCGGCGCCGCGCGGTCACGGCCGGGGCGCCGGCCTCGAAGTACCCGGCCGCCCGGCGCAGGAAGTGCGGCTCGAGGCGCGCGTCCGCATCCAGAACGACCACTACGTCGCCGCTGCAGGCTTCCGGCTGGGCGGCGGTCAACGCCGCGCCCTTGCCGTCCGGTAGCCCCTCCCCTCTCCTCTCGATGACTCGCAGGACCTCCGTGATCCCGTGCTTGCGCGCGGCGGCGCGTACCGCGTCGCCGGTGCCATCCACGGATCGATCGTCCACCACCACGACCTCGAAGAGCGGCCGTCCCGTGCTATCGCGGTAGTCCTGGCGCGCCAGGTCGGCGATCAGCCTCGGAAGCGACACCGCTTCGTCGCGGGCGCCAACCACTACCGAGAAGGTCGGAGGCGTCGTGCTCCGGGCGAGGGCCTCGGCTGCCGCCTCGGGGCTGATCGGCGGCCGGCGCGAGGCGATCGCGAGCGGTATCGCGGCCCCGACCGCCACTCCCGCCGTCAAGGCGGGCACGATCCGCCCGGCACGCCCCGCCGTCGCGAGGAAGCCGAGGACGAATCCACCTCCGAGGACGGCCGCGGCGGCTACTCGCCACGCATCGGGCGTACCGCCGAAGTCCTCGTCCCTTCTCGGATCTGGATCGGCCGCGGGTGCCATCACTCGTCGGTGAATTCGGACTCGTCGTCCAGGTCGTCGGGATCTTGCGATGCGGCGAGCTCGGCCAACGGACCGCCGGCCATCTGGTTCGGCAGAACGGCCACGGTAAGCGGGTCGACCGGCGCGCCGCTGGGCGTCATCGGAGCCCGGGCGCCGCCCAGGTCGAGGCCGAGCTGCCGCTGGCTGACGACGCTGGCCAGGCCCCAGAGGCTCGTGATGATCCCGACCGCCAGGATGACCGGCGGAATGGTCACCAGGTCCGAGACCGGGCCGACGATGATGATCGGAGCGAGGCTCGCGACCGACACGAGCATGTTCAGGACGCCGAAGACGCGGCCGCGTACTTCCTCGGGCAATTCCTCCTGGAGCTGCGTCTGGGCGGAGATGGCCACCATCACGTAGGCGGCCCCGACGAAGAAGGCGATGCCCATGACCATGGCCATCACTGACAGGAGATTGCGTGCTTCGCTCAGCCCCGTGGACGTCGCCCGGTCCTGGAAGAAATTGGACACCGGGCTGGCGAAGGAAAGCAACATCAGCAGGATGCCCATCAAGACGATACCGACTTCGATCGTTCGCCGCCGGGGCAGGAACCGGCCGTAGGAGTTGAGGATCAGGATGCCCGTGACGATCCCCAGCCCGATCGGCAGGACGATGACGCCGAAATCCTGGGCCTGCAAGCCCAGAGCCGTCTTGGCGAAGTTCGGCCCGAGGGTCCCGAGCACCCCAACCAGGGCGCCGGTGATGAACAGGTACGACAGCGACCACGCGACGTTGTGGTGGTCGCGGATGTAGACGATCCCTTCGACGAAGTCGTTGACCATCGTCTGGACGGCCTTCTCCGCGTCGGCAACGGTGTCGCCGGCCGTGGGCGTTGAGACTACCGGGGGCGTCGCCGGGAGTGTCCAGCAGAAGGCGGCCGCCACGAAGTAAAGAGCGGCCACGAGCAAAATGAGTGCCTGCGCCCCCGCGAGCGCGACCACGAACGGTCCGAGGAGCGCGAATCCGAGCGCAAAGGCGACGTTGCTGGTCAGGGTGAACAGGCCGTTCGCGGAAAGCAGCTGGCCGCGCGGGACCAGGATCGGAATCATCGAAGCCTCGGCGGGTCCGAAGAAGGTCGTCACCGTCGACACCACGATCATGAGCAGGTACAGAAAAAGAAGGTTGTCACCCACCAGGAAGATCGCCAGGAAGGCGAAGCCGCGCATCACGTTCGTGACGAGCAGCATCACCCGCTTGTCCACCCGATCGACGAATACTCCGGCCATCGCGGAGAAGACGATCGCCGGAACCAGGAAACTCAGCAGGAGAACGCTGACCGCGCTGCTGGAGTTGTAGGACGCGGCGATGATGATCGTCAGGCCGAAGATGACCATGTTGCCGCCCACTTGCGTGGACAGCTGCGCCAGCCAGAGCAGGAGGAACGGCCTGTTCTGGAGAACGCTTCCTTCGTCTACCGGTGCGGCTGGTTTGGCTCGTGGGGGCTTGCGCGTCGTGCCAGCCGGCGGCCTGCGGACGACTCTCGGAGAGCGGCCTGCCGTCATCGGCCCTCGTCCCCGTCTTCCGACGGGCGTGAGCCCGCGTCCTTGGGCTGGGGAGCGACTGCCTGGCTCAAAGCTGCATCTCCTCGACTGACGAAAGCCGTGAGCCGGCGCTCCAGGGTCCGGCGATCAAGCAAGACGTGACGCGAGCAGACCTGACAGCGAAGCCCGATGTCGGCGCCGAGCCGGTCGACGAGCCAATCGTGGCCGCCGCAGGGATGGTTCCGGCGCAGTCGGACCACGTCCCCCAAACGGAACTCGACTACGCCAGATCCCTGTCCAGGCACTATGGGAGCCTGCCCTGGGTGCGTCCGCTCGTAACATCCATAACGGCCGCTCAGCCTACCAGAGCCGGCGGCCTCGCGGTTGGGCGCTTGCCACCACTGCGACGGGCGTCAGGCCAGCGGGCCGAGCTGGCGGCCAGGGACTATCGACGGATCAGGGAACCCTTCGACGTTCCCGCGCCATGAGCGCACCCCCGACGAGCAGGAGGAGGACGCCGAGCGCCGCGATCGCGGCCGAGGCGGTCAACACGGCGGAGCTGGGATCGTTCGATTGGGACCCACCCGTGCTACCCGGGATGGCCGACGATGCCGGCGGCGCCTGCGTTGGCGACGTAGGTGGTTCCGTGCTGCCCGGACCGGTGCCCCCGCCGGAACTGGACCAGCCCGGAGGCAGCGGCCCGGTGGGCGCCGGCTGCGGGCCGTACTGGGTGGGCGCGGCGACCTTGTTGTCGGCCATCCAGGCCTTGTCGAAGGCTTCGAGCGTGACCCCGAAGGCCTTCTGGAAAGCCTCATCGTCGCTGGACGCGGCCGCGTAGGCTTTCACGAGCTTCTGGACCCCGGCCTGACCGTACTTGCGGACCATGTAGTCCACAGCCGACACGGCCTCGGCGTAGGAGAGGTAGATCCGGGTCTGGTCCAGCGAGAAGTAGCCTGCCAGAGCGGCGAGCGGCGCGAGTGTTCCGTTCTTGACCGCCTGCGAGACGAGCTGTCGGTTGTCCGATCCGTAGCCCTCGGCCAGGTAAACGGCCAGGCCCTCGTTGAGCCAGCGCGGCGGCGAGTGGTAGGGGTTGCTCACGATGTCGGCGAAGACGATATGGGTCAGCTCGTGCGGCACGACGGTGCTGCCGTAGGCCAGATCGTTGGGGGGGATAAGCGCGAAACAGGTTCGATAGCCGGGCTGGGCCTGGCCGCCGATGGTCTCAGGCACGCTCAGGCCGGCGGCGAAGGCGGCCTGGCTCGGGTAGACGTAGAAGTCGATCGGCTTCGTCTCGGTCGTGCCGAAGAACTGCGCCGCCTTGGCCAGGCCGTTCTGACCGTAGGACAGGAGCTGCTGGGCGAACGAGGCGGTTCCCTGGAACCAGTGGATCGTGACGAGGCCGCCCGTGACTGACTTCCAGGTAAACCGGTCGTCGGCGTAGGTCACGTGCATGTCCGGGCCATCGATGACCGTTCCGTCCGAGAGCACGACCTGGAAGTGCGCGGTGACGGGTGTGAACGGCGTCAACCCGCCGTTCGAGAGGTCCATGCTGTAGCTGAGCGAGCTCGTCCCGGGTTTCGTGATGCCGGTGACCGTCGGCCCGACGTCGCCCGGAAGCGAAATTGCGATCTCGGCCTGGTCGAAGGGGCCGCCGCTGTAGGGCTGGGTGAAGGTGATCCCGGTCCCGAACTTGGAGCTCGCGGTCGGCGTGCCGAAGCTGACGGAGGCCGCCGACACCTGGGCCGGAGCGAGCAACGCGAGCGAAAGCGCGCTGGCGAACCCGAGGGTCGCCACTCGCCGGCGCGCACGTGAACCGAGATGCAGGTTCGTCAAGAAGTTCATGCGCCGGCCGCCCATGACAGCCCGGCGTAACGCACGAGGCCCTGGCTGTTGGGCAGCGCGCCGAGCAGACCCTTCGCGGCCAGAGCGTAGCCCGCGCCGTAGTCCACCGGTATCACCGGTGCCTGGTCCTGAACGATCGACTGGGCTTTGTCGAAGGCCGCCTGCATCGAGGCCGCGTCGGGGGCCGAGAGAGCCTCGGATAGCGCCGACTCGAAGTCCGCGTTGCTCCACCGGGCGAAGTTGTTCGTTTGTCCATCGCCCAGAAGAATCCCCAGGAAGTCGTTCGCGCCCGGATAGTCCGCAACCCAGTCCATCTCCCAGAAGGCCGGTGGATTGGTCAGCAGCTGCTGGTTGTAGATCGACCAGTCGAGCGCCTCATACGAGACGTCGATCCCCAGGTTCGTATGCAGCTGGGCCACGATGGCGTCGTCGAGCGAGCTGCCGGGAGTCACGAGCGTGATCTTGGGAAAGCCGGTGCCGTTGGGGTAGCCTGCCGCCGCGAGCTCGGACTTTGCCGCGGCGAGGTCGAACTTAGGCCCGAAGTCCGTGGCGCTGTGGCCGGGCACGCCGGTGGGAACCATGCCGGTGGCCGGCACGACCAGCGGGTTTCCCATGAGCGTGACGATCCGCTTCCAGTCGATCCCGAGCTCGAACGCTCGCCTGACATGGACGTTGTCGAACGGCGGCTGGGTCGTGTTGAAGCCGTAGTACTCGACCGAAGGGGAAGGCTCGATCCGAAGCTGCGGACCCAGCGTCTTGTCGTAGGCGATCCAGGTGGCGTCCCCCGACGAGATGGGCGTGTAGTCGAGACTGCCTGCCTGGAAGGCATCCACCGGGCTCTGGCCGCTCGGCAGCTGGCTCAGAAGATGGATCGTGGTGATGGCCGGCCTGCCTGCCCAGTAGTGCGGGTTGGCGGTCAGCGTCGTTTCGGTGTCTGTCAGGCCGCTCAATACATAAGCACCGCTGCCGACGAAAGACCCCGGCTGGAGAACGCCCGGATTGGTGTCGATGTCCGGCGGGACCACCGCGAGCGACGGGCTCGAGACGATGGCCGGGAAGTCGGAGGCCGGGCTCGCCAGGGTGACCTGGACATCGGAGTTGCCGACGGCCTTGAAACCGACCGCGGACGCCGGGCCCTTGCCCTGCCGGTACGCCTTTGCCCCGACGACGTCGTCGATCAGAGAGGCCAGCTGACTCGGATGCTGCGGGTTGAGCACGCGCAGCCAGCTCGCGACCACGTCCTTGGCCGTCAGGGCGCTGCCGTCCGAGAAGCTGAGCCCGGACCGGAGATGGAAGACGACCTGCTTGCCGCCGTTCGACGACTGCCAGCTGGCCGCGAGGGCGGGCTGAACGTGCTGCTGGGAGTCCACGGCCGTCAGCGATTCGAACAGCTGCGATACCACCTGCGCGCTGCCGGCGTCCGACTGCGCCGCGGGATCCAGCGACGCCGCCGAAGCCCCGAGAATGGTGGCCGTGGTCCGCGCCGCGGCCGCGGCCGAGGGATGCCACCCGGACACCGCGACCACCGCGACCGCCACCGCCGCGGCGGCCAGGAGCATCAGCTTGCGTCGCCTGCTGGCTCGTGGGGGCGGCGCGACCAGGGCGCACGCGTCCATCTCAGTGACCGGCATCGAGTGGGTAGGGGCAGACATGCGCGCCAGTATAGGAGACGTGCCTCATCAATCCTGAAAGCCTCCCAGCAGGTTCCCCAGTTCGAGGCCTTCCCGTCAGGAAGCGCGGACGAAGCGTTCCGGCTCGTTGCGCATCCTCTTGACGCGGTATAGCGCGGCGTCGGCAGCCTGGACCAGGCTGGCCTTGTCCGGGCCGTCCAGCGGCCAGCTCGCGCAACCGACGGATGCGGATATCGCGGTCTCCACGCTCCCGATCCCCGACCCGAGAACGGCCTCGCGGACGGCCGTGCGAACGCGCGCGGCGACCTCCTCGGCCACCTTGCCCGACGCTCCGCGAAGGAGCAGGGCGAACTCGTCGCCGCCATACCGGTAGGCCTGGTCGTTCTGGCGGATCGCGCCCATCAATGCCCCGGCGACCGTGACCAGGAGTGCATCTCCGGCGGGGTGGCCGAACGTGTCGTTGAATGCCTTGAAGAAGTCCAGATCCAGCATCAGCAGCGAGAACTGATCGCCCGCGTCGACCAGCGTGGCCAGGTCGCGCTGGAACGTGCCGTGGTTGCGGAGCCCGGTGAGGGCGTCGAGATCGGCTCGGGTGGCGACGGTGACGTGTGCCTCGGCGTTCTGGAGGGCCAGGGACGCCTGGCTGGCGAAAAGCTTGCCCATCTCGAACTCGTGCTCGCTGAACGCGGCCCCGGCGCCTCCCACGCGGATCAGGTTGAGACTGCCGACGACCGCGCCGTGAACACGTAGCGGCACCACGATTATGTTCTCGGTCTCTTCATCCGGACTGTGCGGTCGGGCCGAGGTGGCGTCCGGGCCAGCGGCGCCCGGGCCCGATCCGCGTAGCGTGCCGGTGAGGGCCGCATCGAGCTGCGTGCCGCCCGCCAGCGTCTTCTCGCTGATGTCGTTGGCGCAGACGGCGTCGCCGCGGCCGAGCACCCAGCTCGTGAGCCCTTCGTCGAGGGAAGTTCGGGCCGTCGTGATGCCGCCGGCCTCTCCGGGTTCCGGCCGCGCCAGGACCGGCTCTATTGCGCCGGTCGCGGGATCCTGCCGGAAGATGGTCAGGCGGTCGTAAGAGACGACGTCGCCGATCGTGTCCGCAATCTGCTCGAGAACGCGGCGCGGGTCGAGAGTCGAGACGAGCTGCTCGCTTATCTCGAGCAGGCGGCGCTCGGCGGCGAGCTGGCGCTCCATCTGGGCATGCTGGCGTTCGAGCTCGTCGATGTTTCGGGCGTTCACGATCGCCTGGGCCGCGTACCGGCCGAAGACGGAGAGAGCCCGCTCGTCTTCCGCGTCGTAGCGATCCGCCCCGGCCCGGGACACGACCAGGACGCCCTGGACCTCGTCGCCATACGAGAGCGGCACGAGAAGAAGCGACTCTGGCCCAAAGGTGGAGCGGAAGATCGACCGACGCTCATGCGTCGCGTCCGGAATGATCAGCGGCTCGTTGCGCTTGGCCACCCATGCCGGCAGGGTCTCGCCGGGTCGTGACAGCGCTTCGAGGGGCGGCGATTCGATGCCGATGAAGGTACCCGAGGCCGCCACGGGTCGCAGGACTCCCTCGGCGTCGGCGCAGTAGAGGCGGGCCGTATCGCAGTCGACCAGCCGCCCGATCTCGGCCACGATGGTCTGGGCGATGGTGGGGGCGTCGCGCAGCTGGGCCAGCCGCAGGCTCAGCTCGTGGATGCCGGCGAGCCGGTTGGCGAGCGACCTGACCGACTGGAACAGGCGTGCATTCTGCATGGCCGTCGCGAGCTGCCCGGCGAGCCCCGTCGCGAGGCCGAGATCGCGGACAGTCCACGGATGGGGTCGCCGGTGGACGACGACGAGCATGCCGAGCGTCTCGCCCGGCACGCGGCAGGGCACGCCGGCGAGGCCGACGATGGCTTCCTTCTCGGTGACCTGCCGGATCTCCTCGGCGATGGGGTTGTCCGGGTCGTTGAGCGGGACGGCGACGAGCGGGCTCTCGGGCCAGCGCTGCATGATCGACTGGAGCGGCCCGGTAACGTGCCGGTCGAACGCGTCGAGCACGTAATGAGGAAGCGACCGGCTCGCCGTCAGGACCAGCGAGTGGTCCGGTTCCTCGCGCCAGAACGCGGCGCCGTCGGCAACCAGAACCAGCTCGACCGAGGCGAGCACTTCGTCGAAGAGGCGCTGTCGGGATGCCCTCTCCGTTTCGCTGTCTAGCAGCTCATGTCGTTCAGAACTTGTTTGCGGGTCGTCCACTTCGCCCTACGCACGACCGAGCACGATATTCGGCACAGACTCGAGCCCGAGAGTGACGGCTCTCCTTAGAGTCGCCCTATTGTGGCGCGTCCCGAGGTCCGCAACAGATGCCCCTTATGTGGGGGCCGGTATGGGCCTAGTGGCGCAGGCGTTGTCGCCATTCCTGCTACGGCGCTGCCGTTTGCGGGAGAATCGCGTGCGAAAGGGGCCGGCGTATGTCAGGCACGCAGGCAGGTCAACCCGCCTCGAGCGCTCAGACGAACAAACAGAATCCCTGGGACGTGGTGGCACCACGTCTGCGAGCAGCGGGCTTGCGGTGGACTTCCCAGCGCAGGACTCTCGTGGAGGTGCTGCGCGGCCGCGAAGGGCACGTGACCGCCACGGAGCTGATCGCCCGATGCCGCAAGCTGGATCCTTCGACGACGCCCTCGACGGTCTACCGGACGCTCGATATCCTCGAGGACCTCGGGCTCGTCCGCCACGGCCACGCGCCGGACGGCCGCGAGGAGTACCACGTCCTCCCCAACGGCATACACGGACATCTCTACTGCACCGGTTGCGGTTCGACGTGGGAGATCAGGCCGGAGACGGGAGCACTTATCGAGAACGCTCTGGCGGCCGACCTGGGTTTCGCGGTGGATCTCTCGCACGTGACGGTGTCCGGCCTCTGCGAGCACTGCCGCGGCTGAAGGCCGGGCACGTGTGCCAGCCCCGCACCCGGCACCCGGCATCGCGCCCGCGGTGGCGCCCGGCGCCCGGCCCCGCGCCCGGCTAGGAGAGCATCACGTTCCCAAAGACGTGGCGCCTGCCCAGGCCCGTCACCGGATCCTCGAAGTGATACGCGCCGCCTGGCTCCCGTTCGTAGGCAAGCAGCACGATGGCCGGCTCGCCGTCCCGGTGCTCGAGGCCCACGGCGATCGCGTCCATGAACCCGCTGCCGATTTCGCGCGGCACCAGCGCGTCCCAGCACACCGCGCAGGCCCTTATCGTCCCCGCCCGAGCCTCCAGCCTGAACGTGGCATAGAGCGCGTCGATGATCAGCGGGTTCGACGGATCGGCCTGCGTCAGCGTTGGCGCGACGTCGATGAGCGCCAGCTGCCCGCCGGCGGCGAGCCGCGCTCCGAACGGGCGGAACTCCCCGCCGTCCTGGAGCATCGTCTCGGCAAAGCCGATGAGCGGCGCCAGCATTTCGTTGAAATCGGTTTGGATCGCCGTGTGCATCCCGTCTCTCCTGGCTTCCGCGGCGCCCGACCCGCCCCAGCGCGGCGGTCCCTGGGTAGATGTCGGCTGTGTCAGGCCGACCGGGAATCAGGGAACGTCCTGAGGGGCTGGGGATAACTCGACCGCTCGTCCACCTTCAGCCCGAGGTCGCCGGAGCATCGACCGAGGACTTCGTGCTCCCGTCGAGGGCGCGGCGCCCGCGTCGGAGTGCCGTCGTAGCCGCCCACGCGGCCATCGCCATCCCGGCGACGAAGACGGGCCACGGATACCAGCCGGGCATGTCGCCGTTGATCAACCCCGGCGCCTGAGCCGTGAAGCTGAGCACGACCACCAGGCCGCCGAGCACGGCAAGCCCGGCCAGCCGGGCATCCACGGCGGGTATTCGGCCGCCCTCCGTCTCCCGCGCCGCAGCCAGTCCGAAGACGATCAGCGCCAGACTCACGCACATCGGCGCCCACACCGGTCCCGCCCACGGAACCGGGATCAGGAACAGAACATCCCAGGTGCCGGGCGAGCCCGGCCATCCGATGAAGAGCCATAGCCAGCCGTAGTAGAAGATGTCCCACACGCCGAAGGCGACCGCGGTCCAGGCGAGCCGATCTACCCCTCGCCTGCCGGCAAGCCAGCCGATCGCGGCGAGCATGACCAGCGTCGCCCCCTCACGCCCCACCTCGATCGCGGCCAGATTCCCCATGGACCCCGGCTTCTGGAGCGGGAACAGCTGCGCCGGCGTTATCTCGATGGCCTTCTGGAGGTACACGACGACGGCCGCTTCGAGGTACGCCATCGCCACGGCGAAGAACGCAACGATCAAGGCCCTGGTTCGGAAAGTCACGACTCGGATTCTCTCATTGGGGCGGCGACTCCCCAACGATAGGACGGAGCGCCGCGCGGCGCTCCACTCCCCTCCGCAGCGGCGTGGGGTGGCGCCCCCGGCCGGACTCGAACCGACGACGCCCGCCTTAGGACGGCGGCGCTCTGTCCACTGAGCTACGGGGGCCCGCGGGGATGTTACTACGTCAGCCTCAGGCGGCCGAGGTCGTCGTCGCTCTGCCAGCTCCGGTCAGCATTTCCGCTCGATGACGGCCCAGGCAGCAAGAAAGCGAAACCTGGGGCTGTTCCGTAGCCTGTGCGCCTCCTGCCGCGAGGATGCGAGCACGCTGGCCGGTCCCACGGTCGGGTTGAGCCTTTCGCGAACCTTCCATCGGCACATTCTGCTGCCCAGGGCGGCATCGGGCGGAAACCGGGGCGATGGAACCCCCGGGCACCGGATCACAGCCGGATCACCGCCGGATCGGTGCTAGACGTCGGCCTCGAAGCGGAAGCGATCGCGCTCGCGGACCAGGTGGCCCACAGGATGCTTCGGCTCGTGCGAGAGCACGACCGTCCAACCTTCGTCGGCGGCGCGGGCGAACAGCGCGCCCTTGGCCACCACCGAGTCGAGCGGGAAATCGTCGAAGGCCGTGACCCATTTGGGGTTCGCGCTCCACGGCCGCATGCACAGGTCGCCGAAGAAGGCGACCGTTCGACCCCGACCCCGCACGACCACGCCCTGGTGGCCCGCAGAGTGGCCGCCTGTCGGCACGACCGACACCCCCGGCACGATCTCGACCTCGCCGTCGGCCGCCGCCTGCGTACCGAGATCCCGGATCAATCGCAGCTCCGGCTGGTCGTAGCTCGCCACCAGGCGCGGGTTCTCGCCGAGCGCGATGTCCCACTCGGCCCGCTGGGCGATGAACCGGGCGCGTGGAAAGGCTCGCAAACCGTCGGCCTTGAGAACGCCGCCGGCGTGGTCGAAGTGGAGGTGGCTGACCGCCACGGCATCGACCGAATCCGGTTCGAAGCCGGCTGTCATCAGCGCCGGCAGGATCCACGGCCCCTCGTATCGGCGCATGGCCCGGCCCTTGTCGCTGATCCGGTCCCCTATCCCCGTCTCGACCAGCACCCGACCCCAGGGCGTCTCGATCAGCAGACAGTTGAGCGCCTGGAGCAGGCGGTGATCCTCGTCGATCTCGTCGGCCACGAGGCCGTTCCACAGGATCCGGGGCACCGGACCCAGGAGAGCTCCGGCGTCGGAGCGGAACACGCCCGCCTGGATGAGCGCGATCCGCGTCCCGCCGCCCAGATCGGCCGACCAATCGACGGCGTCGTTGAGCGTGGTCACCGCGCGCCGTCCCGAGTCTTCCCGAGGGCTCGCTTGAAGTCCTCGAAGAAGGCCGAGGCGGTCGGCTCGGACTGGCCCTGGTATTTGGAGCCCAGCCCCGCCGAGCCGTACGGTCGGGTCACCGGGCTCGACATCGTCAGGAAGCTTATCTGGCCGATCTTCATGCCGAAGTAGAGCGCGATCGGCAGGTTGGCGACGTTCGACAGCTCCAGCGTCAGGTTGCCCTTCCAGCCCGGATCCACGTAACCGGCGGTCGAATGGATGAGAAGGCCGAGCCTACCCAGCGACGACTTGCCCTCCAGCCGGGCCACCAGATCGTCCGGTAGCTCGACCCATTCGAGCGTCTGGCCGAGGACGAACTCGCCCGGGTGCAGGACGAACGCTTCGTCGTCGGCGACGCTCAGCAGCTCGGTGAGGTCGGGCTGAGGCGAGCGGACGTCGATGAACGGGTACCTGTTGTTCCGGAAGACGCGGAAGCGGCGGTCGAGGTGGAGGTCCACGGACGACGGCTGGAGATCACTCTCCTCGTATGGCCGGATGCCGATGCGCCCCTCCGCAATCGCCGCGGCGATGTCCCTGTCGGAAAGAACGCTCACTTGACGTTGGCTCCGCTGCCTCGCTGGGCGTACAGGTTGTCGACCTCCCGCTTGAGGGTCTCGAGATCCTCGAAGCTCTGGTAGACGCTGGCGAACCGGATGTAGGCGATCTGATCGAGCGCGCGCAGCTTTTCCATCGACAGCCGGCCGATCTCCGAGGAATCAATCTCCGTCGCACCACTGGCGCGCAGCTGCAGCTCGATCTGGTCGGCGGCCTGGTCGGCGGCATCCTCCGGGACCGGCCGGCGCGTCAGGGACTTGCGAAGCCCCGAGGCGAGCTTCTCCCGGTCGAATTCCTGGCGGGTGCCATCGCGCTTGACCACCAGCAGCTTCGGGGCCTCGATGCGCTCGTAGGTGGTGAACCGAGTGCCGCAGGTCTCGCACTCGCGGCGCCGGCGGATGCTGGCCTCGTCGAGATCGCGCGAATCGATCACGCGCGTTTCCCGTTCGCCGCAGCGCGGACAGCGCATCCGGACCTCCAGACAGCAGGTAGCTGATCGGAGGATAGCACCGGGCGCGGGCTCGCCCGGCAGGCGGCACCGTCAGGCCGTACGGGTCGCCGAGCCCGGTGTCGCAGCCCGGATCTCCACGCCACGCAGCCGGATGGCGTCGCGGGCGTGGAGAAGGTTCAGGTAGCCGCGCTTGATCGAGGTCTCACCCTCCCCCAGCCGGTCGGCCGAAGCAAGCAGCCCGCGGCCATAGTCGACCAGCTCTAGTGCGCGCTGCGCCCTGTCCAGCTCTTCGACCAGGGCCGTCATGGAGGGCGACGGCTGCCGCGGCAGACCCGCCCGGACCTCGGAGGCAAGCGCCCCGAGGGCGGCCGAGGCGGCGGCGAGGGGCGACGCCATCTCCTCGGGCTCGACCTGGCGGCGGCGCATCGCGTCGATCATGCCGGCCGCGTCGGCTATCCAGCCGTCGGCCCGGTGAGCCACGTCAGAGGCGATCCGATAGCCGTGTGCCACCCGGCGCGCTTCTCCGCCCACCACCACGATCCGCCACAGGGCGAACAGGACCACGCACCCCATCGCGACGAACCAGGTGAGCGGTAGCAGGACGTTGGCCGGCACTGATTGCCTCGTGGTCTGTCGCCTGCTTCGGAGTCGACGGACGTCGCGTCACATGGCGCGCCGTCCGCGGGGGCGACGGGCTCACTCTAGCGAACGCTCGCCCGTTGGACAGCGGGACTTTCCTACCGGGACCCTACCGGGAGCTCTTGCCTCGCCCCGCCATCCGGGCCGCTCGCGGCCGCTCGCCGTGCTGGCTCGCCGGCGGCCTCGTCCACTCCGGCGTGTCCGCTCCGGAGCTCGAGATCAGGCGCACGGCCCTCACCTCCGCACCCGGATCCACGTCCCGGATCATGTCGTAGAGAGTGAGCGCCGCGACGGCGGCGGCCGTCAGCGCTTCCATCTCTACTCCCGCCGCCGCCGTTGCGGCCGTCTCGGCCTTGATCCGCACGGCGCCCGCGGCGCGGTCGGGCGTCGCCACCACCAGGAGTTCCGTAAGAGGAGTGGCATGGACGAGCGGGATCAGCTCCGCGGTCCGCTTCGCCGCCATTACACCGGAGAGCTCCGCGACGCTGAGGACATCGCCACGGGGCACCGACCCGTCCACGATGGCGCTGAGCGTCTCCTGCGAGACGGCGACCTCGGCTTCGGCTACCGCCTTCCGCACCACGCTCCGAACCTCCGAGAGGCTGGCCATCCTGGGCCGGCCGCCGCGCCCGAACTGGCTCGAACGGCGCCTCTCCGACCTGGGCTCGTCGCCGGATCTTCCGTCCGCCCGTCCGTCGGCATTGCCGTCGCCGGTGGGACCCTTCCACGTCATGTCGGTCACGCTCCCAGCCTATCGCCCAAAGGGTCCGCGCCGGCCGCCGCCGGCGGCGAGACGCCGCTGTTCTTCCACCGCTCGCTCGTGGACGAGCTGAGCGGCCGATCGGCGGCTGAACAACGATGGCCCGCCCTCCGGCATGGCCACCACGAGAGCGTCCAGCCCCGACTGCTCGAGGGTCTCGAGAGCGGACCAGAGCTCGCCGTCTTCGCTCGCCTGCGGGACCGCGGAGATCGGCACCATGGCCTGCTCAGTCCGGGTCTCGGCCCAGGTCCGGCGAGGGATCTTGCGGATTTGCGCCGTGCCGATCAATCCGAGCAGCTCCGAGCCCCGCTCGACCAGCGCGGCGGCGCCCAGAAGCTCGCCCATGTACTGGGCCGCGAACACGTCGAGCGTCAGCTGCGGCGGCACGCGGACCGGATTCGAGTCGAGCGCGTCTCGCACGCGGACCCCGGTGAGGAGAGTCTGCAGGAAGCTCCGCTGATCCAGGACGCGGCTTGCGCTGACGATCAGCCAGCCGGCCACCACGAGCCCGAGGCCGGTGACCGCGTCATTGAGCACCATCATGCCGACGCCGCCGGCGACGAACACCCAGCCGACGTAGCGGCCCACCCTGACGGTCGAGTGAGTCGCCACGGACTCCATTCCCGTACGCCGCCACGCTACTGCGTGGAGCATCCGGGCTCCGTCGAGCGGATAGCCCGGGATCAGATTTACGGTACCGAGGAATAAGTTGAACACCGCCAGGACGGCGGCGACGAACTGGATCGCCTGGATCCCGATCGGCGCCGAGTTGATGTCGATGGGCCCGATCCCGAAGAAGATCGTGACCGCGGTAGAGACAGCGGCAATCAGCAGGCTGAGACTGGGTCCGGCAGCCGCGACCCGAAGCTCTTCGCCGGGCGTGCGGGCATGTATTGCCATCACGTACGGGCCGCCGAGAAGCTGCACGACCACGATGGGTGCATGCAGCCCGTTTCGAGTGGCGACGACCACGTGGGCGAGCTCGTGCGCCGCGACCGACAGGAACACGGTCACCGCGATGACGATCGCAGTGATCAGGGCCGCCTCATTGGGCCAGCCCACGGCCGGGTTCGTCAGGTCGCTGCTGAAGAAGACGACGATCAGCGCCAGGACCGGGATCCAGCTCCAGTGGATGCGGATCTCCGTCCCGAAAACGCGCCCGAGGGCGACTCCTCCCATGATCATCGGGCCGTCTCCGCTTGCGGGATGGTCGATGCCGGCGCGGACTCGCTCGCGGCCACAGCCCGGGCAAGCCGTCCCGCGCCGAGCATCACGACCGCGCTCAGTGCCAGGACCACCACGGCGAGCGCGATGGTCGTGTCCGACCAGAACTGATCCGGGAAGAGCTGGACCAGTCGCTCCGTCCTCGGGTCGAAGGAGAACGATCCGGGTGGGAAGAAGATGTCATGGAACAGCAGGAACAGCTGGTCGAAGAAGAGGGCGAAGCCGATGCCGGCGACCACCACGCCGACCGCAAGAACCCGGGCGCCGAGTTCCATGCCGCGCCAGAACAGCCGCCTCTTCCAACCCGCGATCGCGGCCAGCAGCAGGGCGACAAGCGCGACGAGAGCGAGCAGGCCGAGCTTCGCCATCACGTTCCGAACGTCCACCATGTGGTTGACCTCGCGAGGATCGAGCACCTGGCTGCCGTTCACGGCGACGTCGAAGCGGGGCGGCCCGAAGACGAGATCGGACAGGATGCTGCCCGTCACCTGGTTGACCTGGGTGGCGTTGTAGCCGGTCCAGCCGGTGACGTCGCTGCGGCCCTGTTCGAAGCCCACCCAGACAGGGTTGAGGAAAACGAGCACGGACAGCCCGACGATGACGATCGGCGTGGCGATACCGACGACGATCCCGAGGATCTGCTCTGAACGTGATTTCATCAGGGGTACAGAGTACCCTGCCGCGTCGCCCGGTTGCCTGAACCGTTCGGGCGGCCCCGTTCAGCCCGCCCGGACCGTCTGTGCCTGCTCCGTCACGATCTGCCAGACGAGCTCGAGGTCCTCGTCGGTGGTCCGAAGGTTCCCGATCGCGACCCGGATCGTCATGCGGCCGTTGAGCCTGGTGTGCGACAGGAATGCCCGGCCGGTGCGGTTGATGGCGTCCATGAGGCGGACGTTGAGCTCGTCGATGCGCGCCGCCACGTCGGGCTCGTCTTCGCGCCCGGCAAGCTCGGCCGGCCGCAATCGGAAGCAGACCGTCGAGAACGGAACAGGTGCCATCCGCTCGAAATCGGGATCGGCGTCGACCCAGGCGGCGAACCGGCCGGCCATCGCGATGTGATGCTCGATCCGCCGGCGCAGGCCCTCCAGCCCGAAGAAGCGGAGCTGCATCCATATCTTCAGGGCGCGAATCCGGCGGCCCAGCGTGGGCGTGTACTCGTTGTAGTCGCGGATCGGCCCTTCGCGATCGAGCGTCCGCAGGTACTCCGGGACCAGGCTGAACGCGTCCCGCAGCACCGGCATATGGCGAGTGAGCAGGAGCGACGCGTCGACCGGGGTGAAGAACCACTTGTGCGGGTTCGTCACGATCGAGTCTGCTTGCTCCCAGCCGGCGAACGGGCCACGCCGCTCCGGTATCAGCGCCACGGCGCCTGCGTAGGCCGCGTCCACGTGCAGCCAGGCGCCCTCTCGCCGGGCGATCGCGGCCATCTCACGAATGGGATCGGCCGAGGTAGACGACGTCGTCCCGATCGTCCCGACGAGGGCGATCGGCCGGACGCCGGCCTTCTTGTCGGCCTCGATGGCGGCCTCGAGCGCGTCCGTCCGGAGCTCGAACCTCTCGTTGGTCGGGATCCTGGTCAGGCCTGCCCGGCCGAGACCGAGAGTCATGCACGCTTTCTCGATGGACGAGTGCGCTTCCGTCGAGGCGTACACGCGGAGCCTGGGCACGTCCGACCGACCGGAAAGGCCGCCCGCCGCCGCGTCGATGCCGGCCGCCTGCCGCGCCGCCGCCAGGGCGAGCATGGAGGAGGTGGACGCCGTGTCGGTGATGAGCCCGTCGAAAGCCTCCGGTAGACCCAGGGCCTGCTGGAGCCAGGACACCACCACCTGTTCCAGCTCGGTGCCGGCCGGGCTCGTCCGCCACAGCATCGAGTTGCCGTTGACCACCGCCGTCAGCATCTCGCCGATGATGCCCGGCCCCGACGCCGCGCTGGCGAAGTAGGCCAGGAATCGAGGGTGCTGCCAGTGGGTGACGTTCGGCTCGAAGACGCGGCAGTAGTCGTCCAGGATCGTCGCGATCGACTCCGGCGATTCCGGTGCTGCCGCCGCGAAGAGCGGGCGGATGCTTCCCGGCTCTATGTTCGGCAGAACCGCACGATCGCCGACCGTGGCCAGGTAGTCGGCCATGATGTCGACCGCGGCATGAGCGGCGGCCCGGAAGGCCTCGGGCTCCATGTCGTTGAGACCGGCCGTCTGCTGGACGTCCAGGTCTGCCGACAGACCGCGGGAAGCGGCCTTTGCTGCGCGTTCGACTGTCATGGTCTGACTCACGTTCCGGGGCACCGGCAGCGCTCGCGGCCGGAGATGTTAGTCGAGTTTAGCCGGGAATCGCGAAGCGGCCTCCCGGCGCGGGCGGCCGCTCCGACGGAGCTCGCAGACCTACTTGATGATCGCGAAGTTGCTCCCGAAGTAGGAGGGATACACCGACCCTCCGGCCGACGAGGAGGCCATGAGCATGTACATGGTCTTGCCGACGCCGGTCATCGTCAGGGTCATTTCCTGGCCGACCGCCTGGAGCCGGATTTCCAGGGCCGGATGGCCGTCGAGAGTCGTCTGCGTCGTGCTCTCCACCGTCCCGCCCAGACTGGAGCCGACGTAGCTGTCGACGTATTGAGACAGGTAGTCGAGGAATGCCGTCGAGCTCATCGCCGACAGGTCCGCGGAAGAACTAACCGTGTACACCGCATAGATGGCGGCGTTCGAGAGGTCCATCGAGTACCAGTAAGTGATGTTCTGCTTGGCCGCTCCGGTCCCGGTGCTCTGCGTTTGCTTGATCGGCGCAGTAGTCCCGGGGAATTTGGCCGACCAGGTGCCGTCGGGCGACGTGAACTTGGTCCAGGTGCCAGTGGGCGCCGGTTCCGGGGTCGCCACGCCGGGAACGCTGGCGTCCGGCGTTGCCTCAGGGGTTTCGGCCGGGGTGGCTTCCGGTGTCGGGGCCTCCGTGGGATCGGCAGTCGCGGAACCCGCGGCGACGAGGGTGGCGCTCGCTTTCGGCGAGGGGGATGCCGTGGACTTCGAGTTCTGAGTGGCGATGAAAACGCCGCCGGCGGCGATTATCAGAACCAGGCCGATCCCGGCGACGATGATCGGCAGGTTCGACTTCTTCGCGGCGGGCGCGGGCGAAAGCTGGCTCTGGGGTGCGCCGAAGCTCTGCCGCAGGTCCAGCCCGCAGCTTCCGCAGGCCTGATAGCCCGGATAGAGAGGGGCGCCGCAGCGCGGGCAGTTGGACGGAGGGACGGGCGGAGCGTACGCGGCCTGTCCGTACCCCGGCTGCTGGCCGTAAGCGGGTTGGCCCTGTCCCGGGTAGCCGCCCGGCTGGGGCTGACCCGGGTAGGCGCCCGGCTGCTGCCCGTAGCCCGGCTGGGGCTGACCCGGGTAGGCGCCCGGCTGACTCGACTGCATCTGGCCGTAGTCCTGCTGGCCGTAGGCCTGCTGCGACTGTCCGTAGCCGGGCTGCTGGCCGAACTGCTGGGGCTGGCCGTAGGCCGCGGCCGGATACTGACCCTGACCCGGAGGTTCCCCGAACGGCGACGGAGGCGCGACGGGCGGCACCGGCGGGGTCGCGCCGAAGGACGGGGCTTCCGGTTGAGCCGGCGCCGATGCCGTGCTGTAGTCGAAACCGCACGTCTGGCAGAACGGGCGGTCGCCCTGGCGCGGCGTGCCGCAGCGCGGGCATTGGGCGATCATGTCGCACTCCCTCCGGTCTTCCCGGTCACTTTTCCGCGAGGTGACGGCGCGGAACTCGGCTTGGCGAAATGCTCGGCCGGAATCGATGAGCCCCCGACTCAACCTGGGCGACGCTGTGGGGTTCGGACAGACCGCTCCACTCGATTATGGTCCGTCACCCGAGCCTTCGGAACCTCCCGGACCGCACCGGACCGCCCCCGGTCCCGCGCAGGAGCCGCCGCCACCTGCTCAACCAGGTACAAGAGAAAACGCCCCCGGCATGCCTGCCGCGGGCGTTCCGTCCGGAGAAGATGGTCGGGGCGGAGCGATTCGAACGCTCGGCCTCCTGAACCCCATTCAGGTGCGCTACCAGGCTGCGCCACGCCCCGATCGGCAAACAGGATACCAGACCCTCGACCGGCATCCACCACCCGGCCCGGCTTCCTTACTGCGGGCTGCGGTTCCCCGTATCGCTCTTTCGTTTGGCTCCGGACACGCCCCTGGCACTCGACGGAGAGAAAGCCCTGGTCATCGGACGCTTCCTTCCGTCCGACCTCGGACGTCTCGGGTCCAGCCTGGCGCTGGCACGCTCTCGGAAGATCAGCTTGATGGGCGTCCCGTCGAAACCGAACTCGGTTCGCAGCTGATTCTCCAGGAAGCGCTGGTAGCTGAAATGAACCTGGTCGGCGTGGCGGGCGAAGAATACGAACGCGGGCGGAGCAACCGCGACCTGCGTCGCGTAGAAGATCTTCGGCGGGCCGAGTTTTCCGGCGGGCGGCGCCTGACGCAGAGAGGCGGCGCGGATGACGCGGTTCAGCTCGGGGGTCGGGATGCGCTTGCGGCGCTCGCTCCAGACATCCACTGCCAGCTCGAGGATTCGACCGACGCGCTGGCCGGTCTTGGCGCTGATGGACACCACGGGCGCGAAATCGAGGAACGGCACCTCGCGACGGAGGCCTTGCACGTACTCGTCGAACGTCCGATCCGTCTTCTCGGCGAGCAAATCCCACTTGTTGAGCGCGACGACGAGCCCCTTGCCCTCTTCGACGACGAACCCGGCCACGTGCGCGTCCTGGGCCGTCAACCCCTGGAACGCATCGACGACGAGGACGGCGACGTCCGCGCGATCGACGGCCTTGAGGGCTCGCAGCGTCGAGTAGCGCTCGGCTTCCGGGCCCCTGGACACTTTCCCGGGCCGTTTGATCCCGGCGGTATCGATCAGCACGATCTCGGTGCGACCCCAGGTCAGGTGTGTGTCGATGGCGTCGCGCGTGGTCCCCGGGATTTCCGAGACGATCGCCCGCTCCTCGCCCAGTAGCGAGTTCAGCAGGCTCGACTTGCCGACGTTCGGCCGGCCGACCAGCGCGATCCCAACTTCCTGATCCTGCTCGCCGGGCTCATCTCCGAGCGCGCCTTCCGCGTCGGCTTCGATGGCCTCTTCGTCGCCTTCGATGATTCGCGACAGCCGGCCCGCGGCCATGTCGGCGGCCCAGACGTCCGCTTCGGCTTCGCGGCGCTTGCGGGCGATCTCCTGCTCGCTCTCGGGCGGCAGCGCCCAGACGATCGCGTCGAGGAGATCCGCGACGCCGCGGCCGTGCGCGGCGCTCATCGGATACGTCTCGTCCCAGCCAAGGGAGTAGAACTCGGCTGCTTCGAGCTCGCGCTTGTCGTTGTCGGCCTTGTTGGCGGCAACGAGCACCGGCGCCTTTGCCGTTCGCAGGAGGTCGGCGGCTTCGTGGTCGGCCGGCGTGATCCCGGTGATCGAGTCGGCGACCAGGACGATGACGTCCGCCTCGCTGATGGCAAGACGGGCCTGTTCCTGGACGCGCTCCTCGATAGGATCGCCAGGATGGATCTCCAGCCCGCCGGTGTCGACCACGATGAAGCGGCGGCCGTTCCACTCGGCGTCGCCGTAGATGCGGTCGCGTGTCGTCCGGGCTCGATCCTCGACGATGGCGGCGCGGTGGCCGACGATGCGATTGAACAGAGTGCTCTTGCCAACGTTGGGACGGCCAACGATGGCGACGATCGGCAGTGAAGTCACCCGCGGATTATGAGGGACGCAGGGCGGAAGTGGCGCAAGGCGCCGGAGGAGCGGCGCAATGGGCCGGGCCAGGCGGTGACGAGGTCGCCGGCGCGCCGATTCTTGAACAACTTTCGTCAGGCGGAAGTTGTGCGAGAAGTCCGGCCCGTGCGCGTCACCGCGAAGGCGTATTCCCGCCGTCGTCGTACGGCCGAGTGCTCGACCCGGTCGACACTCGAGCCGGCGGACCCCTCAGGCTGCCGTCCAAGGCCTGAATTCTTCGAACAACCCACGCCACATGGAAGTTGTTCAAGTTCGGGCTACGCGCCGATGGGCCGGGCCATGGGCGATCGGCCGGAGCCGGGGCCGGTCTAACGGCGGTCCGACGCCCGGGCCGGCGGTCGCCGGCGCGCCGCTACCGACCCGCGAACACCATCGGCAGCGACGTGGTTCGTCCGGCCGGAGTGGCGGCGACCGAAAGCGCCGCGTCCGCCAGTTCCTCGGCTCGCGCGGCGGCTTCGCTCGTGCCGGCGATGCGCAGGATTCGCTCGGCCACGCAGCGCAGGTCCTCGATGGGCGTAGACGTCCCGCCGGTGACTCCAACGACGGCCGCGTTCTCGAATGCCGCCGCGTCCACGATGTCCTCCTCGGACTCGATCTGGATCGCCGGCGTGCCGACGATGCCGCACAGGCGCGTCAGCTCCTTCGTGTTCGCGCTCGAGCGCCCGCCCACGACCACCATGAGATCTACGTCGCGGGCCGCCTCGACAGTGTCCTCCTGCCGCCGGATCGTGACCGGGCAGACCGTGTTCACGATCTTGAGCTCGTGGCAGCGACCCACCATGAACGCCGCCAGCTTCTCGAACTTCCACGGCGGCTGGGTGCTCTGGCTGATCAGCGCCATCTTCTTGCGGCGCGGGATCGCCTGCCAGTCCTCTTCCTCGTCCACGACGATCGCGTCCGGCGCGAAGCCGAGCAGGCCGACGACCTCGGGGTGCCGCGGCGTGCCGAGCAGCACGATCGAATAACCCTCTTCGACGAGCCTGGTGATCTCACGCTGCTCCTGGATCACCCAGGTGCACGTGCCGTCGATGACGTCGAGTCCACGCGACTCGGCCCGGGCGAGCACCTCCGGCCGAACTCCGTGGGCTCGGATGACGACCGCGGCCCCGTCGCTGACGTCGTCGAGCGCGTCAACCGTCTCGATGCCCTGCGCGGCGAGCTGGCTGATGACACCTTCGTTGTGGACGACCTGGCCGAGCGTATGCGTCCTTTTGCCGGCGGCCGCCGCTTCCTTGGCCTTGTCGATTGCCTCGCGCACGCCGTAGCAGAACCCGGTCCGCCGCGCGATCCTTACTTCTCGAACGTTACCCATGTCGCTTAAGTATCACACCGATCGCTGGGACGAGCCCCGGCACCGCCGTGCTTCGCATGGCGCGATCCTCAGCTCTCGGACGCATCTGCCGGCTCGATCTGGCGACCCGGCGCCGATTCGACGTCGCGACGTGCCGCGGGCCCGTAGACGCCTCGCTGGTCCGGCGGGAGCAGCTCGGCGATGTGGCCCATCAGCTCCGTGGTGACCGCTCGCAGCGAGTCGCGGCGATCGCCGCCGCGCTCCGTGACCAGCGAGAACGGCTTGCCCACTCGGATCGTCATGCGGCGGAATGGACGCGGCAGGATCTTGCCGCGAGGCCAGAAGCGATGCGACCCGGATATGGCGATCGGCAGAATCGGCGCGCCGCTCCGGACGGCCAAAACCGCCGCCCCTTCCTTCGCTTCCTGCATCGCGCCGGTGGGCGAGCGGGTGCCCTCCGGGAAGATAGCCAGGACGCCGCCATCGTCGAGGACCTGACGGGCCATCTTGAACGACTCCAGGTCGCCGGCGCCCCGCCTCACGCCGAAGACGCCGTTGTGTCTCATGGAATAGCCCAGGACCGGCCACCGCATAGCCTCTGCCTTGCCGGGCCAGGCAAACGTCCGGCCGAACCTGGGGATGACGTAGGCGATCATCAGCATGCCGTCGGCGTTCGAGGCGTGGTTGATCACTACGAGCACGGGGCCTGACGCGGGGATGTTCTCCAGGCCCTCCGTCCGAACGCGAGCCAGGCCGCCGAATACGAGCCGCAGGCAGGCGCCTGAGAGGCGCGGGAAGAACGGCAGCTTCCTATTCGCCACGCTCGCCTCCAGGCGCCGCGCTTCGGGACGAGGCGGACGAGGCGGCCGAGGCGGACGAAGCGCCGTACGCTCCCGACTCTCCGCCGGCCCGCGCCCGCTCTGCCGCTCGAATGACCGCCACCACCGCTTCCACCGTCTCCTCGAAGGAGAGCGCGTCCGAATGGAGAACCACCGCGTCCGGCGCCGCTCGCAGCGGTGCCGTCACCCTCGTGGAGTCGAGCGTGTCGCGGCGCTTGAGGTCGGCGAGTACCTGCTGCTCCTCGCGGGCCTCCTCGGCCATCCCCTCGGCCGCCCGCTGCGCGGCACGACGCCTGGCTCGTTCCTCGGCCGAAGCGTCGAGATACACCTTGAGGTCGGCGTCGGGGAGGATGACGGTGCCGATGTCGCGGCCGGCCATGATGATCGCGCCGTCCGACGCGATCTCCCTCTGTCGTGGGATGAGCGCGGCCCGCAGCTCCGCGACTCGCGAGTACTCGGACACGGCCGCTTCCACGGCTTTGCCCCGAACCTCGGTGGTCACGTCTCTGCCCGCCGCCTGGACACAGCAGAGCCGGCCCTGGTCGTCCGCCTCGAGCCGCACCTCGTCGGCCAGAGCCACCAGCGCCGCCAGATCCGTTGACTCCACCCCGCGCTCGAGCGCGAGCCACGTGACCGCCCGATACAGCAGCCCCGTGTCGCAGAAGCGGTAGCCGAGCCGTGTCGCGGCCTCGGCGCCCACGGTGCTCTTGCCGCTCGAGCTCGGGCCGTCGACGGCAACGATCAGTCCGGGCGCGGGCGATGCCGGGGGTATGCCGTCATCTGGATTCGGGCGCTGGGGCACGTTGTCGTCCTGACTCACGTCACGGAGGATAGCCGACCCCACGCCGTCGAGAAACGCGCTCGGTTCACTCCGGCCGGACTCGCGGCGAGCTCTCGGCCCGGGCGCAGGCCGCCAGCTGACGGACTTCCTGGCTCGTCAGACGGCGAGCCTCGCCGGCGCCCACGTCCGTGAGCCGGAGCACGCCGACTCGAACCCGAACCAGGCGCCGCACCGGCTGGCCGACCACGTCGAACATGCGCCGGATCTGACGCTTCCAGCCCTGGGCCAGCACCACGCGATACCAGCGATATTCCGGATGCGGCGGCTCGAGGAGCGCCGTCAGCTTGCGCACCTGCGCCGGAGTGGCGTCCTCGAGCGAGTCGAGGCGGGCCAGGCCCTCTTCGAGCTCTATTCCGTTGCGAAGCGCCACCTTCTGCTGCTTCGTCACCGAGCGATCCAGCCCAACCAAGTACTCGCGCTCCACGCCGTAGCGCGGGTGGAGGAGCAGCTCCGTCCAAGCTCCGTCATTCGTCAGGAGCAGCAGACCCTCCGACTCCTCGTCCAGACGGCCCACCGGGTACAGCCGGTCCATTCGGGCATCCGCCGGCATCAGCTGGAGAACCGTGCGTTCGGCGTGGCGGTCCTTCACGGTCGAAACCACCCCGGCGGGCTTGTTGAGGAGCCAGTACGACCTGGCCACTTGCTCTCGGGGTACGGCCTTGCCGTCCACGAGAACGCGCTGGACGTCCATGTCCACCCGCTCGCCGAGCGCGGCCGCCCGACCGTCCACGGTCACGCGGCCGGCGCTGATGAGATCTTCGGCGCCACGCCTGGACGCCAACCCGGCCGCGGCGATGATCTTCTGCAGCCGCTCGCGCGCCATCTACTTCACCCCGGTCGGAGGCTCTGCCGAGGCGTGAGATACGACCGACCCCCCTGATCCGACCGCCTCGTCGTCGGCGCCATACAGCCGCTCGGCTATCTCGGGCTCGAGGGGCGGCAGCTCCTCCAGGCTGGTAAGCCCGAAGCGCTCGAGAAACTCGAATGCCGTGCCGTACAGGATCGGCCGGCCTGGAGCCTCGGAGCGGCCAAGCTCCACGATGAGCCGCCGGTGCAGCAGCGTCCGGAGCGTGTAGTCCGAGTCGACTCCGCGGATGCGCTCGATCGTGGCGCGGGTGCAGGGCTGACGGTAGGCCACGATGGCCAGCGTCTCCAGCGACGGGTTGGACAGCTTTGGGGCGTCCGCCCCGACGTACCGGGCGATCAGCGCACCCGCCTCCGGCGCCGTGGCCAGCTCCACTCTCTCGCCCGATTCCACGAGCTGGATGCCGCGTCCGGCGAGCGTGCAGGCGAGGTCGCCAATCCGGGCGTCCACGGTGTCGCGGTCCACGCCCGCGACCTGGGCGATCTCGGCCCTGGTCAGCGGCTTCTCGGCGACGAAAAGCAGCGCCTCCAGCTGAGCCTCGGTCAGCTCGCCGGGCGCGGGCTGAGCCTCGGTCGCCTCACCCGGCGCCGGCTGGCCCTCGGCTTCGAACTCCGTCACGCAAACGACTCCAGGCTCTCGTCGATCTCGGTGGTCGCCTTGGCCGTGGCCACTCCGTCGGCCGGCACCAGGCGCCGGGCAATGATGGGGCCCCACGGTTCGGCCTGCTCGATAGTTATCTCGCGCCGTTTGGATAGCTCCAGCATCGCGAGAAACGTGATCGCCACGACGACGCGGTCGCGCACGCCCCGCAGCAGATCCTGGAGGACCACCACATCCGACCCGCTCAGCGCCTCGCGGATCACCGCTGTCCGCTCGGTGATCGTGATGGTCCGGGCCACCATCTCGGTCGGCATGGGAGCTTCGACGATCGTCCGCGCGAGCCGGCCGAGGGCCGTCGTGAGCGCGGAGGGGGGCAGAGGCGGGCGCTCCGGCGGGATGGCGCCCACGCGGCCGGCCAGGGCCGCGACGTCGGCATCGCGGCGGAATAGACGATCCGCGACCGGCCTCGCCCCCAGCGCCAGGGCCGCGTCCCGGAAGCGCTTGTACTCCAGGAGCCGAGCCCGCAGCTCAGCCTCGGGATCTGGCTCCTCGTCGAGCGGAACGGCCGCGGTCCTGGGCGGCCGAGGCAGGATCGCCCGGCTCTTGATCAGGATCAGCTGCGCGGAGATGGCCACGAACGCCGAGACGTTGGCCAGCCGGTCGCCTTCCAGGGTCGCCAGGGCGTCCAGGTAGGCCTCGGCCAGGCTGCCGAGCGGCACCGTCAGGACGTCGAGCTGGCGGGCTTCGATGAGCGCCAGGAGCATCGCCAGCGGCCCGTCGAACTCGTTTAGCTTCACGTGGGTCGCGGGCTCGGCGAGACCATGCGCGAAGGCGATCGCCGGCGTGGCTCCCGGCCGGGGAAGGACGCCGACGCGCCCATTCGCCGACGATCCGGCTTCGATCGTTCGGGCGGGCATCAGTTGTCCTCATCGGCTGCCTGAAGCAGCCGGCCGGCGTCGTCGATTGGAGCCTCCTGGTTCTGGATCAGCTCGGCCGTCCGTCGAGAACAGCCCGCCTCCCCCGCCAGTCGAGCCGAGATGGCCGCGTGGTCGCGCAATCTTGCCAGACCTGACCGGAACGTCGGGAGATGGCCGAACAGCGAGCAGATCCAGTCGCCGTATCGTTTTCCCAGCGACCAGACGACGCGGTGAACGAGGCGAACACGGCGGCCCTTGCCGCAGTCGTGCAGCAGTCCGGCAACTAGCAGGTCCGGATCCGAGACCCCCGTGGCGCGGAGCGCCGCCGAGACGTCCAGCCCGTGCCGCCGGTCCGCCGGGTGCATCGAATCGAAGAGCCGGAGCTGGTCCGGCGTCAGCCACGCCCTGAGGGCCGACCGCTCGTCGCCGCTCACTACCGGATGAAAGTAGATGACCGTGCGGCGAATCCGAGCGGCCCACCAGCCTCTGGCCAAGCGAACGCGCCTAGTAGAGCGGAACGCCGATCAGGAAGTTGCCGAGCGGCGCCATGATCGGCTGGAGGATCCGTCCCGCGAGCAGCACGACGACCACTAGGAGCATCACGCCGTACTGATTCATGTAGGAGCGGAGCTCCATCGCGGTCCGCGGCGACACGAGATCCAGGAGCACGTGAGAACCGTCGAGCGGCGCGATCGGGATGAAGTTGAACAGCATCAGGAGCAGGTTGATCTCCACTCCGAGGTAGAAGATCAGGGCGATCAGATCCGGGACGTTGTCATTGGTTGGGAAGGCGTTGCCGGCCCACATGAACCGGAAACCGATCGCGAACACGATCGCGAGAGCCAGGTTGGACAGGGGCCCCGCCGCCGCCACGATCGTATCGGCGTACTTGCCGCGCAGGTTGTACGGGTTCACCGGCGTGGGCTTCGCCCAACCGAACCCGGCCACCGACGAGTTGGTCACGAGGCCCAGGACCACGGAGATGATCAGCAGTCCCCCGCCAACCGGATCGAAGTGGGTGATCGGATCGAGGGTGATCCGACCGAAGAGCTTGGCCGTGCCGTCGCCCATCTTCCAGGCCGTGAAGGCATGGGCGCACTCGTGGACTGGCCCGCTCACAAGGATGAAGAGAGCGATCCAGATAACCGCATAGGTCAGGTCAAGCGAGGTCAATTGGCATCCTCGATTTCGTCACGGATCCCCCCGGTCGGGCTCGGCGATGGGACGGCTAGATGCGGCCGAGCAGATCGGCCTTCTTGGACTCGTACTCCGCCGGGGTGATGGCGCCCTTGTCACGCAGCTCGGCTAGCTTCGCAAGGGTAGTGGTGACTTCGTCCGACGTCATCTGGTGTCCGGCGGCGACCGGCGCCGCCGCGGCCGGCGCGGCCGGCGCGGCCGGCGCGTACGCCGCGGGCGCCGGGCGGAAGCGGCCTCCGTCCTCGAGAACGTTCTTGGCGTTGAGCATGGCCTTCTTGAAGTCGACCGCCCGGGCCAGCATCACGTATCGGTCGATCGCCTCCTCGTTGGCAGTGAGGATCTCGAGGTCCCCGTACTTGAGCAGCCGCGCCAGCAGGCCTTGCGACAGGAGCGCGTCGTTGATCTTCTCGAGCGAGCTGTCGGCGCTCTTCTTGTCGAGCAATCCCTCGATCTTGAGGACTCGCCGGTTGGTGATCAGGTATTCCTGGGATCGCCACGTCAGCCCGGTGATGGCTATCCAGCCGAGACCAACGAGCAGCAGGATCGCCCAGACCGCGGTCCAGACGGTGGAGATGGTGCCGCTGGGTCCGATGTTGACCTGGCCGATGAAAAGGAGCAGGCCCGCGAGAACCAGGACGATCGGCCTCAGCGAGTCAGAAACCGGTGCGAGCCAATGCTGCCGAGCCCGATAGAGGACTTGCTCATCCCTGGCAAGCAACGACTCCCCGTAGCCCATCCCTGGTCTCCTTCCTGCCCGCCTCCGGCGGGCCTCCGCTCCGTCATGCCCGTGGATGAGCACGAGCATATACGTCCTTGATCCTTTCGCCGGTCAAATGCGTGTACAACTGTGTCGTGTTGATGCTCGCATGTCCGAGCAACTCCTGAACGACGCGCAGGTCGGCTCCGCCTTCGAGCAGATGCGTGGCAAACGAGTGTCGGAGTGTGTGAGGGCTGATGCCCTGCTCGATCCCGGCGGCGCGGGCCGCTGAGGTGATCATCTCCCAGGCGCGCCGCCGATCCAACCTCTCGCCACGGATCGAGAGGAACAACGGGCCGCCGTGCCGCGACTCGCCGTGCCAGCCTGCCAGCCACGCCGGCCTGACCTCGTCGATGTATTGCCGGAGCCAATCCACGGCTATGTCGCCCACGGGAACCTGCCGCTCCCGATCGCCTTTGCCCACGACACGGACCAGGCCACCATCCAGATCCACGAAGTCGCGATCGAGACCGAGCGCCTCGGATATCCGCAGGCCGGCGGCGTACAGAAGCTCCAGGAGGGCGCGGTCGCGGACTCCGGCGGGCGTCGCCCCGGTCTCGGACTCGAGCAACCGCTCCACTTCCTCCACGGTGAGGACATGGGGCAGCAGCCGTGACTGGCGCGGCAGGTCGAAGCGGCTCGCGAGGTCCGTCTCCACGAGGCCCTCGGCGAAGCAGAAGCGGTAGAAGCCGCGCAGCGAGGCCGCCCGCCGGCGCAGGGTGGTGGGCCGGAGCGAGGCTCGCCGGCGGCCGCCAGGGGCCGCCAGCATGCTCAGGTATCGGACCGGCACTTCGGCCGAGGCGGCCCAGGTCTTCGCCGCATCCTTGCTGACGGCAAAATCGAGCAGGTCCGTTCGATAGGCGCGAAGCGTCGCTTCGGAGAGGCCGCGCTCGACTCGAAGATAGGTCAGGTACTCCCCGATGGCCGTCTCGAGCGGGCTCGGGTCGGGGCCAGCGGCGGAGCCGGTGCGACCGCCGGCGGGAATGGTGCGGCCGGCGGGAGCGCTGCCACCGTCGGCGGGCATCTCAGTGGCCTCCGGAGCTGCGCTTCCAGGTTTCGGCCCGATCGAGCAGCTCCTCGGCGCTCGCCCGAGCCGCGGATCCGCCCTCCGCCCCGGCGAGCATCTGGGCGAGCTCGTCGACCCGGTCTGTACCGTCCACTCGGCGGATTTCGGTCACCGTCCGGCCGTCGCGCTGGATCTTCTCGATGCGGAACTGGGCGTCGGCATAGGCCGCGATCTGGCCCAGGTGCGTGACGCACAGAACCTGGTGCGTGCGGGCGAGCTCCCAGAGCGACCGCCCGACCGGCTCGGCGCTGCGGCCCCCGATGCCCGTGTCTATCTCGTCGAAGACGAGTGTGGGCGTCCGATCCGCCTCCGCGAGGATCTGCTTGATCGCCAGGGCCACGCGCGAGAGCTCTCCGCCGGAGGCGATGCGGGCGAGGGGTCGGGCGGGTTCGCCCGGGTTTGGAGCGATGACGAAGGCCACCGAGTCGAGCCCGCTGGCGTCGAAGCCAACGCGCCGGCCGTCGATGTGGACGACCGGTTCCAGCGGGCCGGCAGGGCGCTGTTCAACGGCGACCTCGAAGGTGGTGTGCTGAAAGCCCAATCCTGCGAGAGCGGCTTCGACAGCCGTTCCGAGCCGGACCGCCGCGCCGGCCCGGGCGCGCGAGAGCGCCTCTCCTGCCGTGCCCACCACGGCGAGCAGTCGGGCGGCGTCGGCCTCACGACTCTCGCGGGACGCCTCCAGAGCGCGTAGCCGCTCGGCCTCTCCGGCCGCTCGCTCGCCGTAGGCGATCACCGCGGCCTCGTCCTCGCCGTATTTGCGCTCCAGGACGTAGATGAGCGACAGGCGCTCCTCCATCGCGGCGAGCGCCGCGGGATCATGCTCCACGGACTCCGCGAGGTCGCGGATCTCCGCGGCCGCGTCTTCGAGCTCGGCCGCCAGACCCGCCAGCCGCTCCGCGACCGGGTCGAAGCGCGCGTCCGACCGGGCCAGCTCGCGTGCTCGATGGGCGGCCAGCGCCACTCCCTCGCGGGCGCTGCTCCCCTCCCCCGTCAGCGTTTCGTGGATCTCCTCGGTGCCTCGCGCGATTGCCTCGCCGTTCTGGGCCGCCGCGAGACGCGCTTGCAGGGCGGCGGCCTCTCCGGGCCGGAGCTTCGCCGAGGCGATCTCCGAGGCCTGATGGTCGTGCAGCTCCAGGCGCCGAGTCAGCTCGCGCGGATCGAGGGCCAGCTCCGCGAGAGCCGCCTGATTTGCCCGCCAGGCGGCGACGGCGGCTGCCATCGCCGCGCGCTCGTTCTCGAGGCGGCCGAACGCGTCGAGCAGCTCGCGCTGCCAGCGCTCGTCGAGGAGCCGCTGCTGATCGTGCTGGCCGTGGATCTCGACCAGCCGGCCGGAGATCTCACCGAGCCGCGAGGCCGTGACCGCTTCGTCGTCCACTCGAGCCGTGGAACGGCCCGCGGCGGTGACCTCCCGAACGCAGATGAGCGGCTCCGGGATCCGGTCGAACAGCGCCTCGACGCGGGCCGAGTCCGACCCGTGCCGGACGAGCGACGTGTCCGCCCGAGCACCGATGGCAAGACCGAGGGCGTCGATGATCAGACTCTTGCCGGCGCCGGTTTCCCCGGTCAGCACGTTCAGCCCGGGCTCGAACGAGATGCGAAGCCGCTCGATGAGGGCGAGGTCTCGCACGCTGAGCTCGGTCAGGCGGCCGGCGTGTTCGAAGTCGGGCATCGCGGGAGCGTCCTCTCCGTCGCTCGCCCGGGCGGCCTCCGACCCGGCTCGGCCCCCTTCACCCCCACGCTCGCCTCGGGCCTCGAGCTCGCTCATCCTGGTCATGACGGGAGCAGCTCCGACTTCTGGCGAAGCAGATCCCAGAACGGCAGCGCCCCCTTGGGTTCGATCAGGTGGATGGGACGGTGCATCTCGCAGACCGCCACCACGTCGCCGATGGTCAGACGCCGATCCTCGCGCCCGTCCACGCTCATGAGCACGTCGTATGCGTCCGCGATGCGACAGCGGACCGTGTGGCGCGGGCTCACCACGATCGATCGGATCGCCGACAAATAGCCCGCGATTGGCGTCACCACCAGGTTCCGGCTCGACGGATCGACGATCGGGCCGCCCGCCGAGAACGAGTAGCCCGTGGACCCGGTTGGGCTCGAGACGACCAGGCCGTCCGCCGTGAAGGTGGCCAGATGCGAGGGGCCGATCTCCACCTCGATGCGGCAGACCCGGGCCAGCGACCCGCGCACCACGGCGATCTCATTGAGGGCGACGAAGGACTCGCCGGGCTCCTCGCGCCCGCCGGGATGGATCGTGGCCTGGAGAGCCATGCGGTCCTCGATCCGGAAGTCGCCCGCCACGAGCTGGCCCAGAACCGTCTCGAGGCCGCTCGTCTCCACCTTGGAAAGGAAGCCGATCTTGCCCAGGTTGACGCCGAGCAGAGGGACGTCCACCTCGGCGACAGCCCGGGCCGCCCGCAGGAAAGTGCCGTCGCCGCCCAGGACCACGAGCGCGCCGGTGTTGGGGAGCGCGGCCACGAGCGCGGAGAGGTCGCCGGCCGGCGCGGCCCAGTGGTCTATGCCGCGCATGGCACACCAGCCCTCGGCGCGCTCACGAAGATCCAGCGCGGCCTCTTTGGTTGGGTTGTAGGCGAACCCGATCCGGTCGAGCTTCATGAACCCGCCAGCTCTCCGAATCTCACTGCCCATTGAACCGGCAGCGGCGCGGCGCCAGCCGCGGGGCCCGGCGTAGCGGGCACGAAGCCCGGCGGCACTTCCAGCTCCAGGAAGAACTCGCGGTTTCCGGCCGGGCCGGTGAGCGGCGAGGCGACCGCGTTGCGCAGCTTCAGGCCGATGGCCAGGGCGTAGCGGGCCACGGTCTCGAGGGTCTGCTTGTGGACCTGCGGATCGCGGACCACGCCGTCGCGTACCTGGCGGCGGCCGGCCTCGAACTGTGGCTTGACGAGGGCCACGATCCGGCCGCCGCGGGGGCCGAAGCAGGTGGCCACCGGGCCGAGGATCCGATCGAGCGAGATGAACGAAACGTCCACCACGGCCAGGTCCACGGGGGTGGGCAGCACGCCCGGGCCGAGAGCGCGGGCGTTGGTCCGCTCCATCGAAACGACCCGCGGATCGTGGCGCAAAGCTTCCGCGAGCTGGCCGCGACCAACGTCCACGGAGTAGACGCGCGTCGCGTCGCGCTGGAGAAGGAGGTCCGTGAAGCCACCCGTCGAGGATCCCACGTCCAGGCAGACCAGCCCCACCGGCTCGATGCCGAAGGCGTCGAGGGCGGCGCGGAGCTTTATGCCGCCGCGCGACACGAACGGCGGCGGCGCGGCCACCTCGAGGGCGATGGTGGGATCGACGAGATCGCCGGGCTTTCTGTCCTTGCGCGCAGCTTCTCCCTCGCCCACCAGAACCTGGCCGCCGAGGATCAGGGCCTGAGCCCGCGTCCGCGTCTCAGACAGGCCACGCTCAACGAGCAGCTGGTCGAGTCTCTGTCTCGTAGGTCTGTCCGGCCTGGCACTCATGTCGCCAATCGTGGCACACCCGGCTCATCTCGTGCTGCACGGGCACGCGGGCCGCGCCCACGGGAGCTTCGCCCCGCGCTGCGACCGAAGCATCCCGTTGAGGTTCGGCGGACACCCAGCCAACCGCCTGGCTCGACCCTAGCTCGAACGGTCGGACCTGGCCGCGGATTTCGCGTGGGACGTGGGCGATGCCGGAGCGGCGGCGCGCATCCGGGCGAGCGTTTCGCGGATCTGGGCCGCGATGCCGTCGGCGTCCAGGCGGAGCTGGCGGCGGAGCTGATCGACGGCTCCATGATCGACGAATCGGTCCGCCGGAATGCCGATGGTCCGGACGACGACCTCGCGATACGCCGGGTCCGCGGCCCTGGCTTCCTCCACGAGATCGAGCACTCCGGCCCCGAAGCCGCCCGTCACGACGCTCTCTTCGAGCGTGACGAGGAGCTTCTTGCCCCGGGCTTGATCGAGGATCAGCTGCCGGTCGAGCGGCTTGGCGAACCGGGCGTTGATGAGGCCGACGGACCAGCCTTCGGCTTCCAGCAGCTCGGCGGCTTTTCGACCGCGATCCACGATGGGTCCGAAGCCGACGATGAGGATGTCTCGGCCCTCGCGAAGCAGCTCGCCCACGCCCACGGGCAGAACCTTCGGCTCTACAGGCGGGACGCCGAAGCCCGCGTCGCGAGGGTAGTGGAGCGCGAACGGGTGATCCTGGGCGAAAGCGGTCCGGACCAGCGATCGGAGCTCCTGCTCGTCCTTCGGGCTGGCGATGACCATCGACGGGAGCTGTCGCTGCGTGGGGACGGTGAACATGCCCTGATGGCTGCTGCCGTCCTCGCCGACGAGACCCGCGCGATCGACCGCGATCACAACGGGCAGGTCGTTCTGGCAGACGTCGTGGACCTCCTGGTCGAAGGCCCGCTGCAGGAAGGTGGAGTAGATCGCCACGACCGGGCGCTGACCGGCGAGCGCCATGCCCGCGGACATGGCCATGGCGTGCTGCTCGGCGATGCCCACGTCGATGAAGCGGTCCGGATACTCCTCGGCGAAGTGGTGGAGTCCGGTTCCGGTGGGCATCCCCGCCGTCACGGCAACGATCCGGCGGTCGGTTCGGGCGAGCTCCATCAGCTCCGCCGCGAAGAAGTGCGTGTAGTTGGGCGGCCGGTGCGAGGCCGCGACTCGGGCGGCGTCGGACGGCGTACCCATGTCCGCGGACCCGGCACTGCCGTTGCCGCTTCCGTTCGTGTAGGGCTCTACGGGAGCCTCGTCGACGTTGCCGGGATGCGGCATCGCGCTTTCCATTCGTGCCAGGGCCGGTCCGGTCATGGCCGTGTGGGAAGCTCCGTACCCGTCCGGAATCGGCCGCGACTCGACGGCCAGCTCGGGCATGGGTGGCAGGGCCGCGCCGTGGAATCCCACCTGGTCGGTCTCTGCCGGCCGGTAGCCGCGACCTTTGCGCGTCCGAACGTGGACCAGAACCGGACCGGGCACTTCGAGGGCGGCCCGCAGGATGTGCTCGAGCCCGCGGATGTTGTGCCCGGGTATGACGCCGAGGTACGTGATGCCGAGGTCCTCGAAGAGCTGGCCCGGCTGGGCGAAGTTGACGACCATGCGCCGGATCCGGCGAGACAGCTTCAACGCCGGCTGGCCCACGACGGGCAGCGATTCGACGACCCGGTCGTAGGCCGTCTTGCTCTGCTTCCACGCGGTGGACAGCTTCAGCGTGGAGAAGTACTGGCTGAAGGCGCCCACAGTGGGGCTGATCGACATGGCGTTGTCGTTGAGGATGATGATCATCTGGGTCTGGCGGCTGCCGATGTCGTTGAGGGCCTCCAGCGAAAGCCCGCTGATCAGCGCCGCGTCCCCCACCACGACCGCGATCCGCTCCATCGAGTGGCGCATGTCCCGGGCAGTGGCGAGACCCTGAGCGATCGACAGGCCCGTCCCTGCGTGGCCGCCGTCGAAGACGTCGTGCTCGGACTCGACGCGCCGCGGGAAGCCGCCTATCCCGCCGAGCTGGCGCAGCGTCCCGAAGCGGGAGTAGCGGCCCGTCAGCAGCTTGTGGGCGTAGGCCTGGTGTCCGGTATCCCAGACGATCTTGTCGCGCGGCGACTCAAGGACCCGGTGGATGGCCAGGGTCAGCTCCACGACGCCAAGCGATGAGCCCAGGTGACCGCCGGTCTTGGCGACGGTGGAGATGATCTGCTGGCGGATCTCGGCGGCCAGCGAAACCATCTGCTCGTCCGTGAGTCCCCGCAGGTCTGCCGGGCCTCGCAGTGTAGGCAGGATGGCCAAGTCGGTTGCTCCTTTGGGACCTCGTCCCGCGCGGTCCCCCGACCCGCGTATCTGCTGGCGGCCCCGGTGTCGACGGAACCGCGTTTCTGCCGGGCAGTCTAGCGTTGCTGGACGACGGCGCCCGAAGTGTTGCGGACGGCCCGGCGCGTGGGCCCGTGACGCCCTACGAGTCCTCCGGTTCCTCCGCGGCCCTCATCTGGGCCACTTCGATGGCTCCGGAAGAACGCTCGACGAGTCGCTGGACGCGAAGCTCGGCTTCTCCCAGGAGGGTCGCGCAGCGTTCCTGGAGGAGCACGCCGCGCTCGTACAGCGCAATCGATCGCTCGAGCGGCTGACCGCCCTGCTCCAGCTCGGAAACGGTCCGCTGGAGCTCGGCCATCGCTTCGTCAAAGGTAAGCTGGGAGACGTCGGTCCCGTTCCTGGAGTCGGGTCCCTCAGTCACGTAGTACGTCCTCCCGTTCCTCCGGCGCGACGGCCGGCGGATCGGCCGCCACCGAGGTGGCGACGGCCTCTTCGTTGCGCTGGGCCTCGATCCGGCGATCGAGCCCCCGCCCGAGCAGGATACCAAGTCGAACCGACACGGCGAATGCGACCACGGCCAGCGCCACGAGCGCGGCCGCGAAACCGACCGACTCGATCACGCGCCGCCGCGTCCGGTTTGTTCGTCCGCCGGGGACTTCTCCACTCTCGCTGACAGCTGGCCTCGGGCGACCCGGACGGCGAGCAGCCGGCCCGCGGGCGCCTCGCCGGGGTCGCGGACCACGAGCCCGTCCGGATCGCGCCGGACGATCGCGTAGCCGCGTTCCAGGGTTGCCTGAGGGCCGAGGGCCGCGAGGGCCGCTTCGCTTCGCTCCAATGCTGCCCGGCCCGCGCCGAGGCGCGCCAGGACCGTCGGGGTGAGCTTGCCCGCCAGAGCCGCGTGCCGGGCCTCGCGATTGCGGATCTCCTCGCGGATGCACCTCGTCGCCCGATCCAGGAGCAGCCCGGCTCGCTCCCGTGCCTGCGCCAGCTGAGCTTCGGGGCGCAATCTCTCCATTGCCCGGCCCTCGGCCCCGAGCTCGGCCGTGGCCTGGCCCAGTGCCGACGTGGCGCGATACTGGCCGCGCCGCGCCAGCTCCATGAGGGCGGCGGTCACGTCGATCCGGTCCGGCACGACGAGCTCCGCGGCCGCCGAGGGCGTGGGGGCTCGCACGTCCGCCGCGAAATCCGCCAGGGTGACGTCCACTTCATGGCCCACGCCGCAAACCACGGGGATCGGGTGCGCGACGACGGCCCGGACCACGCGCTCGTCGTTGAATGACCACAGGTCTTCTAGCGATCCGCCGCCGCGGGCCAGGATCGTTACGGTGGGTGCCTCGGTCTCGCGGCCGGCGGCGATCAAGCGTTCGCGCCAGCGAGCGAGGCGATCCAGCGCCGCCACGACGCTCTGGGCGGAGCCCTCGCCCTGGACCTGGCACGGCGACAGAACGAGCCGGGCGAGCGGCCAGCGGCGCGCGACCACGTGGCAGATGTCGTGCCAGACCGCTCCGGTGGCGCTCGTGGCCACTCCGATCACCGCGGGGCGCACGGGCAGCGGACGCTTCCGCGATGTCGCGAACAAGCCCTCCGCCTGCAATCGCGCCTTGAGGGCCTCGAATCGCAGCGCGAGGTCGCCGAAGCCGGACGGCTGGATCGCCGCGACGTACAGCTGGTAGACGCCCTGGCCCTCGAACACGTCGACGCGGCCGTGCGCCACCACGCGGAGCCCGGTCCGGGCCTCGAATGGCGACGCCAGCCGGTCGTCGCGGAAGAAGACGCAGGCGAGCTGGCTGCGATCGTCCTTGAGCGTGAAGTAGCAGTGCCCCGCCGACGAGACGGTGACGCGCCCGACTTCACCTTCGACCCAGACGTCGCGCAGGACCGGTTCCGCACGAACGGCGTCGCGGATCGCCCGGGTAACGTCGCTGACGCCCAGGATTCGGAGCGTGGGCCTGGCGAACTCGGCGGGCTCCTGTGGCCGGAGCGGCGAAACCGGCGCGGGCGGCGCGGAGGTGGCCGCGGCGTCGGCGGCCGGCTCGGGCGTCCGTCCGGTTGGTCGTTCTGGCGGTCGCTCCGTCGGTCTTTCGGCCCGTGGAGGCCTCACTCGGGGTGATTCGACCGCTTCCTCGATCGAATCCCACGAAGGCAGCGCCCAATCCGGAGGCTGGGAGGTTGGCCCGATCGAACGCGAAGCCTCGTCGGCCCCGAGGTCGTCCCACAGAGGGTCGCTGTCGGGTTTGCGAGAAGGGCTCACCGATCGCCTCGGGCGTTCATGACCGTCGGGCGCCAGGCGTTACAGCCGGGTCTGGTACTCGCCGGTTCGGGTATCCACCCGGATCGTGTCGCCTTCGTTCACGAAGATCGGGACCTGCACGGTCAGGCCCGTCTCGAGCTTGGCGGCCTTGCGGGCGCCGGTCTGCGTATCGCCGGCGAAACCGGGCTCGGTCTCGACCACCTTGAGGTCCACCGTGACCGGCAGCTCGACGCCGATGGTCTCGCCCTCGTAGCTGGTCCGATCGAGCAGCATGTTGTCCTTGAGGTAGTTGACGACGTCGTCGAGCTGAGCCGCCGTCACGCTGAACTGCTCGTAGCTCTCGGTTTCCATGAAGTGGAAGTCGTCGCCGTCCCTGTAGAGGAACTGGATCTGGCGATGGTCCAGCTGCACGCGAGGCCACCGATCGCCGGCCTGGAACGAGCGCTCGACCGTCTGGCCGCGCTTGACGTTGCGGAGCTTGATGCGAACCTGGGCCGAGCCTCGACCGATCTTGAGGTGGTGATAGTCGAGGATCTGCCACAGGTCGCCATCGAGCTCGATGACGACGCCTTTGTGCAGGTCGCTGGTCGAAATCATGTTCGGTGAAGGCTCCCGGCTGAAGGTCTCATGAATGGCGGGCGGGATACGTTCTCCACCTGCCGAGGTCAGGATTGTAGCGGAGCCGCCGCCCGTAGCGACGCGCAGGGCTGAATACCGTGCTTGCGAGTGGTCTTTCCCGGGCGGAATCCGGACCGGGATAAGGGCGGTTGCGCCCCGGA